>ERZ777011.195-NODE-195-length-99093-cov-15.335053_pt1 | contig 99093 bp, 104 predicted proteins | sample MGYA00374964_ERZ777011 | MGnify/ENA primary metagenome ERZ777011 (study PRJEB29310, sample SAMD00008975) | mouse gut metagenome | study: EMG produced TPA metagenomics assembly of the Metagenome analysis of fecal microbiota from mouse which was promoted... | reverse complement strand
TGATTGAATGACTGAATGATTGAATGACTGAATGATTGAATGACTGAATGATTGAGTGATTGTCCATTCAGATGATTGGCTGATTGAATGACTGAGTGATTGAGAGACTGATTGACTGACTGGTCATTCAGTTGATTGAATGATTGACTGACTGACAGACTGAATGATTGATTGGCTGAGTGATTGGTCATAAAACAAGCCTTATGACTGCCCAATTGAAGTAAAGACCGTCCAATCTGTCCGTTGATTTTCAGCCATTAGATTTTTCATCATGCAATTTTGAAATCAGAACTTCCAAGCTTGTTTTAGAGAAGTTGACTTCCGATATTGAGATATCCGATTTTAGATAATACCAATGGCATCTAATCTTTAGGTCTGTTGATGATTTTTATTCGGATTGAGTTTCGCTGATTTTACGAGTCTTAAAGGATTTTGAGGTTGTGAGCCTAAAATTTAATTTGCTCTTCGCCATAGAATCAAACGAAATTTTTTGTAACTTTGCAATCTACTATGCGTAGTAGACTGACAAAGACCACGACATGATAAAATAGATTATCTCAACATATAAAGGAGCTTCCTTGTAGTCGCATAAAGGCTTGGTCGCCTGTCAGAACTATAAGGAGGCTCTTTTGTTTTCGCCAAAGGACATCTTACCGTGAGCAAAAAGACGAAAACATACGACATACCCGATGAGGTAGCCGAAGCAATTGTCGCAGAGCGAAAGTCGCTGTACGGCATAAAATCTTATGTCAGCCTGTTTAGTAGTGCTGGCATTGGTTGCTATGGCTTCAAAGAAGCAGGGTATAGCTGTATTGCCACGGTCGAATTATTAGAACGTCGCCTGAAGATTCAGAAGTACAACAATAAATGTATGTTGTCATCTGGATATATTTGTGGTGATATGACTCTTCCTGGGACAAAAGATAAAGTTTTCCATGAATTGAAAGTTTGGAAAGAGTGCTTTGGTGTTGATGATTTAGATGTTCTGATTGCAACTCCACCATGTCAAGGAATGTCCGTTGCTAATCATAAGAAAGGTGATGAGCTTAAACGAAATTCTTTGGTGGTAGAATCCATAAAGATAACACAAGAAGTAAAGCCAAAATTCTTTATTTTTGAAAATGTACGCGCATTCTTAAATTCAATATGTACTGATATTGATGGAAAGGATAAAACAATTCAAGAGGCAATCTCTATGAATTTAGGCGGTCATTACAATATCCTTTATAGGATTGTGAATTTCAAAGATTATGGTTGTCCGTCAAGTAGAACGAGAACACTTGTAATTGGCGTTAGAAAGGATTTGCAAGACATCGCCCCATTTGATATTTTCCCTACGCAGACATCAGAAAAAACCTTGCGAGAAACGATTGGTCATCTCCCTGAACTTACTGAGATGGGCGAGATTTCTACAGATGACATATATCATAATTTTAGAAAATATGCACCCCACATGGAAAGGTGGATTTCTGAAATTAAGGAAGGTCAATCTGCATTTGACAACGAGGATATTACAAGAATCCCTCACACCGTCAAGAATGGCGTAGTTGTTTATAATGCTAAGAAAAATGGTGATAAATATACACGCCAATATTGGGATAAAGTTGCGCCCTGCATCCATACTCGCAATGACATTATGGCGAGTCAAAATACTGTACATCCAACTGACAACCGCGTATTTAGTATTCGAGAGGTAATGCTTATGATGTCAGTCCCTTATTCCTTTCAGTGGACTGATATACCATTCGACCAATTAAATGCTCTTCCATTAAAAGAAAAGCAAGCTTTTCTTAAAAAGGAGGAAATGAATATAAGACAAAATCTTGGAGAAGCTGTTCCGACGATTATATTCAGACAAATTGCAAACAAAATTCGTAAATATCTTGAACGTCCAACATTTACAAATGCTGATGCGCTTGCATTGGTAAAAGATAACCAATTATGGACTCAGGAAAGAATAATTAGATATATTCGTCAAAGCCAGTCATCTTTCTCTCGCCTTTCTCGAATAGTTGAAATGGCAAATTCAGAGAGAGATAATACTGCCGCATACTATACTCGCCAAGATATTTGTTTCAGCATTGTCAACAACTTACCTGAAGCAAAGAATTTTTCCACACTATCTATTTTAGAACCGTCTATCGGAGTGGGGAATTTTTTGCCGGCTTTAATTGATAGATATGCTAATGTTTCTAATGTAACGATTGATGTTGTTGATATAAATCCCACATCAATTCAATTGCTAAAAGAAATGCTCCTGCATATCAATATTCCAGCCAATGTCAAGATTAATTTTATTGAGGGCGATTTCTTGTTACTTGAGTTTGATAAAAAATACGATATTGTAATCGGTAATCCTCCATACATGAAATTGACTAAAGAGAAATCTTTAGCCACTAAGTATAAGGCTGGTGCAATCAATAAAGACACGAATAATATCTTTGCTTTCTTTGTTGAAAAAGCCATAAAGTTGGGTTCGTATGTTTCTCTAATAGTTCCTAAAAGCATAATAAATGCGCCCGAATTCAATAAAACACGTGAGATAATGAATTACCATTCAATATCCCATATCATTGACTTTGGGGAAAAGGCATTTAAAGGCGTTAAAATTGAAACTATCTCTTTCACAATAAATACTACCCGGAAATCCGGTGAAACTTTGGTATCTTCATATATCAATAATTCGGTTCGTCTGCTTCCGCAAAAATATATTACTGATTCTTTCTTCCCTTATTGGCTTCTATATCGAAATGAGGATTTCGACAGGGTGGCAAATTCTATGAGTTTTGGTATCTTCAAATCATATCGAGATAGAGTAATCACCAAAGCCGTTACTAAGTCGAGAGGGAAATTTCGGGTGCTTAAATCAAGGAACATAGGTAATAATGAGGTTATTGACATCCCGGATTATGATTGTTATGTGGATGATATATCATCTTTTGATGTATCAAAATTTCTGAACCATACGGAATGTGTTCTACTTCCTAACTTAACATACAATCCAAGAGCTTGTTTTTTACCAAAGAACTGTATTGCAGATGGCTCTGTCGCTATTTTATCCTTGTCTGACCCCGATGTAACAGTCACGGCAAAAGATCTTGAATTTTATGCCACTGATGAATTTATCCAATTTTATGCCATAGCGCGAAACTTGGGTACACGTTCTTTGAACATTGACAATAATTCCGTATTTTTCTTTGGGAAACAAATAATAACAGAATCATGAGAGAAGTTATAAACGAATATTTGAACAAGTTTGATTTTGACATACGAAAGTCGCATGATTCGAGGTATGTTGACCAAAAATGTACACCAGACATCGTTTGTTTCTTGGCAGATTGCATACTAAACATCGCAGCCTCCCACCCAACATTTACGGCTAATGATATATGGCAAAGTCAATATTTCAAGCATAATTGCCGAGTGGTATTCAACAAGCCGTATGCTGATGACAAAAGAGCAAAGAATGAATACAATAAATGGTTTTCGCAGCCATTAAAGTTATTCCATACTGCTGGAATTCTTGATGCAGATTTTTCGACACGCCCTGCCACATATTCAATAAAGAATGAGGAGTTATTGGATTATATTTCCCGGCGTGAAAGAAACTCGTACAACTTTCTATATTGTTACTTTTCAAAGGTTCTGAAGGATAGTGGCTTTTGGCGATATTTTGAAGAATATTTGCATAATGTAACTGATAATCGCATTGCTGCCAAAAATGAGTTATATGATAGATATTATCGTTTGATAAGTGGGAATACTCCAACACAATCCAAATTGGACATATATCGAATGTTTCACAAGGTGTTGAATGTGTTGGCGACTGAACATAATGTTCCCGGTAGCAGTGGAAAGGAGGCACGAATGTTCTCTGATTTGATGTACAATCGTAAGAATTGGCGGGATTTGAACAAGGAGAAATCCATTACACGGCAGGAAGCGGCTGAGGAGCATATTGATGAACAACAAGAAGCATATAATTCCTACTATGTTCAGAAAGCAACGAATCTGCTGAAGAAAATTCAAAAAGAAAGTGAGGTGCATGATTCATGGGCAAATGGGTCAGCAACCCATGCTCACCACATCTTCCCTAAAGCACAGTATCCTCAGATTGCTCACTATATTGAGAATCTTATTATGTTGACAGCAACCCAGCATAACACAAAAGCACATCCAAACAACAATACTCAAATGATTGATAAGGATTATCAATTAGTTTGTTTGTTGGCGAAAGCGGATACAATTGAGCAATCGTTAAGGCGAGTGGGCGAAAGGTATTATCGCAAAGAGTCTTTCCTATTTGTGATAAAGACTGGCTTAGATTGTGAGTTGAGTATGCAACTCTCATTCCAAGACATTAAGAATTGTTTAATCCAAATATATAATAGAGCTTAAAATGGCTAAACGAGGAATAAAAGTCATAGACCTATTTTGCGGCATTGGAGGACTCTCTCAGGGCTTTGTCCAAGAGGATTTTAATGTCGTTGCAGGCTTTGACGTTGATGAAACCTGCCGTTTTGCATATCAAGCCAATAATAACTCAAGATTCTATAATACTGATATAACCGCATTAGAGGGCAAAAAATTAAAAAAATTATATGGGAAATCATTGAAAATTTTAGTAGGATGCGCTCCGTGCCAACCATTTTCTTCCTATAGTTTCAAGATTAAGGAAAAAGATTCCAAAAAAGTGAATTTGCTGTATTCTTTTCTTAAGCTTGTTCAAGAAACAGAACCAACTATTATTTCAATGGAGAATGTTCCCCAATTGACCAGATTTGACAATGGCCAAATTTTTAATGATTTCTGTATTGGTCTTGAAGCATTAGGTTATAAATATTCCTATCAGATAGTTTATTGTCCTGATTATGGCATTCCACAAAGGCGTCGTCGCCTTGTATTATTGGCGTCAAAACTTGGGGGAATTAAGCTTATGTCACCTACCCATGAAAAGTCATCCTATGTAACTGTTAGAGATGTCATTTCAGATCTTGCCCCAATAAACGCGGGGGAAACAGATCCTAATGATTCCCTACATAAAGCGCGTGTCCTTTCTGAAATTAATTTAAGACGAATACAGGTATCTACGCAAGGAGGAAGTTGGAGAGATTGGCCAGAGGAATTGATTCTGACTTGTTTTAAGAAAGAATCAGGAAGAACGTATAGTAGTGTTTATGGCAGGATGAGATGGGATGAACCAGCTCCAACAATGACAACACAATGTACTGGATTGGGTAATGGTCGCTTTGGTCATCCAGAACAAGATAGAGCTATATCTCTTAGAGAAGCTGCTCGATTTCAAACATTTCCAGATACATACAAATTCTATGAAGATGACGCGAACTTCAATCCCTCAGTTATTTGTCGTCAAATAGGAAATGCAGTTCCTCCTCTCTTAGGGCGTGTTATAGCAAAAAGCATTAAGAAACATCTACAAATTCATGGTATATGGCGAAGAAAAAAAGACAACTGACACCTGAACTCGCGGCTCAATTGGAAGATCAATTGGCTTCCGCAAGTATGCCATACAATTACGATACAAAAGAATATCCAATTGAGGTAATCTTAGCAAAATATGCTAAGGAGGAAATATTTGTACCTCCCTATCAACGAGATTTTATATGGAAAGCGAGTCAGAAAGCTTGTTTTATAGAATCACTATTTTTAGGAGTCCCAATAATGCCGATATTTGTTTCAGTCTCCGGTGATAATGCAGAATTGGAGGTTATAGATGGATCTCAGCGTATTCGTACAATTGTAGAATATTGCAATAATAATCTGAAATTGCAAGGATTGGAAGCATTGACGATGTTGAATGGGACATATTTTTCTGACCTACCAATATCACGACAGAATAAATTTAAATTACGTGATATCCGTGTCCATGTTGTAACAGACAAAGCCGATGCCGCTACTCGTGCCGATATATTCAAAAGAGTCAATACAAGTAGCTCACGTTTAACTCCAAGTGAAACAAGAAAAGGAGCCTACCAAAGTGAGTTCTATCAATTTATCATTGATTCTGCAAAAGATCCTTTGTTGAGAGAACTTTGTCCTATCTCAGAAAGTAAGATAAAACGTGGTGAATATGATGAGTTGGTTCTTCGATTCTTTGCATATTCAGAAGAATATCTGAAGTTTAAACATGATGTAGCACCATTCTTGGATGCTTTTGTCAAGAATCATAAGGACAACTTTGATAAAGATGCACTTAGCTCGAAATTCCAACGAATGCTTAGTTTTGTAAAAAACACATTTCCGAAGCCATATTTTGCTCGGTCTATAAATGATGGAAGTACGCCTCGCGTTAGATTCGAGGCATTATCAGTAGGCGTTCATCTTGCATTGGAGGAAGATAGTTCAATTCATCCTACGAATTTTGAATGGCTAAATTCAATAGAATTTAAACGACATACAACTTCGGATGCCAGTAATAATCCGGGCCGTCTGCGTGACCGGGTCGAATTTGTAAGAGATGTCCTTTTAGGTAGAATTACATCCTTTACTTATGCTGACAACGAGGAGTGAATTTGCACGTCGCTTAAGCGAAATTGATTCCTACTTTTCTGTTCTATCACCATTGGACAGCTGTTCTTGTGTCTTTGAAAGTCGAGATTTATCTGGAACTGTTAGTAGATTGACAATTGATGAAGAATTGAGCAAGATATTGAAAGCTAATGGATTTATTCTTCTATATAATCTTTTGGAGGCAACTGTGCGCAATTCAATTAAAGCAATTGGCAATGTTATTGAATCAGAGGGCATAAAATATCAAGATTTTTCGGAAAATCTTAAGAAACTTTGGATAAACCATTCCTTTAAAAGTGTTGACGCACAACGCATCAAGCATGAAACTATTGGTCCAATATTAGATCAGATTGTCAATAATGAATTTCTAAGATTGGAAGAAGATGCGATTTCGTTTAGTGGAAATATAGATGCTCAAAAAATCAGAGAAATTGCAAAACGAATAGGATATAAAGCTCCTAAAGATGGTCGAGAACTTGTGACAATAAAAGAAAAGAGGAATCAACTTGCTCATGGAGAAAAGACATTTTGTGAAATTGGCCGAAATTTTACTGTAGGTGAATTAGTGAGATTGAAAGATGCCATGACTTCATACATATCTGAAGTTCTTGATAATGTCCAAGATTATATTGATACAAAAGCATATAGGATCTAACTAAAATCCACCAAAAACGGATATTTTTTCTTGGTGGTTTTATTACAGATTGATGCCATATACGTTTGGATTGCCCATTATTTTTTGAACATCTCTTATCAAGTAAAAATAGGCAAATCAACTCAGCTAAAGATTCTTAACATATTATAAATATCGCAAATTTCTTTGTCTGTGGTTGCTGTCATCTTCTTATAAAGTACAAATTTAGTACAATAACTAACCTGCCATGCGCTGATGTATAGGAACTTATATGTCCTAATGGAAATTCTCGCAAAATTTCTATCGATAGTCAGGGATGAGCAACGACAGATGCCCGTGGATATGTAATTATCTTGCTGTCGGCGCGCTGTTCCGCGAGGAATATAGCCGGACGCATTGATTGCATATACAAGCGTAGGGCTTCTTCGTTGCCGTCCAACTATCGATGGGCAATGCGAGAAGCCTCAAGCAGTAGGACGGCAACCGATACAGATTCCTACGCTTTTTTCGTATAAACCAATCTAACGTAACGCCAACGAGAGGATGACCGAGGCAAAACAAAAAACTTATGAAAAAATTACTTTTCTTGTTTGCGATGATGTTATCCATCGCTTCAAGTGCCATCCATGCAGAATCAACGGCATCATGTATGGTCGGCAATTCCAATACGGAGTACGTTCAGGTCACTGTTTATCCAAAACGGGTTAATTCGTCTACTGCTGGAGCTACTATTAAAATAGTCAATGCATCCAATAAACCTCTTATCTCGCTTAATATCACGATAACAGGGGAAACCTCTACTATGGGTAAAGAGGAGTTTAATAAAGAATCATGGACTACTAGAACACTGTTCAGTCGCAATCTCATATTTGATAGATTTATAGCTCCAAATTCAACTTCTACGATTGACTGTCCAACCACTTTAAACTCATATGGGGGACAAATCAGAAATTTAGAGGTTACAATTGGAAATCCCTCTTGTAAATAACCGCGTCTTTTCGCAACCGACATAGAGTCCATAACTTCGCTGCAAAACTCAGCAAGTTATGGACTTTCTCAATTTTAATTCAGTCAAAACCATTCCCGGTTACGAAGCGTGGGGGCTTTTATCGTCAGCTCTGCTTAGGTGAGCAATAAGGACGTTGACATTGTGCCGTTAATTGTGTCAGACTAAATTTCAATGTTCTTAAGAAATCCGAGATAGCCATAATGCATTTTATCGCTTTTTATACCAAAGTTTGCTTGTCAAATTCTGACAAATCACGCTAATCCATTGAATAACCGCCATAATTTTAATATGATGAAACATCAGACCATATCCATATGCAACGATAACAGGACGGAGCTTTTGGCACAGACTCCTCTGATAGTATCTGCAAGCAGGGCCACTGACATTCCGGCGTTTTATGCGGATTGGTTTTTCCATCGTCTCGAAAAAGGTTACATCAGGTGGCGTAATCCTTTCTCGGGGCAGGATATCTATGTTTCATTCGCGAATACCCGTTTCATTGTTTTTTGGTCGAAGAATCCTGAACCGCTGTTGCCGTACCTGTCGGTACTCAAAGAGCGAGGAATCGGGTGCTATATTCAGTATACAGTTAATGATTACGAGGCAGGAGGGCTTGAACCAAACGTTCCATCTTTGGTGCAAAGGATAGATACTTTCCGCCGGCTCGTTGATACTCTCGGCAGTGGACCTGTGGTATGGCGTTTCGATCCACTCATTCTTACAGACAAAATCAATATAGATACTCTGCTTGAAAAAATCGCGCACATAGCCGATGCGCTGGTCGGCCATACAGAAAAACTTGTGTTCAGTTTCGCCGATATCAATTCGTATAAAAAAGTATCGCGCAATCTTCGGCTAAGTGGCATCAATTATCGTGAATGGGATGAAGGGTCTATGCGTGAATTTGCATCGCGACTTTCGACTTTGAACCGTGATAATTGGAATTTCCGGCTCGCGACATGTGCCGAACGCATCGACCTTTCAGGATATGGCATTGAGCATAACCGCTGCATAGACCCTGAACTGATAAGCCATCTTGCTCCTAATGATGCTTTTTTGCAAAACTTCCTTTATAGCGCCAAGACAGACAATGGGCAACGCAAGGCGTGCGGCTGTATCCTCTCAAAAGACATCGGCGCATACAACACCTGCCCTCATGGCTGCCTTTACTGCTATGCCAACACGTCTACAGCTTCGGCTATTTTTAATTATAAGAAAACTATCGACAATCCGCTTACTGACTCAATAATTTGACTTATGAACTTAACACCCCGCATTCTTAAATCTGCACAAACATTTGTCGATGTGCTACAAAAGGCAAAGGAGTGGTTTGCTTCGCTTTCAAAAACAGAGCAGCAAAACCTTGTTGATTATTTAGAACACAGGGCGCATTATTTGTGTCTTATATCTTGTCCTTACGGGATGCCTTGACCTACCAATCTTATATCTCAGCCGTTATATTACCCATAACAAAGGAGAATATTATCGCTTAATTCAAGCTATAAGAGACAAAAACGAGAATAATGCCGAAGAATGGGAGGCTTGGATTCTTTTCATGTTGAAAGGTGTCGAAGATACGGCAATCGAAACAACTCGGCTTGTGAAAGGTATTTCAAAACTAATGACTGAATTCAAGGCTATACTCCGGCCTAAATTTGGAAAGCAGTATCGCCATGAACTTTTGAACAATCTATTCTTTCATCCATATACTAAAGTGGAGTTTCTTGAAAAGGAATTAATGGTAAGCCGCCCCACTGCCACCCGATATCTTAATGCATTGGTGGGGACTGGATTATTGGATAAGATCACAATTGGTCGAACCCATTATTATATGAATATACCGCTGATGAATCTTTTTCTAAGTGTATCCGATTCTCATTCAGCAAATGAAGTTCCTCCAATAGAGTCTGTTTCAGAAATTCTATAATACTGTTCAAAATTTGCGATTTTTGAGAAGTATTACTGATGCTTCTTCTTATTTTGATAGCAAACATGAGAGTTGTGAGTGTAAATTCATCGTAAACATTAGCAGAGTGTAATGTTTTTATAATTCAATCAGAACCATGACTTGAGTGAATACCGGGAAAATACAAGCAAAATCATTGTTATTCAGTTTGGTGCTATTAAAGGCTATCGACCAACGGTAGGTATTCGCCATATCCCTCAGCCTCCATTTCGGATTTGGGTATGAAGCGGAGCGAGGCACTGTTAATACAATATCTCAATCCTCCTTTTGAACGCGGACCATCGTGAAACACATGTCCCAGATGGGCGTTTCCGATAGTGCTTCGCACCTCCACCCGCTTCATGCCATGCGAATTGTCAATATGTTCCGTCAATGCTTCCGGCGATATCGGTCGGCTAAAAGCCGGCCATCCACACCCTGAGTTGAACTTGTCTGACGAAACGAATAGAGGTTGCCCCGTTGTAATATCTACATATATTCCTGGCCTAAATTCCTGGTCATACTTATTAGTATAAGGCCGTTCTGTCGCTCCCTGCTGGGTCACGGCATATTGCTCTGCTGTCAATTGATGCCGTAACTCTTCATTCGAGGGTTTGCGGTATATCCTTTTATTCTTTACTGCTCCCTTGGCTTGCTCCAGATAGGGATCTTTGGCTTCTGCCGCCATCTTCATCAGGCCAGGTTTGATATGGCAATATCCTGACGGATTTTTCATCAGATATTGCTGATGGTAATTCTCCGCCGGATAAAAATTATCCAATGGCTTGATTTCTACCACTATCGAATGCGTATGCTGCATACTTTCCCGCTCTATAGCCTCATTGATGGCAGCGCGGTCTGCTGCATCGGTGTAATATATGCCTGTTCGATACTGTGTGCCGACATCGTTGCCTTGACGGTTCAATATAGTCGGATCAATAGTCTTGAAATATAAATCAATAAGAAATGGCAGCGAAACAATGTCCGGATCATAGATGACCCTTACCGTTTCGGCAGCTTCTGTAGTGCCTCTGCATACTTCTTGATAAGAGGGCGACGGCACTCGGCTATTGGCATATCCAACTTCTGTCTCTGTCACTCCGGACACCAGCGAAAAGAAATGCTCCGTTCCCCAGAAGCATCCCCCTGCAAAATATATCTCTTTCATATCCTTATCTTCTGATGTGTGATGACGGGCTATTCCACGCTCTGCGCCATTTTTCGCGCACCCGCAGAATAACATACACAGCGCCATCATAATCATAATACGCATCATCTTTTTTAACACTATCCACCTTACTGCGGTTCGATGTGAATTGAAGTATTAATTCTACCGAGAGCTATGGATAAAATCTATAAGTGGTGTAATTTTCGATGACTTAGTGCGTTCTATATATAAATCCTAAATTAAAACGCGTATATGCTGAAAAATATTATTTCACTCTTTTTAGCCGTTGTCATCGTCGCACTTGCCGTAGCTGGAGCATTGTGGCTGACAGGTAGATTTTCTTTTGGCAATGCTCTGATTATCGGCATTTCGGGAGCGTTGGCCGGCCTTGCCGCTCCATATGTCGTAAAATGGGTAAAGAGTATTATAGTGCATAAATCATAGAATGTCAGGGGGAAGTGCAGTGCATCTGTCACTTTTTCTGTTTTAATCTATTGGCTTATATATAGTTATATTTTGTCGCTAATTGCTGTTGACTTAATTAGTCTTATTTGTTGAAGGGATATTGTGCCATGATTGCTGGAAATTAGTAATTTCGCTACATGAAAAGCTTCAGGACAAATTCCATAATCTTTATTTCTTTAATTCTGGCTATATTTTGCTGTAATATCTATTATTTGGCAAACCTTTACCGGTCAATACAGCATAGTGTGGAACGGGATGTGATTGCAGCATTGGTTGACGCCGATATCGATGAGCTATGGACAAGGGCAGAGAATGCTCAGGTTGAGGCAACGGCCAATCCGGAAGATGATGATTCAAATGGTAGGCCTCACGGGGCAATTTCAGCAGCACAGGACTCTTCCGGCCATATAGTGTCGACAACACATTATCCTGATGGGACGGTATCTTCTGAAAAGGTGGAGTTGAAAGGCGATGAGCACTTTTCCAATAGATGCATCGAGATTATCGGCAGCCAATTCCATGCAGTATTGGACTACTATGTTCCTGTCGATCTTGCCTTAATGGATACAATATTTACAAGGCATCTGAACAAAAAAGGTATTTTCCCAGAATTTGTAGGCGTGGAAATCATAGATGCGAAAGGAGATGTTGTCAGAAATAATCCAAATATAGGTGATGGCCGCCATGATATATTCAGTATCTGCTATAATCCAGGTGGTGGGTTGTATTACAGGGCATACATCACACCACTGACGCGTCATATCCTTTCAGAGATGGCAGGGGTGATAGGAACGGTACTATTGCTAGTGGCGGCATTTGCTCTCGCGTTCCGGTATCTTTTCCGCACAGTGTCCAAGTTTCGTACATTGGAGGAGATGAAGGATGATTTCATAAATAATATGACCCATGAGCTTAAGACGCCTATTGCGATCGCATATTCTGCCAATGATGCCTTGCTAAACTTTGATACCACCAATGATCCGTCAAGGAAAAAGGAATATCTGGAAATCGCAAACCGGCAGCTTAGGCATCTTGGAGAATTGGTGGAGAGTATTCTGGCGATGAGTATGGAACGCCGTAAGTCGATGCCGTTGAGGCCAGAAAAAATCCTGTTGGCATCCTTTATGGAAGAGATTGCTGAAGCCCAGCGTACACGTTGTGGAAAAAAGATAAATATCAGCGTTGTTGTATTGGAGGATGATATTTCTGTGGTGGCCGACAGAAGCCATCTTGGCAATGTGATGAACAATCTGATTGATAATGCTATCAAATATTCGGGAGACAGTGTGGATATAACGGTAACTGTTGACGCCGGATCTATTGCCGTGGCTGACAATGGCATAGGGATTCCGTCAGAAAGCATTCCGTATATATTCAATAAATTTTACCGCGTGCCCCAGGGCGACCGTCAGGATGTCAGCGGCTACGGGATAGGGCTTTACTATGTAAGGGAGGTCCTTGGCAAGATGGGGATGTCAATCTCAGTATGCAGCCGTATGGGTGGGGGCTCTGTATTTACAATTAGATTAAGCGGAAATGAGGTATAAGGTTTTATTGGTGGAAGATGAGTCCGATCTGGCTAGAATAATTTCAGATACTTTGTCGGATACAGGATATAAGGTGGTTTCAGCTGGAAACGGTGAGGAAGGGTTGGCCAAGTATCTTATAGAGAAGCCGGATATAGTGGTGGCCGATGTGATGATGCCAAAACTAGACGGCTTTGGGATGGCCAGGAAGATACGGGATTTGTCATCTGACGTACCTATTATTTTCCTGACAGCCAAGAGCGGGATAGATGATATTGAGGAAGGGTTCGGGATTGGCGCAAATGACTATTTGAGGAAGCCGTTTGAGTTGCGTGAACTGATTGTGCGCATAAAGGCATTGCTTATGAGGCAGGACCAGTCGCATGCGGAATTTATGACTTTCAGGATAGGCAAATATATTTTCAATGACGAAAACCAGACCCTGTCATTTGGCGGCAAAGAGATGTGCCTTTCCAACATTGAGGCGCGGTTGCTTAAGCCGCTTGCTGCAAATATCGGCAAGACAGTGCTGGCTTCTGACCTTATGGTGGCCGTATGGGGCCGTGATGAGGTCAGCCAACGCAATTCCCTTCACGGCTACATACATAAACTACGCAGATTCCTGTGTGGCGACCCATCCATATCCATTGTCAACCAACGCGGTTTCGGCTATATGCTTACCGTTAAATAAACAATCATTCTATCCGGCAAGGCTTGGGTAGGCCATTATCTGCTGGGAAGAGATGCCAGTGTCTGTTCTATCACGCGTGGGAAATGCTCTCTTTCAAGCGAGTGCACTTTACGTTCTACATCATCGGGTGTGTCGGAGGCTGACAAAGGTGTGCTTGCCTGGAATATTATGCGGCCTTCATCGCAACGTTCGTCCACGATGTGTACCGTTATGCCTGTCTCTTTTTCGTGTGCCGCCACAACGGCCTCATGTACATGATGTCCGAACATACCTTTACCTCCATATTTTGGAAGTAGCGATGGATGTATGTTTATAATCCTGTCGCGGTAGTGTTCAAGGAGGAATGGCGGTATCATAAGCAGGAAGCCGGCGAGCACAATCAAGTCAATTGAGTATCCTTCAAGCAATTCTAGCATTGTTTCCTGGTCATTGATTTGCGCTTTTGATATCACTTTTGAAGGCACTCCGAGTTTTTCTGCCCGTTGCAGTACCATGGCGTCAGGTTTGTTGCAGACAATCAAGGCCACTTCGTACGCCTGGTTGTTCTTATTGTTGAAGTATGCGGTTATATTTTCTGCATTTGTGCCGTTGCCGGATGCAAATATGGCGATATGTCGTTTTTCGGGTTGCGGTTCCATGCCGTGAAGGTATGAATTTTTATTTGGAATAAAAAATATAAAAACGCTGACTTGTATAAAACAGGCTGTCACATGTGTACTGATGCCGCTTTGACGCTATCGTTTTGGCGGTTATCAGGATTAATTGTAAATTTGTGTACTAGTTAATAGATTCTATGTCGCAGATTGTACAAAGAAACAGTGTGATAATCGCCATAAAGGCAGTAATGACCGGAGTTGGGCAGGTCATGTTCCAGCGTAATGCCATTTCCGGCATTCTCTTTCTGTCCGGAATATTCTGTGGCGCTTATGGCGGCGGCTTGCCCCAGGTAGGGTGGGGCGCACTTGTAGGCGGTGCTGTTGCAACTCTGGCAGGCCTGGTCATGGGATATGACCGAAATGAAGGCAGGGCCGGCCTCTGGGGGTTCAATGGGGTGTTGGTTGGATGTGCAATGCCTACTTTTCTTGCCGATACGTGGCAGATGTGGCTGCTGCTCATCTTTTTTGCTGGATTATCCCCTTTGGTGAAGTCAGGGATGGACTATGTGCTGGCGCAATGGAAAATCAATTCGCTTACATTCCCTTTTGTGTCGCTTACATGGATAGCTCTTTTCGCATCTCGTGATATGGCAGCGGTCGCTTCTGTGCCTGTATGTGGAGAAATTGTGGCGGGCGGAGATATCGACATGTCCATCACGTCGCTGTTGGTGTATTGGCTAAATGGCATATCGCAGGTGTTCCTTGTCAATTCATGGATTGCCGGCATCCTATTTATAGCTGCTCTTGCTGTAGGCAGCCTTAAAGCGGCGTTTTGGGCTATGGCAGGATCGGCAGTAGCCTTGGGCGTGTCAATATTGTTCGGTGCTGACAGCCAAGGTATAGCAGATGGACTGTATGGCTTTAGCCCTGTGCTGACGGCAATTGCTGTAGGATGCATAGCCAGCCGGACAGGAATCCGTTCTGTCATAATGGGACTGACGGCTGTTGTGGCTACGGTTTTTGTCCAGGCAGGAATGAATGTGCTTTTGACGCCTTGGGGCATCCCGACACTTACAGCTCCGTTTTGCATTACCGCATGGCTTTTTTTATTGCCTCCTTGTAGCGGGAAATAGGGTTGTGGGGTAGCCGTCTTTATTTTATGCTTTTGTAATGGATGCCGCCAGAGCCTGCAACGCCGGTATGTCGTTTCTGTGCATCCGGCTGCGGATTGTTACGATAGGGCTGGATATCGTCATATCTTTCATCCGTGCAAGCATGTCGCCCATCAATTTTCCGGCGATTGGCGACCATGACCCGTTTTCGACCAGCCCCACGTGGCGGCCTCTGAAATTTTTTGATGCCAGGTGATGGAGGAAATTATACATGGGCGGGAATATGCCTGCATCGTAGGTCGCGCTGCATAGGGCAAGGCGGCTTAGGCGGAAGGCCTCGGCTACAGCATAAGAGACATCGTGCCGGCATAAATCCATGAGGACGGTTTCGCCTGACCCCGTGGCTTCAATCATTGCGGCAAGATGCCGTGCCGCCTCTGCAGTGCCTCCATATATCGATGCGTATGCAACCAGTGTACCATCTGTTTCCGGTTCATAGCGGCTCCATTTGTCATATAAAGTCCAGTAATTGGCAAGATTGTCCCTCAGTACAGGGCCGTGCAGAGGTGCGATGATGCTGAATGGCTGTCCGGTCAGTTTCTTCATTACGGCTTGTACACTAGTCCCATACTTGCCGACAATATTGCAGTAATAGCGTCTTGCCTCGTCGTCCCATGCTTCGGTTGACGAGTATGTCGCGAAAGAACCGAATGCATCCGCGGAAAACAGTATGCCGTCTGTCTCGTCAAGTGTCATCATCACTTCCGGCCAATGGACCATAGGGGCGGTTATAAACCGCAAGGCAGTCTGGCCAAGTGACAAGGTGTCACCATCGTTGACCGGGATTGAACGCCCATTGAAATCTGTCCCTTCAAAGAAATTTGAAAGCATGGACACTGCTTTTGTTGTGGCTACGACCTTTATTCCGGGATAAATGTCAAGCAGGGCCTTGATGCTGCCAGAATGGTCCGGTTCGACATGCTGTATTATAAGGAAATCGGGACTTCGGCCATCCAGGGCATAGTTGAGTTTGGCCAGCCAGTCACAACTCCTGCGTATGTCCACCGAATCAACTATGGCTATCTTTTCATCAAGAATGAGATAGGAATTGTAGGAAATACCTTTACATATGGGGTATTGCCCTTCAAAAAGATCGAGATTGTCATCTTCGACCCCAATAAACCGTACATTTGGAGTGATTTGTAGCATATAGTTGGTTTTGCGGTTAATAATGGCCGCCGCAAAATTACGAAAAAAAGGTGGTAAGGATGAAATGTTTCATGAAATAGTAAGGATAAATTGATTCAGTATTATTATTTAAGTTCATTACTCTCGACTTATGCGTATATTTGCATTATTGTTTATCCATGGTTACAAAACGATAAGACACAAAGTATTGACTATTAAATTGGTTACTGATATGGAAATTTCTGCATTGCAATGGCCGGATGATATCAATTGTGCGGTGACAGTCTGCGACATCAATGGTGTTATCAAATACATGAACCGGCGGGCCAAAGAGACATTTGCCGCTCATGGCGACCTCATAGGCAAGAACTTGTTTGAATGTCATTCAGAGGAGTCGCGTGCCAAGATACGTCATATGCTTGCTACAGGAGACAGCAATGCATATACAATCTCAAAAAACGGACAACGGAAAGTCATCTACCAGACGCCATGGAGGTGCGGTGGTGTCATTGCAGGGATGGTAGAGATATCGATGGTTGTGCCGGAATCAATGCCACACTATATCCGGTAGAGGGTAATCCATATTCTTGTCGTCCCGGGAAACATTTGCTATAGGCCGATTGTATATATTATTGTATAGGATATTCCTAGTGACAGGGGTATTCTAGGGACATAATACAATATAATAGGGATATGGGACGTATAGTAGCTTTATTGGGGATACCCTTGCTCTCGGCCTCAGCAGCGATGGGGCAGACTTATTTTTCTTTCAGTGCCGGAAGCGATGGCTTCGGGTTTAATGTGACAAATATGCCCGTGTATCCGGCCGTGCCAGTACCCGCCGTGGTGCGCGTCCCGCTGTTGCCTGGGTATGACTGCGGATATGATCCTGGCCATAGCTACCATAAATATAACAAGAAGCAAAGGAAGGCATATAAAAAATACCGAAAGGCTGTGGAGCATGCGGCCGATGCATGGGAGGACATGTTTATGCCATATGTGTATGGTGTGCCTGTAGGGGTATACTACCATGATACGGATGGAGGGCATCACCATCATCATAAGCCGAAGCATGAAAGGCATCATAAAAAACGCGGTAAGAAGCATGGCAATCATAGCCGACATCATCACGACTGAAAATCCCAAGGATAACAGCGAAGCCAGGATATTATGGTCCTGGCTTCGCTTGTTTTTGCATGCAGTTATTCTTATGATGTGATAAACATTATAAATTACGCATATTGATATTTTTTATGTGAAAAAGTTTGCATTTTTGTAAAAAATAGAATTACTTTGCTGCCGGATGTTACACACATGGTGCATCATCATGAAAAACTTGTATATCTATAGACAATCATTATTAATAAAAATCACACGACATGAAAAAACTTTACACAATCTTGTTGTCTGCGGCTGTTGCTGTCAGTTCAATGGCCCAGGTGACAGTCTCAAAGACAGGACGTCCGTCCAATGTTAAAGCGCCTTCTGTTTCGGCAATAGAGGCAAAACCTGTTTCGGAAGGTCAGAAACATAAGGCAAGTCCAGTTTCCAAGGCGATAGACTATTCAACCCTTCAATGGCGTACATTGGGCTCAGGGGTGTTCTCAGATGGCATAATGCCGTCATTCTACAGCAACTTCTCGTCTGATCCAAAGGATGTTACCATTGAGGTGTGCACTACAAACGAGAGCATATACCGCGTGGTGACTCCATTTGACGGTGGTGCAAATGAGCTGAACTATCTTATCATTGATGCTACCGATCCGGATTTTGTGCTAGTACCAGATCAGTTGACCCCGGTAAACGATAATGTTGATGGCGTTACGTATGTGGCAAGTGCATCATATGTAGCTTCTTCGATGTATGGTTACAGCAAGGAAGAATTCCTTAAGGAACTGTCGGACGTAAATATCTATGTACGGGACAATGTAATCTATTTCCCAGGCCAGAGCGTTTTCTTCAACTGGCCGGAAGCCCCTGAGAACAGTGAATATGGTACCGACCCTACAGCATGGACTCCGGGAAAAGCGGTAGAAGGTTACCTGGCTCTTCCTGGTGGGGTAGTGGAAAGCCCGTGGGAATATCTGGGAGAATCTACATTTTCAGATGGACTTGTCGGCCCTATGTTTAGCGTGACACCATCTCCGATCCAGGTAAAAGTCTATAGAAAGAAATCCAACCCCAATTACTATAAGGTAGAAAAGGCATTTTCCGGTGTAGTTGCTGCTGCCTCTGCTTTTGAAATCGATGCCACCAACCCTGATTTGGTCGTTGTGCCGATGCAGTCTACAGGCATCAATGCTACCGAAAGAGGCATGACGTATATACTTGGGTGTAGGGCTCTTTGCGCGTCAGATGCTGATTTTATGGAGAAATATCCTCAATATAATATAACTCTTAGCGATAATGTTATCACATTCCCGGAAAAATCAGTGCTTTTAGCTTGGCCAAATTGGCCTGGAAATGAAAACCAGGCATTCTTTAATAATTTTTCAGTTGAAACAACACTGGAAATACCCGTGCCGACACAAAGCTATACTGTTGGGATCTCAACGGCAGAAGATGCCGGCGGTTCTATACGCCTTTTCGATGGAGAGACTGAAGTGGTTTCAGGGACAGCTGTTGAAGCAGGCACAGAACTCACAGTAATAGCAACCCCGGCAGAAGGCTATGGACTCAAGGCCATATACGTAAACGGCACCGCCCTTCCAGAAGGCGAGACCACCTTCGTGGTTGAAAGCGAGACCACCGTATCGGCAGAATTTGAGGCATTGCCCAACGAACCGACTTACAGCATCCCTGGCGGCGCAATGCACCCCCAGGGCAACAACTACTTGGTGCAACTCTACAGCGAAGGTGCCACCGTCAATGTCGACCAGTCATGGGACAGCACCCCTTCAGCCCTACACCAGATAGTTGAAGGCGCAGTTGAGGTAGCACCTGAGGCAACATTCACCCTCAAACTGAAGGCAAAAAAACTCGGGCCGCAAAGCTCGACCACAGTATATGAGGACCTCCGCTTCGCCCGCGCCCGCATCTACACCGACTGGGACGCTGACGGCGTGTTCACAGAAGACCAGGTTATCGGCACGGAATCGCCCCAGGCGCCCTACAACGTGATCGGCAACATGGATGTGCTCGACATCACAAAGCAGTTCACCGTCCCCGCCGAGGCCGAGAACACCAACTCAAGGATACGTGTGATCTACCACAACGCATGGAGCAACAAGGACTGCACGGCCAACTCGACCGACCTCGTTGACGGCATGGCATATGACGTCAAGGTCAAGGTAGGCCAGCGCTCAGGCATAGACAGCATCACCGGCGACGCCACAGACGCCCCGGCAGAGTTCTACAACCTGCAGGGCATCCGCATGGACGGAAACAGCCTCACCCCAGGCATATACATCATGCGCCAGGGAAGCAAGGCTACAAAAGTGCTTGTTCGATAACCCTATACCCATCATCACATTGACATCAGGGGGGCGTTGCCACGCGGCAACGCCCCCCCCCTTTTTTTACCATATGCCCATCTGTAATTGAAAATATTGTCGTACCTTTGCACAAGTTACGACCACACAATAATATAATATATGAAAAAAGTATTACTGCTTGGCTCGGGAGCCCTCAAGATTGGGCAGGCGGGCGAATTTGACTACTCCGGTTCACAGGCATTGAAAGCCCTGCGGGAGGAAGGCATTTCCACAGTACTTATCAACCCGAATATTGCAACAATACAGACTTCCGAGGGGGTGGCTGACCAGGTTTATTTCCTGCCAATCACTCCCTATTTTGTAGAGGAAGTCATCAAGAAAGAACGTCCCGACGGCATATTGCTGGCCTTCGGAGGGCAGACTGCCCTTAACTGCGGCACTGAGCTGTATCTCAACGGCACGCTTGACAAATACGGCGTGAAGGTGCTCGGCACATCGGTCGAGGCTATAATGATCACAGAGGACCGCGACCTTTTCGTCAAGAAACTCAACGAAATTGACGCAAAGACACCGGTTTCGCAGGCTGTAGAAAGCCTTGAAGACGCTGTAGAAGTCGCACGCCGCATAGGCTTTCCGGTGATGGTACGCTCGGCATATGCCCTTGGTGGTCTTGGTTCGGGCATATGCACAAACGAAGAGGAGTTCCGTATCCATTGCGGCAGTGCCCTGGCATATTCAAAGCAGATTCTTGTCGAGGAATCCCTTAAAGGCTGGAAAGAGATTGAATTTGAGGTCATACGCGACGCCAACGACCATTGCTTCACTGTCGTGCCGATGGAAAACTTTGACCCGCTGGGCATCCATACCGGCGAATCGATAGTTGTAGCCCCAATCGTATCGCTGTCCGCAGAGCAGATAAAGATGCTTGAGGACATTGCCACACGTGTGGTGCGCCATATCGGGATTGTAGGCGAATGCAACATACAATATGCATTCAACGCCGAGACCAACGACTACCGTATCATCGAGATCAACGCACGCCTCAGCCGCTCATCAGCCCTTGCATCAAAGGCATCGGGCTACCCCTTGGCATTCGTGGCGGCAAAATTGGCGTTGGGGTATACACTTGACCAGATAGGCGAGATGGGCACGCCCAACTCCGCCTATGTAGCCCCCTCTGTCGATTATATGATTGTAAAGATACCCCGCTGGGATCTTTCCAAGTTTGTCGGCGTGGACCGCGAGATAGGCTCATCCATGAAATCTGTCGGCGAGATAATGTCGATAGGCAAATCCTTTGAAGAGATCATCCAGAAGGGCCTGCGTATGATAGGGCAGGGCATGCACGGATTTGTCGGCAACAATGACCTCCGCTTCGACGACCTGGAGCACGCATTGTCACATCCCACCGACCTCCGCATATTCGCGATAGCCCGCGCCCTCGAGGAAGGATACACCATCGAACGCATCACAGAGCTTACCAAGATCGACAAATGGTTCATCGGATGCCTTGACAATATCGTCCGCTTTGCCCGTGGCCTGAAGTCATTTGCAAGCATAGAGGATCTCGACCGCGAGACCCTCAGCGAAGCCAAGCGCCTCGGTTTCTCCGATTTCCAGATAGCACGCCTGGTCGAAGACCCCCAAGGCACGATGGAAGCCGATGTACTCCGTGTCCGCAACCGCCGCAAGGAGCTGGATGTCCTTCCCAAGGTATGCCGTATCAACACCGTAGCATCCGAATACCCCGACCTGACAAACTACCTCTACGTCACCTATGGCGCTGAGACACATGCCATCCCCTATGGCATGAACGCAGGCAAGAACATCGTGGTCCTCGGCTCAGGCGCATACCGTATAGGTAGTTCCGTAGAATTCGACTGGTGTTCGGTCAACGCGGCTAACACATGCCGGAAGCTCGGATACAGGTCAATAATGATTAACTACAACCCGGAGACCGTATCCACCGACTACGACATGTGCGACCGCCTCTATTTCGATGAGCTCAGCTTCGAGCGCGTCATGGACATCATCGACCTGGAGTCCCCGCGTGGAGTTATTGTCAGCGTAGGCGGACAGATTCCCAACAACCTGGCAATGAAGCTATACCGCCGTCATGTCCCCATCCTGGGCACATCCCCGGTATCGATCGACCGTGCCGAGAACCGCCACAAGTTCTCAGCCATGCTTGACCAGCTCGGCATCGACCAGCCGCGTTGGAAAGAGCTCACCACAGAGGCCGACATCGATGGATTCGTGAAGGAGGTCGGATTCCCCGTGCTTATCCGTCCAAGTTATGTCCTTTCCGGCGCCGCGATGAACGTGTGCTACGATTACGATCAGATGCACCGCTTCCTCGGCCAGGCCGCAAAGGTGTCAAAGGAATATCCGGTAGTGGTGTCCGAATTCATGCAGAACGCAAAGGAAATCGAGTTCGATGCCGTAGCTCGCAACGGTGAGATCGTGGAATACGCCATCTCAGAACACATCGAATACGCAGGTGTACACTCCGGCGATGCCACCCTCGTGTTCCCGGCGCAGAAGATATACATGGCTACAGCACGCCGTATTAAGCGCATCAGCGCGCAGATCGCCAAAGAGCTCAACATATCAGGCCCGTTCAACATCCAGTATCTGGCAAAGGACAACTATGTGAAGGTCATCGAATGCAACCTGCGTGCCTCTCGCTCATTCCCGTTTGTCAGCAAAGTGCTGAAAAAGAACTTTATCGAGACCGCCACACGCATAATGCTCGGTGAGAAAGTAGCACCGGTCGACACATCCACATTCGACATCGACTATATCGGCATAAAGGCATCGCAGTTCTCATTTGCCCGCCTCCACAAGGCAGACCCCGTATTAAGTGTCGACATGTCGTCTACAGGAGAGGTCGGATGCCTAGGACGCGACTTCGATGAAGCGCTGCTCAACGCAATGATCTCCGTTGGCCACCATGTACCTAAGAACGCAGTCCTTGTAAGCTCAGGCGACGTCAAAGGCAAGGTCGACATGCTGGACGCATGCCGTCTGCTGCATGCCAACGGCTACCGTATATACGCCACCGATGGTACAGCCCGGTTCTTGAACTCCAACGGAGTCGAGGCTCATCCGGTATGCTGGCCCGATGAACAGGGCGAAAACGTCCTCGACCTGATTGCCGGCCATGGTGTCGACCTGGTGATAAACATCCCCAAGAACCACACCAAGCGCGAGCTCACAAACGGATACCGCATACGCCGCCAGGCCATCGACCACAACATCCCGTTGCTTACAAATGCACGCCTTGCAGGAGCTTTCGTCAAGGCATTCATCAACCGTCCGGTGGAATCCATCTCCATCACACCCTGGAAGGAATATTGATTATAGTCATTAAGGCATACATACAGCCAGGGCGGCAAGGTACAAATACCTGCCGCCCTGGCCATTTTTAGCTTTCTCCTAATCTCTTGTGACGCTTTTGGCCGCACGCTCTATGATAGCTACCGTAGAGCTGTCGGAAGCGAAGACCGAATACAGCCCCTGTGGCTCTTGTGCAGGGTCGCCCGTATAGGGGTCGCCCTTCTGCCATGTCTCATGTAACGGAACGGCAGAGCCGCCCCATCCCCAGAAGTTCACCCCGTCCACCATCGCCGTGTCCGTCAGGTACGACAGCACATGTGCATAATACCTGTCACGCGCATCCGTAGGCGACCCTATGGCAAAGGCCCTTCCGTCACGTGGATACCCGAACTCCTCTATCACCAGAGGCTTGCCCATCGCCTTGGCCCTTAGCGAATGCTCTGCGATATACTCCGTAGTCCGGGCCATTGCATACGGGAGGTCTGCGCCCAGGTCCTCGCTGCGGGCCCATCCCCAGTTCGCCGGCCATATATGTATTGTGGCATAGTCTATCTCAGGATACGAATGTATCCGCTCCCACAGTTCCATGTCCAGCTCGCACCCTACATGCCCCTCGCTGCCTGTCGACACCATATGGTTCGGGTCAAACCTTTTTATCAGCGCCGCCGTACCCTTTATCCAGTCGGCGAACGCTTCTTTCCCCTCTTTCGAGAACGGGCGTGGCTCATTGCATATCTGCCATGCCATTATTGCCGGCGACTCCCGGTAAGGGCGTCCCGTCACACTGTTTGTCCTGCCCACTATACGCTCCACGTGCTCCATATACATCCTCTTTGCCGAATCGCACAATACAAACTGTGACGCATACTTCACATAGGCCTCATATCCGTCAACCGCCGGTATCACGGCCTTACCCTTGCCGGCCCATTCAAGATAGGCGGAAAACCCTCCGCTCCATTCCCATGAATTGGTCAGGTACAGGACCGCCTTCATGTCCCTCTTCTCCAGTTCCGCAATCATGATGTCCAGACCTTCCAGTAGCATATCGTTGTACACCCCTGGGCTTGGCTGCAGCGATGGTGCTATATGCGCCGGCAGACCCTCAGGACCTTCTGCGCCGGTCATTATACGCAGGTTGCGGATTCCAATGCCGGCAAGGCTGTCCAGCTCACTGGCAAGCCGCCCACGGTCTGTGGCGGCAATCAGCGGTGCATACCACATGTTTGCGCCCGCGAACCGGTACACGGAATCCCCGTTAAAAAAACGGCCTTCGTTTACAATGATATACTGTCCGGCAGCATTCCCGCTGCTCCCGCTGCAAGAGGAAGCCATAAATATCGACATGATGGAAGCGGTGATTGTTTGTCCCAGTCTCATTTCATAAATAAGTTAGTAATGCATGGCCTCACGTCAGGATTGTCTTCCGGTGGAACGAATCCCGGAACTCCTTCGGCGAACAGCCTTTCTTTTTCTTGAAGATACGGTTGAAATTGGATACATTGTTGAACCCGCAGTCGTAACACACATCCGATATCGGCATGTCAGTGTCCAGCAGTTTCCGCGATGCATAGTCAAGGCGGATGTCTATGATGAAGTCCGACACAGAACATCCTGTCCTCCCCTTGAAGAACCTGCTGTATGCGGTCGGTGTCATTTTGGCCAGCTCAGCCAGGGTGTTGAGCCTTATCTCGCTCATATAATTGTTGATTATATAGTCTTTCACCACTGTTATCCGCTGTGGCTCGCTGTCACTGTAGGCCATTGGTGCGGTCGATGACAGTATACGGTAGTTGCCGCCGGCGGCAAGCTCATGCAGCACCGACATGAATTCCGACATCCGGTAGAACCCCGATTCATGCTGTGCTATAGACAGCAGGCGGGTATAGGCCCTCATTATTGCACCCATGTCGAACGCTATGCCGTTGGCAGCATGCTTGAGCATGGCAACAATGTCTTGCATCTCCCGTTTGCAGCCGAAACGCCCGTTTATGAATTCTGGGGAGAAATATATAGATATCTCTTTTATTTTATGTCCGGGACGCTTTATCGAGCACCAGGTATGGTTTACGCCGCTGCCCAGCAGCACCAGGTCATAGTCTCCTGTATCCTCTACCGAATCGCCCACTATGCGGCGGGTTCCGTTGCAATGTTCGGCAAAATGCAGTTCATAGAAATCGTGTTGGTGCAGATGCTCTGTGAAGTGGTCCTTTGATTGTTCGACCATGTAAAAAAAATCCTTTTCCGTAAGAGGGATAGATTCAAAGTGTATTTCTGGCATAAGGTAATGTGTTGTTGGTATAGAAAGAAGTGATAATTGTTCGTGAAATACGTACTATGGTGCTTTTCTGCAAAAATAGAGAAAAAATACAATTCAATGTGTTTGTAAATGTTAAAAATGCTTTTGTTGCCGCATTTAGCTGGCAGATGTGCCTATTCGTTACACGAAACGTTGTGTTATTCCCCCTAAATGAGTAAATTTGCGATAATTGGATATTACACGATGTCTCCAACCTTAAAAAACTTGAAAAAACCATTATGAATCAATCCAGACCAATCCCATTGTTGGCCGTTGCCGTGATGTTGCTGCTTTCCGTCTCCGGTTTTGCCAATGTGGGCTTTGAAAAAGGCGCCTTGTACTCCATCATCCCGCAGGAGGCGTCAGGAAAGGCCATTGGCTGTACGCCTGGCGGCACAGTGGGGCTTGCATCACATTCCGATGGCGAGCCGTCACAATTATGGAAAATATCGGAACTGTCAGGAAGCTGGCGTATAATCAACCCCGTATCAGGAATGGCGTTGCGTGTGGCCGACGGACAGGTGGCGCTCGGCGAGGACAACGGCTCCGACGAGGCGCAGTTGTGGAAGATTGACGGCGGCATGCTCGTCCCTGCAAATAAGCCGTCCCTGGCGATGGCTGTCTCCAAGGACGGCACGCTTGTCATGGCCGATGTGGCAAAGGTAAAAGGCAAGAAGGCATCGCGCTTCGACATAAGGCGGTCTGCATATGCCGGTTTCGATGATGCCTCTACATACCGTATCCACTCGTTCGGCGACCCTGGTATCGTATTGGGCAACAGCGGATCTGCCGAAAACAGCGCGCCCATCACCGGCGAGGCACTTTCCGATGGCAACCGTGGCCAGTATTGGAACATAAAGACCATCGACATGCATACATTTGCCGTGGGCAACGCGTTCTATCTCCAGAACTTTGACGATGGAGGCGAGTCTGGTACGGCAATCGTCCAGTGGCCTGCCACACCCGGAGTATGGCGCAACGCCCGTTTCGGCTTCGAGCCCGTGGCCGGACACACTGGCGTCTACCGCATAGTCTCAAAATCCAAGCCAGGCAAGATGTACACGCTCGATGGCGGACGTCTCGTGCTTGTGCCGCATGACCCTGCCGACACACACGCTTGGTTTACATTCTCACAGGTCCAAAAGCCAAAGATTGATTCCAACTATTGGGAAGACGAGACAATGTTCGCCGAAAACAAGGAGCGTCCGGTGGCCACCTACATGCCATACGCTTCCGAAGCCGAGATGCTCGCCGACACCGCATACTATGCCACTCCCTGGACCGAGCCTGTCAATTCCCGCTACCGTTCACTCAATGGCATATGGAAATTCAACTTTGTGCCCGAACCGTCCGCACGCCCCGACGGGTTCTACCGCCAGGGCTATGATGTAAGCGCGTGGGACGATATCCCCGTACCGTCCAACTGGGAGATGCATGGTTATGACAAGCCCATATATTGCAACGTCGAATACCCTCACTCCAATACGCCCCCCTTCATCGCCGCCCGTCCTGGCTTCAATGACGCAGGCAAGAACTACGGCATAAACCCAGTAGGCTCATATGTCCGCAGCTTTGAAGTGCCTGCAGGCTGGGAGGGCCGCCGTACACTCATACACTTCGGAGGGATATACTCCGCCGCCTTCGTGTGGGTGAACGGACAGTATGTCGGCTACACGCAGGGCGCAAACAATGTAGCCGAATTCGACATCACCCGATACATACATCCGGGAGAAAACAGCCTTGCCGTACAGGTGTTCCGGTGGAGCGACGGCTCATACCTCGAATGCCAGGACATGTTCCGCATGAGCGGCATATTCCGCGATGTATATATATATAATGTGCCCGGAGTATCTGTCCGCGACCATTACATCACATCAACCCTGGATTCCGGCCGCAGTAATGCCCGCGTGGATGTCAGCCTCCTTTTCGATGGGCCTCAGTCCCGGACGCATGGAAAGCAGGCCCGTGTGAGCCTGTTTAGCCCCGAAGGCAAAGAAGTGGCCTCCGCAGTTGCCGCTTCGCCGGATACTGCCGGATACGTCACAGTCAGCCTTGAAGTGCCAGACGTGAAGCTGTGGAGCGCCGAGACCCCCGACCTATACACCGTCCGTGTCGTACAGCTCGGCCAGGACGGCAACGAAGAGATGGCATTCTCCACAAAATATGGAATACGCGACATTGAGATACGCAACTCCGTCGTCTACATCAACGGCCAGCGCGTATTCTTCAAAGGCGTCAACCGCCACGACACGCACCCGCTTTACGGCCGTGCCGTACCTACAGCATCAATGCTCGAGGACGTCTTGCTGATGAAGCGCAACAACATAAACACCATCCGCACCAGCCACTACCCCAACGCGGCGCGCATGTACGCCATGTTCGACCACTATGGGCTGTATTGCTGTGATGAGGCCGATCTCGAAGACCACGCCAACCAGGCCATATCCGACAGCCCGTCATGGATACCCGCGTTCACCGACCGCATCAGCCGCATGGTGCACCGCGACCGCAACCATCCGAGCGTCATCATGTGGAGTCTCGGCAATGAAGCCGGCAATGGGGCCAACTTCGAGGCTTGCTATGCCACAGCCGACTCGCTCGACTCACGTCCGATCCACTACGAGGGCACACGCATCGTCAAGTCGTATGGCGGCGAACGCTTCTCCGACTTCTACTCAAAGATGTACCCCGGTATAGCATGGATGCACGCCAACACCGACTCCCTCGACAAGCCGATGTTCATATGCGAATATGCCCACGCCATGGGCAACGCTGTAGGCAACCTGCGCCAGTACTGGGACATCATCGAATCCTCCAACTCATGCATAGGCGGATGCATATGGGACTGGGTCGACCAGGCCATCTACGACCCCGCCGAGATAAAGCAGGGCAAGTTCCGGCTGCACACAGGATATGACTATCCCGGCCCGCATCAAGGCAACTTCTGCAGCAACGGTATCATTTTCGCCACACGTGGCGAAAGCCCCAAGCTCAAGGAAGTGAAAGCAGCCCACCAGTTCATAAAATTCACCCTCGACACGGTCGACACAAAGGCCAATACTGCTACGGTAACACTCCGTAACACCTATAACTTCTCCAATCTCGACAGATTCGACCTCATAAGCGAGGTCCTCGCAGACGGAAAAGTCATAAGCACAGGCCGCATGCAGCTCCCATCCGCAGTCCCCGGCGCATCCGTGACCGTCACTGTCCCCTTAAAGAAAGCTGCCCTTGCAAAGGCCGCCTCAAAAGGAGTGGAGACCATGCTCACACTGCGTGTCGTCCACCGCGATGCCCAGGTATACGCCCCTGCCGGCCACGAAGTAGCGCTGCAGCAGTATACCATCACTGGCCGTGGCCCGCTACCTGCCCTGAAGGCTAAAGGCAAAAAACTTGTAAAGACAGAATCCGGACAGGTTACAACCATCGCCAACGGCAAAGTCTCAGCATCATTCGACAACACAAACGGCATGATGACATCCTTGGCCTTCGACGGGAACGAAATCCTTGCCCCCGGACAAGGATTCATCTACGACAACCACCGCTGGATTGAGAACGACCGGTTCACAGACACATCCAACGGCTTGGAAGCCACAGCGCATGTCAAAATAGAAGACAAAGACGGGGCTACCGTAGTCCGCACAGACCGCCGCGGCACGCTTTGCGACACCCGCATAACCTACACCATCTATCCGCAGGGAGTCATCGATGTCGATGCCGAATTCACCCCACATACAAGCGAACTCCGACGCGCCGGACTCGTGTGTGGTATCGATTCCACCCTCAGCAACGTAGACTATTACGCATATGGGCCATGGGAGAACACATGCGACCGTATTGACGGCACCACGGTAGGCCGTTACACCGCCACTGTCCCATCCATGGTAGTGCCATATGTCAAGCCACAGACAAACGGCGGCCGCGAAGGCCTGCGTCAGCTCACGCTCACCGACAACAGTGGACGCGGACTTAAGATCGAGACCGAAGGTAATGTAAGCTTCTCCGCCCTTCCTTACACCGACAAGGACATGATGGACGCCATGCACTTCTGGGAAATGACCCCACGCCCATACACCGTGCTCCACCTCGATGCATGGACGCGCGGCATAGGCAACGCCTCATGCGGTGAAGACGTCAACACCCTCCCGCAGTACCGCGTGCCCCAGACCACGATGACCTACCGTCTCCGCCTGACCCCCGTCAAGCGCTAGGTCCGTACCACATAAAAGACAGAGGAGGCTGCACCGCAAGAATAAACGCGGTGCAGCCTCCTCCGTCCATATCCCTACCGACAACCAAACATCTTCAAGACACCGATTACACATAACTCGTCACTCCGCATGATAGCTTGTGGATTCCACAAACGACAAGGCCACATAAGCCCCCAATATAATCCAAGTTGAAAGTTCTCTATTCATTCATCATATCCATTCAAGCCATAAATACAATAATCGAATCACCTACCAACAACCAGGCGTCTGTAAGACGCCGATTATTAGTAGCCCGGTACACCGTAGGTGTGCCGGGAGAGCCGCCCAAAAAGCCAAGGGCGTCTGAAGGACGCCGATTGAAACATGGCAGTCCTGCTGGTTTTGCATATGTAATTTTATGATGTATAGATATTATTACGTATTTTTGTGGCATGAGCCATGTATCAATGTCATATCATTTGGTGTTCAGCACATATTGTCGGCAACTGACTATCATGTGTGAGCATGAAAGGGAATTATATGCCTTCATTTTTGAATATTCTTCATCCCGTGGCGTAAAGATACGTAGGATAGGAGGTATGCCGGACCATGTACATATATTGGCCGATATTCCGCCTATCATGTCAGTGAGTTCTTTTGTGCAGACATTGAAAGCAGAGACCAGCAAGTTTATGCGGGCAAATCCGCATTTTCCTCAATGGAACGGATGGGCAAACGGTTATGGAGGGTTTACGGTGTCGTCAGGCGACCGCCAGGCCGTATATGATTATATTAGGAATCAGTTTGAGCATCATAGAAAGAGAAGTTTTGCGGAAGAATATCGCCAATTTCTTATTGATAATGGATTTACAGAAGTAGATAGTATTATCCAAGGAGGCAGGAATATTGAGTGGGGTCATCATAGATGTCCCTCTGCTATTGCCTGCCAATATCTACCGACAATCAGGCGTCTGTAAGACGCCGATTATTAGTAGCCCGGTACACCGTAGGTGTGCCGGGAGAGCCGCCCAAAAAGCTAAGGGCGTCTGAAGGACGCCGATTGAAACATATAAGCCAAAATAGGCTGCACCAGAAATCCAGGTGCAGCCCCATTATATTAGATTTAATAAGAAGAACATAAAAAAAGGGTAAGCTATCTACATCGCGCTCGCTACAACCCAGTACCGTTGCTTCGATCAAGACCTGGCGGAGTTCCCGGGGAGCATGCCGTGTAGGACTTACCCGGTGCAAAGGTAACACTTTTTTTTGAATCGGCAAAAGAACACCCCACGATGAATAAAAACACACCTGTCACGAAAAAAACACAAAAAAATTCGCGGCCTAAAAATCGCACATAACAACCATATATACAATAAATTACCAAGCTGGAATCTGCAAAAACACCAAAAGTTAAAATCCCTTAAACGGGAATTAACACCATACACCACCTATCCTGCGACGTAACTTTGCACCGTAAACAAACACACACATAAAAACATCAACCATGGAAAATACCAAAAAAATCCGCAACATGCACCGCAGGCTCACTAAAAAAAGCAATAACCCACGGCACGTTTTCACGAAATATCCGTATCTTTGTAAAAATATCAACCCAACACATAAAAAATCCATGCAACCATATATCGTGTCTGCGCGGAAATACCGCCCCTCCACATTTGAATCTGTCGTAGGGCAGCGGGCGCTGACATCAACCCTTAAAAATGCCATCGCATCCGACCGCCTGGCCCACGCATACCTGTTCTGTGGAAGCCGTGGGGTAGGCAAGACATCATGTGCGCGCATATTTGCAAAGACCATAAACTGTGAGCACCGCACACCCTCCGGCGAAGCATGCAACGAATGCGAGTCATGCCGCGCGTTCAACAGCTCACGGTCTCTCAACATTATCGAGCTGGACGCCGCATCGCATAACGGCATCGACGACATAAAATCGCTCATCGAACAGGTGATGGTACCGCCCACCACCGGACGCTACCGCGTATTTATAATCGATGAGGTCCACATGCTGTCACAGGCAGCGTTCAATGCATTCCTAAAGACCCTCGAAGAGCCGCCGTCATATGTCATATTCATCCTTGCCACGACAGAGAAGCACAAGATAATCCCCACCATACTCTCACGTTGCCAGATATACGACTTCAACCGCATAACCGTCAACGACATGGTGTCACACCTCTCGTATGTGGCATCGCAGGAAGGCATAGCCGCCGAGCCCGCCGCCCTCCACGTCATCGCCGGCAACGCCGATGGCGCCATGCGCGACGCACTGTCGATATTCGACCAGGTGGCAGCCTCATCGATGGGCAACATTACGTATGCATCTACCATCGAAAACCTCAACGTCCTCGACAACGCATACTACTCGCGTCTGCTTGACGCATTTGTAAAAGAAGACGTACCCGCCGCCCTCCTTATATATAAAGAGATACGCGACAAAGGCTTCGACTCCCTGTTCTTCATCAATGGACTCGCATCATATATGCGCGACCTCATGGTGGCACGTGACCCGGCAACGGTCCAGCTCCTGGACGCACCCGACGACATCCGCGGGCAGATGGCCCAATTGGCATCGCAATGCCCCGTACAGTTCTTCTACAAAGCCATGGCCATCCTTGGCGATGCCGACTTGAACTTCCGTACTGCATCAAACAAACAATTCCTTGTCGAGCTTACGCTCATACGGCTCTGCCAACTACTCAGCCCCTCTCGCTAGACGAAGGCGTGGGAGGGGGGCAGCTAAAAAAAATAAAGCCTCATGACAGTGATGGCGGCAGCCAGCCGGCAACTGTGGTCAGCCAGCCGGCAGCCGTAAGGACCGCAACTGTATCCGCAGCAACTGTATCCCAGGATACCGGACACATGGCCTCAAAGCCATCAGCTCCGCAACAAAGGCCGCACGTATCGTTACGTACACCAGGATTGACCCTTAAAGCAGGCATAGCGCGCAATGAACCCAAGGAAGCCGCCGTTGCCGATGACCGTCACGACCGTACATCGCCATATACAGCCGAATCGCTTGATGCCGCATGGGATGCATACATCGAGGCCAACCCTACCGAACATCTGATAGTCAACTCCATGCGTTCTCACCGCCCGGTGCACATCACCGGTGACACATGGCAGGTCACTGTCGACTCCGAATCCCAGGCGCAGATTTTCCGTGACGCAATGCCAGTATTGCTGAGGCACATACATGACAGCCTCCAGAACGACATGCTCTCATTTGATATCGTCCTCAACCGTGGACAGTCAGCCCCTGTAGTATGGAACGAACGAGAAGTGTACCAGCACATGATGGCTACATCAGAAAAGATGCGCAATTTTGTCGAGGCGTTTAAATTGACATTGATATAATGACGGCTAGGCATTATGCCGGCCGCATAAATAAAAATACACATGCCATATGGTATTACCCCAGGAATTTATATCCATGATAGATGCCTACGGCTCGCCGTTGCTCGGCGGTTTGGCCGGGGCGCTGGAGTCGACCCTCCCGGCTGTCTCCGTGCGCGCGAACACACGTAAGGGCATAGCGCCGCCGCCAGGGGCACGGCTGGTGCCGTGGGCGCAGTCCGGATGGTATCTCGACACCAGGCCGCAGTTCACCTTCGACCCGGCCATCCACCAGGGACTGTATTATGTCCAGGACGCATCATCAATGGCCGTAGGCGCAGTCGCGGCAGCACTTGCGGCAGGGCAGCCTGTGCGCTATCTCGACGCCTGTGCCGCTCCCGGAGGCAAGACCACCGCCGCGGCCGATGCATTGCCGCAGGGATCATTGATTGTAGCAAACGAATATGACCACCGCCGCGCGGCCGTATTGGCCGAAAACATGGCAAAATGGGGCTGCCCGGCATCCGTTGTCTCTCGTGGCGACACAGCAAAGTTCCGTAGCCTCCAAGGCTTCTTCGACATAATCGCCGCCGATGTTCCGTGCTCAGGCGAAGGCATGATGCGTAAGGACGCCGAGGCCGTCAGGCAATGGTCGCCGGCGCTGGTCGCCGGATGTGCCGCGCGGCAGAAAGAGATTGTCAGCAACCTTTGGCCGGCTCTGCGCCCTGGCGGATATCTTATATACAGCACATGCACCTTCAACCGGCAGGAGAATGAAGAGATGGTCGCATATATGGTCTCGGAGCTGGATGCCGAACCCGTTGCCACAGGCCTTCCATCAGGCCACGGCATAGCCCCGGGTTTAGACACCCCGTACCCTTGCCGTCGGTTCATGCCGCATCTTCTGCAGGGCGAAGGCCTGTTCCTGGCCGTCCTCCGTAAACCGGAGGACGGGGATTCCCGTAAGGGAAGGGTGGATGGAAACATCAAGGGCCGTAACAAGCACAGGCCCGCAGCCACATCCCCCGTGTTGCTCCGCCAGGTGGCCGACCAGGCATCGGAGCTGATTGAAAGCCCGCAGGATTACACTTTCCACATTGACAGCCCCGGGGACACGGCCGTTGCCGTACCGCGGCAGCATGATGATGCCGTGTGCCGTCTCCGCCAGGCCCTGGATGTCATCTACGGTGGCATTGTGGTAGGGACTGTGAAAGGGCGCGACCTTGTGCTGTCGCAGCACCTGGCGATGTCCACCCCATTTCGGCAGTCCGCTCTACCTTCCTGCGAAGTTGACTATCCTACAGCGGTTTCCTACCTTAGGCGCGAAGCTGTCACGCTCCCCGGTTCAGTCCAGCGGGGCTATGTACTGCTGACCTACGCTGGCCATCCGCTCGGATTTGTAAAGAACATGGGCAACCGTTCCAACAACCTTTACCCGCAGCAATGGCGCATACTCTCCACCCATGCCCCCGCTACGCCGCCAGAGGTGTTGTAGCCGGGAAAAATAAACTCACAAACAAATAACTATATATAAAAATCATGTTTTCAGGAATAGTTGAAGAGGCCGGACGCGTTGTCCGCGCCGTATATGAGGATGGCAACCTGCAGCTGACCGTTGCATGCTCCTTTACTGATGAGCTCAGCATAGACCAGTCGGTCGCACACAACGGCGTATGCCTGACTGTGGTATCGATCAACGGCGACGGCACATACACCGTCACGGCCATCCAGGAAACCCTATCACGCACCAACCTTGGCGGCCTGAAGCCTGGGATGTCGGTCAACCTCGAACGCTCCATGAAGATGGACGGTCGTCTGGACGGACACATCGTGCAGGGGCATGTCGACACTGTCGCCGTGTGCGAGGACATACAGCAGGTCGACGGAAGCACATACTTCAAGTTCGTTTACAGTAATGTTGACCCCCGAATGGCGGCAAAAGGATATGTGACGGTCGAAAAAGGATCGGTCACCGTCAATGGCGTAAGCCTTACTGTGTGCGATTCTACCGACAATTCATTCCGTGTGGCCATCATACCGTACACATTTGAGCATACCAACTTCCGCGACATTGCAGTCGGCGACAAGGTGAACCTCGAATTCGACATCATAGGCAAGTACCTGGCCCGGCTGATGGGCAACCTCTAGTCGCTTATTTTACGAAAGGCCACTTCACCGCCTTGAGGCGTCTGGTGTACTCCTTCTCCCGTCCGCCGCAATATTCCTCCAGGATTTCATGGAAACGGGGGGAGTGGTTCATCTCCCTGAGATGTGCCAGCTCATGGCATATTACAAACTCCCTTATGTCCGTGGGGGCAAATATCAAGGCATAGCTGAGGCTTATTATGCCGCGCCGGTCGCAACGGCCAAGTATACGGAGACCTGATGATATGCCCCAGGCTGTCGGATGCTGGCCGATACGTTCCGCCACAAGCTTGGCCTGCGGTATCAGCATAAGGTGTGCCAGCCATTTTGCACGTTCGCATATCAGGCGGCTCACAAGCCGAGCTATATCCGGGGCGGACGGGTCGGCATCAGGCGGCAGGCCTATTGTGATTTTGTACCTGCCGTCATCGAATTCACAGTCAGAGATTATCCGTCCGGGTATATTTGTCTGTGTAGCGATATGTATTTCGCCGTTGTCGAACCTCATGACAGCCCCGTGCGCATATAGCGGGGCAGGGCGCATGCCTTTCAGGCTCGATGCCAGATTGTCAAGAACCGAAAGTGCCTCCCGTTCAGATGCATATCTGGGGGCTGAGAGCAGTACCCGTCCGTTGCGCCATCTGGCAGTGAACCGCCGCGCATTTAGGCGGGGCGAAATATACACCTCTGCATCAAGAGGCTCATAGTAGAAAATGGTTGGTTCGAGCGCCCGCATATCATGTAGATGTTTTTCAGCGGGGATCTATGCCCCACATGAGTTTCCGCCTCAGGTTGTCGCTCCAGTTATTCCTGCTGTCGGAGGCCACCAGTATATTGAAAGGCGCTTTGGATATCCTCACGGTCACGCCGGATGCCACCGTTATTGAATTGCCGTCCAGGCTAAGCCGGAAAGAGCCGCTGCGCGACCCCGCGGTCACCGAGATCACCGATCGGTCGCTGGCAACGAGCGGACGCATGGTCAGTGCATGGGGAGCTATTGGCGATATGGCCCACACAGGGGCCGAAGGCTGTATTATAGGGCCGCCGGCCGACAGGTTATATGCCGTAGAGCCTGTAGGGGTAGATATTATCAGACCGTCCCCGAGATAATTGGCCAGCGGATGCCCGTCAACGTATGTGTCACAGGCTATCATCGAGGCTGTGTCTTCCTTCAGCATCGCCGCCTCGTTGAGTGCATACGGCCAAAGGCTTTCGGGTAAAGCCCCTCCCTCCAAGCCGACCTCAAGCAGCGAACGCCGCTGCACATTGAAGCCTCCATTCAGGATATCCGTTGCCAACATTTCGGGGTTCTGCAATGTTGTGGCCGACATGTAGCCGAGATGTCCCGTGTTCACGCCAAGTATCGGTATCTGGCGTGCGCCCACCCATTGCGCCGTGCGCAGGAAAGTGCCGTCGCCGCCGATGCTCAACGCGATTATAGCCCCGTCAGGGGTATCGGCCTTGACAGCCTTCCCTTTGGGGATTATATCCGATATTCCGCTGGAGCATAGCGTGTCCATAAACGGCGGGTATACCAGAAGCCTGGTGTCGTTTCCGTTTGCCAGGAGGCACAGCAGTTTCGCCAGGGCTTCCCGGTCAGTATGTGTTGGTACATATCCGTATATGGCTATATCCATGACTGTGGTGTGCCGTTAGAGGTTATAATTGCAGGTAATGGAGCAGTTCGTTCACCCTGTTGCGTACAGTGTCCAGGTCATTGGCGGCGGCAGTCTCGGCAGATGTGACATCATAGCCGTACCTCGACAGCGAACGGCATATTGCGCCTATGTCTGTACGGTTGACACGTAGATCTACGGTTATAGATCCGGCAGGGTCTGTGTCTGACGTGACGTTAAGGTTCAGAATATGCGCATCGCAGTCCTCTATGGCCCGTGCTATGCGCGAAGCGCTGTATTCGCCGCGGCGGCAACTGACAGTGAGCCGGCAACTGTCGTCCACAGCAGGGAACAGACGGTCAAATTCGTCCTGTGTATTATCTTTTGGGGTCAAATTTTTCGCAGTTATATTATTTCTGACTAAATTTGTGGGTTGATTATTCCACAAAATTACGAACAATACTCGATATAAATGTAGATTGTTTGTTTTTAGATGTTAAAAAGACAGATTGGATGACTAATTTAAGTGTAAATATAAATAAAGTGGCCACTCTGCGCAATGCGCGCGGTGAGAACCGCCCATGTGTGGAGCAGGTGGCTGTCGACTGTGAAGCTTTCGGCGCACAGGGAATAACCGTTCACCCGCGACCTGACGGACGTCATATCCGTCATGATGATGTGTTCAGGCTCAGGACGTTGGTCAAGACCGAGTTCAATATCGAGGGATATCCCTCCCCGGATTTCATCGATATGGTCCTGAAGGCACGTCCCGAACAGGTTACATTGGTGCCTGACTCACCCCAGCAGGTGACAAGCAATGTAGGTTGGGATGTGGCCTTGAACGTGGACTTCCTTACATCCGTGGTGGAATGTTTCAAGGGAGTTGGCATACGCACCTCCATTTTCGTAAATCCCGAGGCAGATGTCATAAAAATGGCAGCACGTACAGGCGCCGACAGGGTGGAGCTGTACACAAAGCCATATGCCGACATGTATGCATCTGATCCCGAGGCCGCCGTTGCCCCTTATGTCGAAGCCTCAAAGATTGCCCATGGCTGCGGCCTGGGAGTGAATGCAGGCCATGACCTTTCATTGGAGAACCTTGAGTTTTTCCATTCGCGTGTGCCTTATCTTAATGAGGTGTCGATCGGGCATGCGCTTATCTGCGATGCCCTGTATCTCGGCCTCCAGGAGACCATCCGCCGATACCGCGGATGCCTTATGAAACGTTGACTAATAAAAAAAGATAAAGGCTTATGTCAATCTCTATACTATCATCTATATTGCCTCAGGATGCACCCCATGTTGAGGCCGTGGCCGACTCTCTGCAGAGCGCCGCTGTGTCCGCCCAGGCATCACCCGTATCGGAGATGTCGCTATGGGAGCTTTGCCTTGAAGGCGGATGGATAATGATCCCGTTGGCCGTGTTGCTGGTAATTAGCGTGTATGTGTTCATAGAGCGGGCCGTTGTGATTGGCAAGGCCGCACGCGAGGACGGCACATTCATGCAGCGCATACGCGACTATATACACGAGGGCGAGGTAGAAAGCGCGCTCAACCTGTGCAAGAAGACACAATCGCCGTATGCCCGCCTTATATCCAAGGGTATTTCCCGTATAGGCCGTCCGACATCCGATGTGCTGGTGGCGGTAGAAAATACCGGCAACCTTGAGGTGGCCGACCTGTCCAAAGGGCTTCCGTGGCTGGCCACTACAGCCTCTGGCGCGCCGATGCTCGGATTTCTCGGCACGGTAGTGGGTATGGTGCAGGCATTCTATGCCATAGCCAACTCCGGGACGGCTGCATCGATAGGCTCTTTTGCCGGAGGCATATACACGGCATTGGTCACCACTGTGGCAGGTCTTGTCGTAGGGATTGTGGCCATGTTCGGATACAATTATCTTGTAGCGCGTATAAACAAGGTGATGAACCTTATGGAGGCGCGCACGATGGAGTTCATGGACCTGCTCAATGAGCCGGCAAACTGAAATATAAACGCGACATGGCTTTAAAACGGCAACAAGACATGATGGCCACCTTCTCGATGGCATCCATGACCGATGTCATATTCCTGCTGTTGGTGTTCTTCCTGGTGACATCCACATTCGTGTTCCCTACTGCGGTTGAGGTCAACTTGCCCGAAGGGGTGGAGCAGACGGCTGTGAAACCGGGCACACGTGTGTATATCGACCAGTCGCAGTCGATATATGTGTCATATTCTGATGGCGAGCCGCAGCAGATAGCCGAGGGGCAGCTGCAGTCGTACCTGCTGACGGTAAAAGAGCAGGACCCATTAACCTCGGTTGCCCTGTATGCCGATGAGTCAGTGCCTTACGGCAAGGTGGTCGAGGTGCTTAATTCTGCTGCTGAAGTGAAACTTAGGATGGTGCTTGCCACCAAGGCAGTCCCGTCGTCGGCCCGTCCGTACAAATCCCGTTGACACCGGATAAAAGACTGTAGAAAATGGAGGATAAGTCCCGTATATATGCCCTTTGCGGAACATTGGCGGTGGTCGCCTTATTGGTCGCCATACTGTTATTTGCCGCTTTGTCGTATCCTCCGGCTGAACGTCCACGCTGGGATGTGGATAAGTCCGAAGTGTTGCTGGCCGACGAATATGTTCCTATGGACAGGATAATCCCCTCAGATATAGGTGACGATGAGCCTGTTGCCGGAGACCTGGTGGAAGGGCCGGATGCCGCCCCTGGGCAGGCGTCATCGGTTGACATTGATGATGCAGGCGACATAGGAGCGGCATCGCCGGTGAATACGGCGTCCGAACCTTCGGCAGTCAAGGAGACGGTTAAGCCTGAATCAGTCAAGCCGGCCACCCCTCGCAAAAACGACGAGGAGAATGAAAAGGCCAGGGCAAGGAATATCAATACCAATGTCAATAACGCGTTTACCGCGCGCCCTGATAATTCTACAGGAAATAATACCGGGGCACAGTCGTCACAGGAAAGCGGCAATTCCTCCAGTCCGTCAAAAGGGGTGACGCCTGGGGCAAAGATAGGCAACGGCTGGTCCATATCATCGTATGGCGATGTCGGGGCCAAGGGAAAGCCTCTCGGCAGTGTCATAATAGAAGTAGAGGTCGACTCCCAAGGGAAAGTAATATCCGCTACACCAGCGGGAGGCACACCGCCTGCGGCCAGTAACCCTGCGGTGATAGCGGAATGCATGAAAGCCGCCCGTCAGAGCAAGTTCCGGCGGTCATTGAAATCCGGGCCTCCCTCGCGTACACGTGGCACTATAACCTGGACATTCAAATAGCCGGCAGCAAGCCATCTGTTTTTTCATCTATATGGCTGTCTGTATTTCCCCTGTTTTTAGGCGGATGGTGGCAAGTTTTTGCCGATTTTAGACAGATTCATAAATATTTTTATTAAATTTGACGCCAAATGCTCCCTGTAGGGCATATAAATAAAACAAATGATCATTATGGAAACGCGTGAACAGTCCTTAAATCCAGTATCGGAGGACCAGACCCTACCCAAGGCATCCGAAGCGGAGGCCTCTGCACCTGAAAAATCAGTCGATAACACTATAGAAACCGTTGGCATATCCGGAGTCGATCCCGAAAAGGCCGCCGAGGACATCATGTCGGAAGGTGAGCGGGAGACGGAAGCCGACAAGGCTGCGCCCACAAAGGAGAGCCTGCTGGCCGCTGCCGAAGAGCTGGCCGCCAGGGATGCCGCTGATATCAGGCGTGAGGATGTTTCACGTATACGCAAACAGTTCAGCGACCTCCGTGCTGCAGAGACAGCTGCCGAACGGGAAGAATATTACAAGTCCGTTGAGGGCGTTGAGGATGCCGCACCGTTCCAGGCGGCTGAGGATGCCAGTGAACTGCGCCTGCATGAGATACTGAATGTGATCAAAGGGAAAAAATCGGCATGGGTTGCAGAGCAGGAGGCTTTGCGTGCAGCCAATCTTGAACGTAAACAGGCTGTAGTGGAGGAAATAAACAAGCTTGCTGCAGACACGGATAATGTGAACCGCACATATCCGCGTTTCCAGGAACTGAGACAGGACTTCCTGGCCATAGGGGAGGCTACCCCGTCAGCCGAAAGCGATATACAGCGTGCATTCAAGGATGCCCAGGAACGCTATTATGACCAATTGAAGGTCAACAAGGACCTCCGCGACTATGACTTCAAGAAAAACCTCGACTCCAAGATGCTGCTTATCGATGAAGCAAAGCGTCTGGTGTCCGAACCTGATGTGATAACAGCCTTCAGGCGCTTGCAGGAACTCCACGACAAGTGGCGTCAGACAGGGCCGGTAGCCAAGGAAAAGCGTGAAGAGATATGGGGTGAATTCAAGGACATCTCCGCAGAGATAAACAAGCGTTACCAGGCACATTTCGAGGAGCGTAAGGCTGAAGAACTGCGTAACGAGCAGGCCAAGACAGCGATATGCGAGCGTATAGAGGCTCTTGACTATACACAGATAAAGAATTATGCCGGCTGGGATGACCTCACAAAAGTCATTATTGAGGCACAGGCCGAATGGAAGACACTCGGGTTTGCATCTAAGAAAATGAACAATATGCTGTTTGCCCGCTTTCGTGGCACATGCGACAAGTTCTTTGCAGCCAAGGCGGAATATTTCAAGTCTACCAAAGAGGCACTTTCAGCCAACCTGGCCAGGAAGGTTTCGTTGTGCGAACGTGCGGAGGCGTTGAAAGACAGCACCGACTGGAGAAAGACCTCCGATGAGCTTGTGGAGCTTCAGAAAGAATGGAAGACCATAGGGGCTGTTCCCAAGAAGCACAGCGATTCAGTGTGGCGTCGCTTCCAGACAGCATGTGATGCATTCTTTGACGCTAAAAAGGCTGCAACATCGGGTGTGAGGTCCACACAGCAGGCCAACCTGAAGGCAAAGCGCGAGATAATCGAAGCACTTGGCAACATCGCCGCGGATGCTCCACGCGAGGAGGCAGTAAAGGCCATAAAGGAACTGCAGGCTAAATGGAATCAGATAGGCCATGTCCCGTTCCGCGATAAGGACAAGATATATGATGCATACCGCGAAAAGGTCAACGGTTTGTATTCCAGACTTAACATGCGTGAGTCGCGTGAGAATTTCGCAGGTTTTGAAAGCTCGCTTGAGGGGATATCCGGCGATGAGAACAGGCTGTACCGTGAGCGGGAGAGGCTTATGCGCGCTTTTGAGCAGAAACGTGCGGAATTGCAGACTGTCGAGAACAATATGGGATTCTTCAGCTCAAAATCGAAGGCCGGAGAATCGATGATGCGTGAATTGCAGCACAGGGTGCAGCGTGTCAAGGACGACCTGGAGATGCTGGAGAAGAAGATAGCCCTTATTGATTCCAAACTCTGATAAACAAGCATTCTGCCGGTAAAGGCAGCCTGGACATGCCCGCATGTCCAGGCCTCCGGCATGTCCGGCAGGGTAGATTTCTGAAACCCTATGACTTCAGTGAACCGAAAAGGCGGATATGGTCGGTTTGTCAGCACCATAATAAGTGCTGTCGATCTGCTGATATTCAATCTGGCCTTTTACGTCACGGTTATTTCCTCGCCTGAGATATACAACCATGGCAGCCTAAGGGTGATATGGCTGTTGGTTGATGTGGCGTATGTCCCGGTGGCCTATTGGTCATCGCAGTCGCGCCGTGCACGTTCGATATATATGGAGAATGTGCTGGTCAATTCTCTGGTTGCGGTATCGGTACATGCGTTGTTTTTTATGGCGATGCTCACCTTTTTGGGCATAAATGATATGTCGTTCGGAAATTATGGCGAATTTTACGGCATAACATTTGTGGCCCTCCCGTTGTGGTGGATATTGTCCAGGTTGATAGTGAAGCGATTCCGTAAACGTGGGAGGAATTTCCTGCGGGTGGTTATAGTCGGGACAAACGCTACTGCTCGTCGCCTGTATGCAGAATTGAGCGGTGATGCTTCATATGGATACCGTGTATATGGATTTTTCGGCAATAACGCAGAAGACGGCCTACCTGCCAGATATCTCGGTGAGATCGGGCAGTTGAAGGACTATATACTGAGCCACAGCATAGATGAGGTATTCTATGCCCTCACTGATGGCGACGATGATAACCTGGCCTATGTTACAAAGACCACTGACGATTGTGTGACAAAGCTTTATTACGTCCCACAGATACCGCATACCGTACCACGTAATTTCCAGATGTACAAGGTGGGGTCGATGCCCGTAATCAGCACGCGCAGCAACCCGTTGCATTCCATGGTGAACCGTGCATTGAAGCGGACGTTTGACGTTGTCCTTTCCTGTGTTTTCCTGCTTGTGTCGCCGATGGTCTTCATTCCTATCGCCATTGCCATAAAGATGTCCTCGCCAGGGCCGGTGTTCTTTATCCAGCGCCGCACGGGTTACCGCGGATGCACATTCCCGTGCATAAAATTCCGTACAATGCGTGTTAATCAGGATGCAGACACGTTGCAGGCCACTGAACGCGATCCCCGCAAGACCCGCGTGGGAGATTTCCTGCGCCGGACCAACCTGGATGAGTTGCCGCAGTTCGTAAACGTGTTCCTGGGGCAGATGAGCATAGTCGGGCCGCGTCCGCATATGCTGAAACATACAGAAGACTACACTCGCCTGGTGGATAAATATATGGTGCGCCATGTTGTAAAGCCTGGCATAACCGGCTGGGCGCAGGTAAACGGCTACCGTGGGCTTACTGATGAATTGTGGAAAATGGAGCGCAGGGTGGAATATGACGTATGGTATATAGAGAACTGGAGTCTACCCCTTGACCTTAAGATAGTGGTGCTCACGGCATTCAAGGCATTCCTGCCCGATAAGAACGCTTTCTGATATGGATGTGGGTTATGGAAATAAGGCGAAGGCCCTGCTGAAACGCTTCTACGGCTATGGTTCATTCCGTCCCGGCCAATTGGAGATAATTACGGCTGTGGCCGCAGGGCGCGATGCCCTGGTGCTGATGCCTACCGGTGGCGGGAAGTCGGTATGCTACCAGATTCCGGCGCTTATGTCGGACGGCTGTGCCATAGTGGTGTCGCCGCTTATTGCCCTTATGCAGGACCAGGTGGCATCGCTTGTGTCTAACGGCATTCCGGCGGCAACTGTAAACTCCAATATAAGTGATGCCGACAACCGCCGCGTGATGGATCTTTTCTTTGAAGGCAAGCTGAAACTTCTGTATATATCTCCAGAGCGTCTTATGTCGGACATTGACCGTTGGTCGCCCGAACTTAAAGTGTCGCTCATTGCCATAGACGAGGCCCATTGCATCTCACAGTGGGGACATGACTTCCGTCCGGTATATACATCCCTCTCACAACTTAAGGGGCATTTTCCGTCATCGCCGGTGGTGGCCCTTACAGCTACCGCCGACCGCCTTACACGTTCGGACATCGCGAGGCATCTGAAGCTTGACGACCCGTTCACATGGATCGGATCGTTCGACCGGCCCAACCTCAGCCTGCGTGTGATCCCAGAATCGCGTAAGGCCAAGAGGCTGGCCTACATATGCGGCATGATAGAGAAATATCCGCTGGATTCTGGGATAGTCTATTGCCTGTCGCGGAAGGCTACCGAGTCGCTTGATGCGGAGCTCCGAGGCAAGGGCTACAGGTCGTGCTGCTACCATGCAGGCATGGCGGCGTCAGCTCGCGACATGGCGCAAAGGGCTTTCATCAATGGAGATGTGCAGGTGGTATGCGCCACGGTGGCTTTCGGCATGGGGATTGACAAAAGCAACATACGGTGGGTTGTCCATGCCAACCTTCCCGCAAATATAGAGAGCTACTACCAGGAGATAGGCCGTGCGGGACGCGACGGGCTTCCTGCCGAGACAGCCCTTTTCTACTCGTTTGCAGACATTGCTGCCAGGCAGAGCCTTATCCAGGAATCTGGACAGCCCATGCTCAACATGGAGAAGCTTTCAAGGATGAAGGAATATGCCGAAGCTTCGGTGTGCCGCCGCAGGATACTGTTGAGCTATTTCGGTGAGACCGGAAGCCATGACTGCGGAAATTGTGATGTGTGCCAGTCGCCGCCGGAACGGTTTGACGGGACGGTGCTTGTGCAGAAGGCGCTAAGCGCGATGGTAAGGACCGGTGAGAAGGTCGGCGCAATGATGCTGGTCGACATATTGCGCGGTTCGGCGCGCGCCGAGATTTTCGCCCGGGGCTATGACAAGATAAAGACCTATGGAGTGGGCCGTGATGTGCCTTACGCCATGTGGAACGCATATCTGGCGCAGATGCTGCAGCTTGGGCTTATCGAGATTGCATATGAGGACGGCAATAGGCTTAGGGTCACCGTAGAAGGGCACAAGGCCTTGCGCGGGGAGATAAAGGTGATGCTGTCCAAGGTGGATATCGGCAGCCGCAGTCCGCGCAAGGCGAAATCCGGTGTAACGGAAAAGCCTAAAGAGGACCTTGTGTCATACCTTAAGAAAGTGCGCAAAACTATAGCCGACCGTGAAGGCATACCTGCCTATATTGTTTTCTCCGATGCCACACTCCGCGACATGGCAGCAAAGATGCCCCGCGACATGGCCTCAATGAAAGATGTCACTGGAGTCGGTGAACTTAAGTCGGCCCGTTACGGCGCCGTGTTCCTGAAAGCGATTTCAGATTACATGCTTGCCCGGCTGTGATGCGTAAACCTATATGTGTTGAAAATGTTGAATATAAAAACCATAATCCAGTATGTGCCATGAACGATAAATCCGAATTTTACGATACCCTGGCCTCCAATCCCAGGCTTTTTGCAGTCACGATAGGACGAACCTTCGGCAGTGGGGGGCGGCTGTTGGGAAATATGCTCGCAAAGAAACTTGGCATCGATTACTATGACAAGGAACTGCTGTCCGATGCCGCACGTAAGGCCAACATGAGTCCAGAGTTCTTTGAGCGCCGCGATGAGCGGTTCCCCAATTATATAAGCGGATCAATAGGGTTCAACTTCGGGATGAACCCGGCCGGATGGTATGGGTCCAATGCGATAAGCGACGACAGCGTATACCGTGCACAGAGCGATTTCATCCGGGAGGCCGCGATGCGGGGCCCGTGTGTGATTGTAGGCAGGACTGCCGATTATGTCCTCCGAGATCATCCGAGGCTGATATCAGTGTTCGTAAATGCGCCTGAGGACGAATGCATACGCCGTATCACTTCGCGCGGTGACGCGTTGGGGGCAGACCAGGCACGGTCACTGGCCCGCCGTACAAACAAATTACGGGCGAACTACTATAATTTCTATACCGACAAGCAATGGGGTAACGCATCAACGTACGACATTTGCATCGACTCGTCGAAGCTCTCCCCGGAGCAGATTGTAGATATATTGTCCCTATACGTACGCATGCGGGTTGGAGATATTGCTGAAAGTTTGTAACTTTGCCTGCGATAACCCTAAAACAAGCGGCATATCCGTCCTTGGCGGATAAGTAAGCCGAATTAACACGTTGACACATCATGATGACCACAGAGCAGCAGCGCGCCCTTGCCGCCGACCCCGACGGACTGGCGACATATGAATTCATTGCCAACAATATAGAGGTGCTTACACAGGAAGATATCGAGCTGTTGGCTTCAAATATGATACAGGTCGATGTCTCCGGACAGTTCTGCACGTCGGCGGCAAGATACCTTAATGCCATCGACAGCCAGGCATATGCATCGCCGGTGCGCCGGCTGATAGCGGCAGCCATTGACAAGGACCGTGAGCACAGGTATATAGGCGACCTGCTCCCTTCGATATGGGGTGAGGACTATGAACAGCGTGCGGAGGAGCTGCGTGCGTCCGACAATAATTTCCGCCGTATATACAAACGCCTTTTCCCCACATCAAAGATATGACATGGAGGTGCAGTACAATCATAACGGCGCTCATGAGCCTGCTGCTGTCGTTCACAGCCGTGGCTGCATGCGCCTCTACTACTTCGGATAAAACTACAGATATGGCAAACGCATCGGACACTACATCGGTAAAGGTTGAAGTCACCACCACCCTGGGCAGCTTCACAGTACTTCTATACGGCGATACCCCCGCCCACCGCGATAATTTCCTCAAGCTGGTGAAGGACGGATATTATGACGGCACGCTTTTCCACCGTGTGATAGACGGATTCATGATACAGGCAGGTGACCCGGATTCCAGGACAGCCAAGCCCGGCCAGCGCCTGGGCAGCGGCAACCCCGGCTACACCATAGAGGCTGAATTTGTATATCCTAAGCATTTCCACAAGCGCGGAGCGCTTGCAGCCGCCCGTACAGGCGACGGAGTCAACCCGCAGAAACGTTCTTCGGGATCGCAGTTCTATGTAGTCACAGGACGCGTTTACAATGAGCGTGAGCTTAACAGGATGGATGAGAACCTGATGGCCCGCCAGAAGCAGGCCATATTCGGCAACCTTGCGAAGGACCGTATGGACGCCATCCGGTCCATGCAGCAGGCTGGCGATACGGCAGGCCTGACTCGATTGCAGGAAGAGCTGGTTTCGCTCACAGAAGAGCTTGTTGCCGCAAATCCGTCATCGCTTACCCCTCAGCAGCGGGATGCTTATTCGACAATCGGCGGGACGCCGCATCTTGACGGCGACTACACCGTGTTCGGCGAGGTGGTTTCCGGCATGGATGTGATAGACCGTATAGAAAAGGCCGAAACCGACGGTTCGGACCGTCCAAAGGAAGATATACGCATATTGTCGATGAAGGTCGTTGGCTGACGATGGCTGTCCACACCCTTGCAAACGGTCTCCGTCTGGTCCACACGTATGTCCCTTCCACGGCTATGGTGGCGGTCAACGTGCTCTACGATGTCGGGGCGCGGGACGAATCGCCGGAACTGACAGGTATTGCCCATCTGTTTGAGCACCTGATGTTTGGCGGCTCTGTTAATGTGCCGTCATTTGATGGCGAACTGGAGGAGGCCGGTGGCATGTCCAACGCCTGGACTAGCGATGACTTCACGAATTTCTATGACATACTGCCTGCACAGAACATTGAGACGGCGCTACGGCTTGAAAGTGACCGCATGCTGTCCTTGGCGTTCAGCCAACGCTCGCTCGACATACAGAAAGGTGTCGTAATAGAAGAATTCAAGCAGCAGTGCCTCAACCAGCCGTACGGCGACCTGGGGCATCATCTCAGGGGCATGCTGTATGCGCCCGGGCATCCGTACCGTATCCCGGTGATAGGCAAAGACCCGTCACACATAGAGAACGCGACACTTGAGGATATACGCCGGTTCTTTTTTGCCCATTACGCCCCCGACAATGCCATATTGAGCATAGCGGGCAACGTGGACTATGACACCACGGTTAGGCTTGTTGAAAAATGGTTCGGCGACATCCCGTCCAGAAACGTGGCGGCACGTGGTAGCGTGGCCTCAGGGACAATGCCAGGCCAAGGGCAGACGCTGACCGTACATGGGCGTGTGCCGCAGACCATGATTGTAGCAGCATGGCGTATGGCCGCATACAATGAGCCGGACTATATCCCGTGCGATATAATCACCGACCTGCTTGCATCCGGCAACTCATCACGCATGAGGCGCAACCTGATACTTGGTACGGATCTGTTTGTCGAGGCCGATGCTTCGATATCGGGGCTTGAGAGCCATGGCTACCTCATGCTTACGGCAAAGCCTTCAGCCGAGGACTCTAAGACAGTGGCCGCCGCCACCGCCGCTCTAATTTCCGAAGCGAGGAAGCTGTGCGACCCTGCGGCGATAACCGGCCACGAGCTGCAACGTGCGGCAAACCGCTATGAGGCGATGTACGCAATGAGACAGATGGGATATGCCGAGCAGGCCTTTGCCGCCGCCCTTGCCGAATACCACGGAGAAGACCCCGCACAGGCCACCGTGCGATATCGGAATGCCGCCAAGGCGGAGGCCATAGCGGCTGCGGCACGCCGTACCCTGTCATCCGAACCGGCCGTACTGCTATACCGCCCACACTAGAGACATGCGCCATACGCCGGCTAATGGCATGGGCAAAAGAAGTTTCATGTAAACTTTTTATTGGGCAATCCTATTATATTGATAGGATATAATTTTGTCCAATTAGTTAAACTATGTAACTTTGCATTAAATTTTGCCATTGTCAATGATTGAACGTATCATAATCATAGAAAATGTTGATCCTGTAAGCTTTTACGGGGTCAACAATTCCAATATGCAGCTCATACATAACCTTTTCCCGAAACTCCGTATCGCGGCCCGAGGGCAGGTGATAAAGGTGATAGGGGAGGATGGCGAGACAGCGGAATTTGAGCGTAAGATCAAGGAACTGGAAGCATATTGCGCCGAATACAACACCCTGACTGATGATATCATCATCGACATTGTGCGCGGCGATGCGCCGGAGCGCCTAAAAAGGGACGATGTGATAATATACGGCGTCAACGGGAAGCCCATATCAGGCCGCACCCCTAACCAGCAGAGGCTTGTGGAGCAGTTCACGGAAAATGACCTCACCTTTGCTATGGGCCCGGCCGGTACGGGCAAGACCTATATAGCGATAGCGCTTGCCGTGCGTGCTCTGAAAAACAAGGAGGCAAGGAAAATCATCCTTTCCCGCCCGGCCGTCGAAGCCGGGGAGAAGCTCGGGTTTCTTCCGGGCGATATGAAAGACAAGATTGACCCGTACCTGCAGCCTCTGTATGACGCGCTTGAGGACATGATTCCAGCCGCCAAGCTTAAGGAATACATGGAGACCAACGTCATACAGATAGCCCCGCTTGCATTCATGCGCGGACGCACGCTCAACAATGCCATAATCGTCCTCGACGAGGCGCAGAACACCACTACCCATCAGATAAAGATGTTCCTTACGCGCCTTGGCATGAACGCCAAGATGATAATAACAGGGGACATAACCCAGATCGACCTTCCGCGGTCAACCACATCGGGCCTTGTGCAGGCGCTTAAGGTGCTTGACGGTGTACCCGGCATAGGCCACGTGGAATTCGGGAAAAAGGACATAGTCCGGCACAGGCTGGTGCAGCGCATAGTGGAGGCGTATGAGAAATACGATGAGACGCATCAGGCGTCACAGGATGCGCAGACGCCTAAATGAAAAAAGAAAAATCAGAAAACATAAAACATAAGCCATCATGTCACAAGCTCTTACAAAAACAGAATTCAATTTTCCAGGACAGACCGCAGTATACCACGGCAAGGTACGCGATGTGTACACCATCAACGACCAGTACATGGTGATGGTAGCCACTGACCGTATATCGGCATTTGATGTGATACTGCCCGAAGGTATTCCTTATAAAGGACAGGTACTAAATCAGATAGCTGCCTACTTCCTTGACGCTACATCACATGAGGTGCCTAACTGGAAAATTGCCTCACCAGACCCCATGGTCACAGTCGGCCGCCGTTGCGAAGGCTTCAAGGTCGAGATGATTATACGTGGTTACCTGGCAGGCAGCGCATGGCGCGACTATGCCGCCGGTGCACGTGAAATCTGTGGTGTAAGACTGCCTGAAGGCCTCCGTGAGAACGAACGCCTGCCAGAGCCTATAATCACCCCTACAACAAAGGCTGATGAAGGCCATGACCTCAATATCTCCCGCCAGGAAATAATAGAACAGGGCATAGTGTCGGAAGAAGACTACACAATCATGGAGGACTATACCCGCCGACTGTTCGCCATAGGCAGCCGTATGGCCGCCGAAAAGGGGCTTATACTTGTAGACACGAAATATGAGTTCGGTAAGGCCGACGGAAAGGTATACCTTATAGATGAGATACATACACCCGACTCATCACGCTATTTCTATGCCGAAGGTTACCAGGAGCGCCTTGAAAAAGGGGAACAGCAGCGCCAGCTCTCGAAGGAATTTGTACGCCAGTGGCTGATCGGGCAAGGATTTATGGGACAGCCCGGCCAGCATGTGCCTGAAATGACGCCTTCGTTTGTGGAATCTGTCACCGAACGCTATATAGAACTGTACGAGAAGGTTACAGGCCGTACGTTTGAAAAAGCGTCATGCCAGGACCTTACGGGACGTATAGAGTCCAACGTGATCGGATGTCTCGCCTCACTAGGTAAACAGTAGGCTTCCGGTGGCAGCAGAGGACATAAAGCCATACGACCCCTCCAGGGGCAAGACGGAGCAGGTGCGCGACATGTTCGACTCCATCGCACCCGCCTATGATTTCATGAACCGCGCCATGACCATGGGGATTGACCGGTTATGGCGTCGGCGTGCGGTCAAGGCGGTGGCCGATACCGCTCCAGCCCATATATTGGACGTGGCCACAGGTACGGGCGACCTTGCCATAACACTTGCCAAACGCATACCCGGATGCCGTGTCACCGGTATAGACCTGTCGCAGGGCATGATTGACCGCGGCTCTGCCAAGGTCGAGGCAGCAGGGCTGTCAGGACGCGTGTCGCTTCAGGTGGCCGACTGCCTGGCCCTGCCGATGCCCGATAACACGTTCGACTGTGTAACCGTTGCCTATGGCGTGCGCAATTTTGAGCATCTCCGCGAAGGCTACTCCGAGATGCTGCGGGTGTTGCGTCCGGGTGGCATGCTTGCCGTGTTGGAACTGTCGACGCCTACATCGCCGATAGCAAAGCCGTTCTACCGTTTCTACACCAGGCAGATAATACCAAGGGTGGGGCGTATGGTGTCAAAGGATATAAGGGCATATACATACCTCCCCGAAAGCATCGCTGCTGTAGCGCAGGGCGAGGACATGCTGGACATTGCACGTTCAGCCGGATTTGCCCGGGCAAGTTTCCGACCCATGACATTCGGGACATGCACACTATACACGGCATACAAGCCGCAAAAATGACAAAATCACGTATACATCTAATTATAAGCCAATAATCATTGACGAATATGCATTTCTATACACGGTTTGCCGCCTTTGCGGCCATGACAATAATAAGTGTGGCATCCATAATGGCGCAGACGACACAAAAATGGGGCAATACAGCCCTCAGGGTGGCTGCTGCAGCTGCGGTAAGGCAGGACAGCCGCACTGCATCGGCAGATTCCATTGACGCAGTGCAGGCGGAAGCCACTGCGTCATCAATCATGGAGATGCCTCGTATATCCGTTGCCGACTCATTGCTGTCTGATTCTGCCGCAGTGGCATCGGTAGGGTATATCCCCGTGGCAACCATACCGAACTACTATTTTGTACCTGCGATATTCGACACATACCGCATGCTTGACGCCGACTCCCTGTCGTCTGTCGACCCGTTGGCCGATATTCCAGCCGCAGGCTGGCTTATGCGTGCCAATGCAGTGGACACACACATGCAGCGCGCAAAGCAGGCCTATATGTTGAAGTGTCCTGAATCCGTACAATACAATGTGGCATGGCTGCCCGAGCCGCCAAAGAAATTTGAAGTGGTAATAGACCCCAAGACTCAGGTGATAGACATCCACGAAGTGAAGGTCGATCCTATGGCGGGGGCCGATCTGGTGGCAGAAAAGATCGATGAGCGCCATTGGATGCACCAGTTCTCAGGCAACATACAGTTCTCGCAGGCCTATGTGTCGCCCAACTGGTATCAAGGCGGCAACAACAACCTCAATATAATAGCGCATGCCATATGGAACGTAAAGCTGAACCAGAATTATCATCCCAAACTGCTGTTCGACACCACCATACAGTATAAATTGGGCATGAACTCAGCCCCAGATGACTCCCTCCGCAACTATTCGATATCCGAAGACCTCTTCCAGATAAATTCAACCTTCGGTGTGAAGGCGGCAAAAAGGTGGTTCTACTCGCTCACATTCCAGTTCAAGACCCAGCTCTTGAATTCGTATACATCCAATACGCGTACATTAAGGGCCGCGTTCCTTTCTCCGGCCGACCTCAATGTCGGTGTCGGTATGACATACAACTATTCCAAGAAGAACTTCACGTTCGATGCCTCCATATCGCCGTTGGCATACAATATGAAGATATGCACCGACCGCAGTATGGACGTCACTGCCTATGGTATCAAGCCCGGGCATAAGACAGTAAGCCAGTACGGTAGCACTGCCGAGCTGAAAATGAGATGGGCGATCGCCTACAACATTATCTGGCAGTCACGCGTATTCTTCTTCACAGACTATTCATACATCCAGGCCGACTGGGAGAACACATTGTCGTTTGAGATAAACCGTTTCCTCACGACGCAGATATATTGCCATGCGCGCTACGATTCGTCTACACCACGTACAGAAGGCGACCACACATGGCGTAAGTTCATGCTCAAGGAGATACTTTCATTCGGGTTCGCTTACAAATTCTCAACCATTTGACCTGCATAGGCTTTACGCCATTTGTCTGATAAATATATCTTCAGTGGAATTTATGCGCGTTTTGCCATCCACGGATTGGGAAATTTTGCTTACCTTTGCCGCATCCGGCCACAAAACCGGATGTTAACCTCTAATCCGTGGTAAATCAACAATTAAAGAAACACAATCACATTTCATTATTATGAATGGAAGACCCAATGTGAAGACCATTGACAAGGTAGTTGTCAGGTTTTCGGGCGATTCTGGCGATGGCATGCAGCTTGCCGGGAACATATTTACCAATGTGTCGGCAGGAGTCGGCAACCAAGTGTCCACATTCCCTGACTATCCTGCGGAAATACGTGCGCCTCAGGGCTCGCTTGGTGGCGTGTCAGGATTCCAGGTCAGTGTAGGTATGGGTGTCCACACCCCCGGCGACCAGGTTGACGTCCTTGTAGCCATGAACCCCGCGGCGCTTAAGCAGAACTTTAAGTTCCTGCGTAAGGGCGGCGTGATTATAGTGGACATTGATTCGTTCAAGGAATCCGACCTCAAGAAAGCTTTCTTTTCTACAATGGACCCCTTCGGGGAGTTGGGCATTACCGATACCGTTGTCGAAGTGCCGGTCACATCAATGACCAAGGCCGCCCTTGAAGATAGCGGGCTTGACAACAAGTCGGTGCTGAAATGCCGCAACATATTCACCCTTGGGCTTATATGCTGGCTCTTCGACCGTCCGCTTGAAGGCGCATTGCGCCACCTGCACGGCAAGTTCGCCAAGAAGCCGGCCATATACGAGGCAAACGCAAAGGTGCTGGAAGCTGGTTTCAACTACGGCAACAACATCCATGCCTCTGTCCCCACCTACCGCATAGACACCGAAGACCCGCGTCCGGGCGTATACACCGACATAAACGGAAACACGGCCACGGCATGGGGACTGATAATGGCATCCGAGAAATCAGGCAGGCCGCTGTTCCTGGGCAGTTACCCCATAACACCCGCCACCGACATCCTCCACGAGCTTGCAAAGCGCAAGGACCTTGGAGTGAAGGCATGCCAGATGGAGGACGAGATTGCAGGCGTGTGCTCCGCAATCGGCGCATCGTTTGCCGGCAATCTGGCAGTGACATCCACATCAGGCCCTGGCCTTGCGCTAAAGAGCGAAGGTATTGGCCTTGCAGTGATGGCGGAACTCCCGTTGGTGGTCATCGATGTGCAGCGTGGCGGTCCGTCTACAGGGCTTCCCACAAAGACAGAGCAGACCGACCTCATGCAGGCACTCTATGGCCGTAACGGTGAATCGCCCGTGGCGGTTGTAGCACCGGCATCGCCCACCGATTGCTTCACAATGGCATTCGAGGCATCGCGTATAGCCATCGAGCACATGACACCGGTCATCCTCCTGAGCGACGCCTTCATCGGCAACGGATCGAGCGCATGGCGCATACCCGAAGCTGATGAATATCCTGAAATATGCCCGCATTACGTGCCTGAAAGCATGCACGACGGTTCTTGGAGTCCCGTAATGCGCGATGAAAATAATGTCCGCTACTGGGCGATCCCCGGTACAGAAGGCTGCGCCCACCGTCTGGGAGGCCTGGAACGCGACATAAGGACCGGAGCTATATCCACCGACCCGGTCAACCACGAACGCATGGTGGACATACGCCGGGAAAAGATAGCCCGCATAGCCCACGACATACCCGCACTTGATATTATATGCGGTGATGCCTCCGCAGACACACTGCTTGTAGGCTGGGGCGGCACATACGGCCATCTCTATACCGCCGCAGAGGAACTGAATGCCGCCGGAAAGCATGTGGCATTTACGCATTTCCGCTACATAAGCCCGCTTCCGGCAAATACCGGAGAGCTGTTGCGCCGATACAAGCGCGTAGTGGTGGCCGAGCTCAACACAGGGCAGTTTGCCGACTACCTGCAGGCCAAATTCCCAGATGTCAAGATAGAGCGCATTAACAAGGTGCAGGGACAGCCGTTCCTTGTAAGGGAGATTGTCGAAGGTGTAACTAAATTCATGGAGGTATAATCATAATGGAATCAACAACATATACAGCAGCTAGCTATAAGAGCGACCAGTCCGTACGCTGGTGTCCCGGATGCGGCGACCATGCAATCCTTAACACACTCCATAAGGCCATGGCCGTATTGGGTGTCCCGCCGCATATGACCGCAGTTATCTCCGGCATCGGTTGTAGTTCACGCCTGCCATATTATATGAACACCTACGGCTTCCACACCATCCATGGCCGTGCCGCGGCGATTGCCACAGGCTTCAAGGTGGCTAACCCCCAGATGACGGTATGGCAGATTTCTGGTGACGGTGACGGCCTTGCCATCGGTGGCAACCATTTCATACATGCAGTCCGCCGAAACATCGACATCAACATGCTGTTGTTCAACAATAAGATATACGGACTTACAAAAGGCCAGTACTCGCCTACCAGCGACCGTGGATTCGTATCTAAATCATCGCCTTACGGCACTACCGAAGACCCGTTCATCCCTGCCGAGCTTGTTTTCGGTGCGCGCGGAAACTTCTTCGGCCGCTCGATTGACGTTGAATTGGCAACATCACAGGAAGTTCTTGTGGCAGCCGCACGCCATAAAGGCGCATCTGTGGTGGAGATACTCCAGAACTGCGTGATATTCAACAACGGCATACACAATGCCATCACCGACCGTGAGTTCCGTGCCGACCGCACCATCCACCTGCGCCATGGCGAAAAAATGACATTCGGTAAGGACAATGACAAAGGTATCGTCCAGGACGGTTTCCTGCTCAAGGCCGTTGAGATAGGAAAGGACGGGTACACCATGGACGATGTCCTTGTCCATGATGCCCACTGCCAGTCCAACTTCCTGCACCAGCAGCTTGCCATGATGGACGGCAAGGAGCTTCCGTTGGCCGTAGGCGTGATACGCGATGTGGAAGCACATACATATGATGATGGTGTCACCCGACAGATCGCCGATGTGCGTGCCAAGAAGGGTTTCTCCTCACTGCGCGACATGATTTTGGCCGGTGAGACATGGGAAGTGAAATAGCCCCCGTATAATATTAATGAATAAGGCTGCTGTCCATGGACAGCAGCCTTATTCATTAATCATAGATATGTAAAAGGTTAATATTCAGTTTTGTCCTCTTTTGCGGCCCATTTTTCAAAGGCACGTATGGCCGATGTCCCGTCCACACGTATGGCCGGTATCATCCTTTCGGCTTTGGGCCGTTCCAGCTCACGGTATATGAAACGGTCGCTGAAATTTATGGCATCGGCATCCTCCTGCGTGTTACCGTAATATAGCCGGGAAAGTCCGGCCCAGTATATGGCGCTGAGGCACATGGGGCACGGTTCGCACGAACTGTATATTACAGCCCCGGCAAGGTTGAATGAGCCAAGCCCGCGGCATGCATTGCGTATGGCGTTTACCTCGGCATGTGCAGTAGGGTCGTTGTCTATGGTCACGGTGTTGACACCGGTGGCCAGCACCTTTCCGCCGCGTACTATCACAGCTCCGAAAGGGCCTCCGCCTTTGTCTACATTCTCTTCTGCCAGGCGGGAGGCCATTTCCATAAACTCACGGTCACATCCGGATATCAGTATGCTGTCATTGGGTTCGCTCATAGATCTCATAATTTTATAGTCGGTCTATTTATAATGTCCGGCATGTATTTAATGTTCACTTACGGAACAACACAACACGTCCCACCTCGGTGGAGCATTCACCCAACGCTCCGTTGACCTGCAACACACCGGTGTATATCTTTATGAAATCTATCCGTTTGATTCCTGCGTTCAGTCCCGTCTCGGGGTCACGGATGTCGGAGAGGTCAAGTTCGCTGTCCTTGTTGGGCATCCCGTCGACATATCCCGTGTAGTTGATGAGCCTGTATTGGCCGCTCTCTTCATCCAGGTATCCGTTGTCGGGCAGACGCCGTCCGCTGAACTCCAGCTTATGGCTGTCCATCCATTCAGGATAGTACGGTTGCTTGTTGTAGGATGGCAGGTAAGGGATATGTCCTTCCGTCCCGTCGCTGGCCGTATAAGGTATATCTCCGTTGTCGTTAGGATTGTGGTAGGCAACATCCACCGGACTGCCAAGATGTGACACCTCACCGTATATCTCCATCCATTTGCCGTCGTCAGGCAGGCCGTTCCTGTTATAGTCCTCCATCACCATCACAATTCCTGGCTCGCAACTGCCGTATTTGCGGCCAAGATGGTCGGTGGATGTAATGAAAGCGTTAGATTCGACCCTAAGGCCCATATTGTCATCATTTATGGACGTATATACTGGCTCATCCAGCTTCATGATGATGTATCCCCCGAAAGCGCCCAGTGTCACCACGTCGCCCCGGTTTATAGCCTCAGTGGCCTTTCGGCACATCGTTTCAGCGTCATCACCATCCTCATATCGTGGTGCCAGGTTGACAAACTGGCCGGGTGCCGGCATGTATTCAAGTACTTTTACGGATATGGGCGTTGATGACGGGCAGTCCGGACCGGGAGCTGGGTCGTCATTGGAATTGCAGGCGCTTGACATCACAAATGTCAAGGCCAGGGGCAATAAGTATGTAGTCTTCATAATGGACAATGTATATATATCCGCAAAAATACTCAGAAATTGCGATATTAATGCATAGATTGGTGAATAAATAAGTTATAGTAGCCGAAAAAACTCGGCAGCCTGGCGGGAACACATACCCGCCAGGCTGCCACTGCTTCCAATATCCGTTATGCCGTCTATTCGAGTGTCACGATCCTGTATTTCTGGGATCCCAGCCCAAGTTTTTCGGCATGGTCGAGTATATGAGTGCCGTGGCGGGAATTGATGCGTTCTATAAGGTCCGCCTTGCCGGGGTCTTCCGAATTGAACACCATGTCTACGCATGCACGGTCAAGGGCTACAGGGTCTAGTGAGGCCAGGATGCCAAGGTCGCCCATTTTAGGGGCTTCGGGGTCTCCGTTGCAGTCGCAGTCTACCGACAGGCGGTTGGCCACGTTGATGTACAGTATCTTGTCCCCTGCATGGTCTATGATTGCCTTGCAGGCCTCGGCCATGGACTCAAGGAAGTCATCCTGTGCCGGCAGGCTGTCCCATAGCTTTGCCGGATCGGATGTACGTCCGGCAGAGTGTATCCAGGCCTTGCCGTTTGACGATGCTATGCCTATGGATATGTTCTTGAGCGCCCCGCCGAAACCTCCCATTGCATGGCCTTTGAAATGCGACAGCACCACGGTGAAGTCATAGCTGGGATAGTTTTTCCCTACAAGGTCGTATTTGATATGCCTTCCGCCTGCTATAGGCAGGGCGGTGTCGCCCTCGGCATCCATGATGTCTACTTTGGCGATTGAGGTGAACCCGTGCTCCTCGGCTGCTCGGAGATGGTTGGCTGTCTCCGAGCGGTTGCCGCCGTATGCCGTGTTACATTCGATGATAGTGCCGTTGACAAGCTGCACGAAGTCGCGGATAAGGGCGGTGTCGAGATGGTTCGATTTGTTTGACTCGCCTGTGGACACCTTTACGGCCACTTTGTCGCCCTCTGCCTTGCGTCCCAGCGCCTGGTATGCCTTTATCAGGTTCTCGGGGGTTATGTCTTTGATATAGTATACGGTCGGGATGGAATCTGTAGCCTCTGTGACGGCGCTTTCTGCCGTTGCGCCTGACTTCCCTGTGCATGCTGCGGCCATTATGCCTGCGATGCACATTGCTGTGAATGGAAATAATTTCTTCATGACTGGTTTATTTGGTATCGGTTAGAATTTCAGTTTGAAACCGCCCATGGCAGTGAATCCCGGCATTGCGTATCCACGGTTTATGGTGTACCGCGCATGTGTGATGTTTTCCAGACGGGTGAACAGTGTGGCATGGCTGCACAGGTCGTATGTGATTTTCAGGTTGACCAGGGCATAGTCCTGGCGCTTTATGTCATCGGCGACATATAGCCCGCCGATGCCTTTGAGATCGGCGTTGATGCCGAGACGCTTTGCCGGCCGCCAGTCTATACCGATGAAATATTGGTTTTTAGGTGCGCCTGTAAGGTTGTGGAGAGAAGTGTGCAGGTAGCTGTATGTGGCCCATATCGATAGGTTGTCCAGTGGCTGGCTGCTTGCCGCCACTTCTATGCCCTTGTTTATGAAATGTCCGGTGTTGGAGTTTTTCATGTCAATGGTCTGGATCATGTTGTCGCCCTTGGAATAATATGCTGTGATGTCCAGGGTTAAATAGCGGGAGAATTTGTGCCCTGCGGACACCTCATAATTCATCATTTTTTCAGGTTCTAGGTCCGGGTTGGCCATCTTGTAGAGATATAGTTCCCTGAACGACGGGTTGCGGTAGCCCATTGCCAGCGATCCTTTCAAGGTAAGCCCGCAGGGGGTGGTTGCCGTTATTCCGGCCTGCGGTATCCACTGTGTGCCGAATTTGTCGCTGTTGGCCATGCGCAGGCCGGCGTTTAGGGTCACGGCATCGCCGCGGAAGCCTTGCGACAGTGTCACATATGGCGAATATTCGGTGATGCTCTTACGGCTGATGGTCGACAGCGACCCCGGCTTGTGGCTGTTCCCGCCAGACATAGGGATCTTGCCAGTATACGTGTTGAAATCGAAGCCTATGGTCATTGCCGCGCCGTGCCACGGTGTAAGGTTCTGGTAGAGGAGCACACCCAGGCGGTCGTCAAGGCTGTGGAAGTGCCTGGGGTCGTCCACGTAATGGTTGCCGTAGCTGTAGTACACCCGGGCGTTGCCGTTGGTGCTGCCGTAGCGGTTTGTGAACGACAGCGATGCCTCGCCACGGGTTACGTTCTGGTGGTATATGTCAGTCGAGCCGGGGTCTGACAGGGTGGGGTATATCGGGTCGTTGCCCTTGAAGTTCATTAGCGTGTAGTCGGCGGCCGCATTCCAGTGGCGGCCTATGTCATATCCTATTTTTGCATATCCGCTCCATTGGCTGAAATCAAAATTGTCGGCCGTGCCGTCCGTACGGTCATACGACAGCGACACAAGCGAAGAGAACCCTCCGTAGCGTGCGGTGCTGGTCACTGACGATAGCCACGTGTTGTAAGAGCCGTATTGCGATGACACAACAGTCTTGATGCCGTCCTGTTTGGGCCGGGCAGTAATCACGTTTATCACCCCCGCCATGGCGTTTGAACCGTAGAGCACCGATCCCGGGCCACGCAGAACCTCGACCCGTTCCACATGTTCCTTGTCATAGAAATCGGCCACATGGTGGGAATATATGCCGGCGAATTGCGGCTGTCCGTCTACCATCATAAGTGTGGCGCTGGCCTTGTCGCCGCCTATGCCGCGCATCTTGATATGGCCTGCTCCGCCGTTGCTTACGCCGAACCCGAATATGCTGCGCTGTGTCACGAACAGGCTGGGGACTTGTCCGGAGATGGCGGACAGCAGCTGTGTCTGTCCGGTGGCCTCCAGTTCTTTTTTGCCGATTACTGAAACGGTGTATGGGATGAGGTTGCGGCTTACGGCATTGTTGCTGCCGGTGACCACAATTTCCTCCAGCTGCCGCCCCATGATGGAATCGCCCTGTGCGGAGGTAGCCAGAGTTGAGGCGGTTGCTATTGTCAGTGCTATGAGCCTGGATATGGTATGCATGTTCCGGAGATTGGTTTTTGCTGGCAAAGTTACATATAAGCGTGTGCCCATACGTTTTTTACAGGCTCAAATAATATTGCCCAGAGGCTCACACGCCCATAATCTGCAAAATGATGGGTGTGAGAAGGGCAGTAAAGAGCCCGTTGAGGGTCAGACCGAGCGATGCCCATGCCCCGTAGCGAAGGCTTCCGCCGTCGATGGCCATTGACGTGCCTATGGCGTGGGCCGCTGTCCCCATTGACAGGCCCTGTGCCATCGGGCTGCCTACGCGTGTCATCTTCATTATGCGGAATCCTGTCATGCCACCGAAGATGCCTACACACACTACAACGGCGGCTGTCAGCGGCGGTATCCCGCCTACAGCGGCAGTGACCTCCATTGCTATTGGGGTGGTGACGGATTTTGCTGCCAGCGACAGTATGACTTCCCTTGTTGCACCGAGAGCCTGTGCCACAAGGACCACTGAGATTATCCCGGCTATGCATCCGGCCAGTTCTGCCAGGATGATGGGCATCAGCTGCTTGCGTATGGTTGAGAGCTGTTTGTACAATGGCACACCAAGAGCCACTACGGCCGGCTTGAGCCAGAAATCGATGAAGCTGCCTCCCTTTGAGTATGTCTCATAGGGTATGCCGGTAGCCAGCAGGAAGCAGATGATTGCGGCTATGGTGACCATGATGGGGTTGAGCAGGGCGATACCTGTGCGCTGGTATAGCATGCGTGCCCCGATGAACACCGCGAATGTCAGGGCAAGCAGGAAATAGCTATTTTCTAGAAACTGCATGGCGGTTGAATATCTTGCGTGACATCTGGTGTAGCTGGCCGGTGATGCCTAGCACTATGACTGTGCTTACCACGGATGCTGCGACTATCGGCAGCCACTGGGCACGGAGCACATCGAAGTAGCCTACCAGGGCCACGCCGGCCGGTATGAAGAAAAATCCCAGATTCTTTATCAGGAACTCTGCCGCGCCCTCCACGTGGCGCAGCTTGATGATGCGCAGCTGCAGGGACAGGGCCAGCAGGAGCATGCCGATGATGCTTGACGGGATTGACACCCCGGTAAGCCATACCACCAGTTCGCCTAGTGCCAGGAAGGCAAATATGACGGCGCATTGCAGGATTACCATATCGTTGTGTTTGTTGTATGTTGGGGTCTATACTTTTGAGCTTTTTATGCCAGCGAGCATATGAGGGTTGCCGAGGTGGCATCGTCTACGCGGACGCGGGCCGTGTCTCCGGTGTGGAAGCTGCCGCGCGGGAATACGCATGTCTTGTTCTGCTGGGTGCGCCCTACCCATTGCGATGTGCTGCGTTTCGATACGCCTTCCACAAGCACCTCGAATTCCTTGCCGATGTCGCGGCGGTTGGATTCCAGCGAAAGTTCATTCTGTAGGGCTATCATGCGGTTGAGGCGGTCGATTTTCACGTCTTCGGGTACGTTGTCGGGCATTGTGCGTGAGGCCAGTGTGCCGGGACGCTCGGAGTATTTGAACATGAAGGAGGCATCGAATCCCACTTCGCGCATCAGCGACAGGGTAAGCTGGAAGTCTTCCTCGGTCTCGCCGTGGAAGCCTGTGAACAGGTCGGTGGATATGCCGCAGTCGGGTATCACACGGCGTATGGCGGCGATCCTGTCCAGATACCATTCCCGGGTGTACTTGCGGTTCATGGCCTTGAGCACGCGGTTGCTTCCGGCCTGTACCGGGAGGTGTATGTGGTTGCAGATGTTCGGGTAGCGTGCTATGGTGGCTATGGTGTCGTCGCTCATGTCCTTGGGATGCGATGTGGTGAAGCGTATCCGCATGTCGGGGGCAGCTTCGGCCACGGCGGCCAGAAGGGTGGGGAATCCGATGTCGCCGCACCGGTATGAGTTGACATTTTGCCCCAGCAGCGTGGCTTCCTTGAAGCCGCGTCCGCGCAGGTCGTCCAGCTCGGCCAGGATGCTTTCCACTTCCCGGCTGCGCTCCCGTCCGCGTGTATACGGCACTATGCAGTAGGAGCAGAAGTTGTTGCATCCGCGCATGATGGAGATGAACCCGCCGACACGGTTGCCGGATATGCGTGACGGTATCACGTCGCGGTAGGTCTCCGTGGTGCTCAATTCTACGTTTATGGCCTTTTCTCCGGCTTCTGCCGAAGCGAACAGGGCAGGCAGGTCGAGGTATGCGTCAGGGCCGGCAACAATGTCGACGCCCCATTTGCCGGCCAGTTCGTGACCGGCACGTTCGGCCATGCATCCGATAACTCCGATGAGCGGCCGTCTGCCGTGGGCGCGGCGGCGCAGCGCGCCGAGGGCCTGCAGTCGGGATATGATCTTCTGTTCGGCGTTGTCGCGTATGGAGCATGTGTTGAGCAGGATGGCATCGGCGCTGTTGATGTCATCGGTGACTGTGTAGCCGTCCATGCCCATTATGGAGGCCACCACTTCGGAGTCGGCCACGTTCATCTGGCATCCGTATGTCTCTATATATAGCGTCCGCCCCTTTTCTGGTACGGGTGAAGGAAGAGGTGCTGTCATTAAATTCTGAAAATATTTGTGCTGTTGCGCAATAATTGCTATTTTTGTGCAAATTTACGAAGAAAAGTGGAAATAGCCAAAATCGTCATAGTGGTGCTTATAGCCCTTGTCGGGCTGTACAGCGAGGTGGGCAAGAGGCGCAAGAAGGAGGCCGTTAAGAGGCCCGAGAAGGCAGCCTCTTCTGCCCCTGTAGTGCCTGATGCCGCGGTCAGGCTTCCTGGCAGGGCCGGGACGCCTCCGCCTGTGGCCGTTTCGCCTGCCACAGCGCTTCCGGATGAGGGTGTGCGGGTGACGGATGCCGACCTGCCTCCGATGGAGTTGGCGGATGATGACGGTGTGCTTGACGACGGTGAGGCGGAGGAGCTGCGCCGGGCCATAATAACCGGTGAGATACTTGCAAGGAAATTCTGAGCCGTCATAAAGTGCGGCATGCATATATACTGTGGACATGTAAGGTACATAGTTTTGAATACTTAAAAATATAACCATAAAAAATATCATAATGGCATTTAACTTTATCACTCCCGAAGAGGCTGCCGCCCAGATAAACCATCTGGATTCGATAGGCACATCCGGCTTCACTGCACCCGGCTCGCCGAAAGTCATCCCAGAGGCGATAGCTGCTAAGGCCCTTAAAGAGCATGAGGCCGGCCGTGAATACAAGGTGAACATATTCAGCGGCGCATCAACCAACCAGCATCTTGACGGTGCGCTGGCACGTGCCAACGCCATCAATATGCGTGCGCCATACCAGAATACCCCCGACCTGCGCCAAAGGATCAATTCTCACGACACGCACTATTTTGACCGCCATCTGTCGGAGCTTGCGCAGGAGGCACGCTACGGTTTCATCGGCAAGATAGACTATGCCATTATCGAGGCGTCGGACATCAATGATGACGGCGAGATAGTGCTCGGTACGGGCGCCGGGAACACCCCGACATGGGCCATGATGGCCGACAAGATTTTCATCGAGCTTAACGAGGCCCTCCCCAAGGAGCTGCGCGGCATGCATGACCTGTATATGCCTGCCGATCCCCCTTACCGCCGCGAGATACCTATCTACAGCCCGAGCGACCGTATCGGTTCGCCTGTGCTACGGATAGACCCGCGCAAGGTGGCAGGTGTGGTGCGCAGCAATGCCCTTGACGGGGTGAAGCCTTTCACAGAGCCGGATGAGGTGTCGAAGCAGATAGGTTCTAATGTGGTCAACTTCCTTCTGGGCGAGCTGCATGCAGGCCGTCTGCCCAAGGACTTCCTGCCGTTGCAGTCTGGCGTGGGCAATGTGGCGAATGCTGTGCTCAATGATCTCGGTCTTGCCAACGACATACCTACGTTCGAGATGTATACGGAGGTGGTGCAGGATTCGGTGATCAACCTCATCAAGCAGGGCAAGTGCCGTTTTGCGTCGACGTGTTCGCTTACTATCAGCGATGACATGATGCGTGAAGTGTTCTCCAATATGGATTTTTTCCACGACAAGTTTGTTATCCGTCCTTCGGAGATATCGAACAATCCGGAGGTTATCCGCCGTCTTGGTGTCATTGCGATGAACACTGCGCTTGAGGCCGACATCTTCGGTGCGGTGAACTCGACGCATGTGCTTGGTACGCGCATGATGAACGGTATCGGTGGCTCGGGCGACTTTACCCGCAACGGCTATATCTCCATTTTCTCTTGCCCGTCTGTCTCCAAGGGCGGCCTCATCAGCAACATTGTGCCTATGGTGGCGCATGCCGACCATTCGGAGCATTCGGTGGACATCCTTATCACCGACCAGGGTGTGGCCGACCTGCGTGCCAAGGACCCTGTGCAGAAGGCGGAGACTATCATCGAGAACTGTGCGCATCCTGATTACCGTCCGCTGCTGCGTGACTACCTGCGTCTTGGCAAGGGTGGCCAGACACCACATGCGCTCCAGGCCGCGTTTGCGTTCCACACGGCGTTTGCAGAGACCGGAGACATGCGCAATGCCGATTTCTCGCGTTTCGCATGATGCTTTGAGATATTCATTACGGGGTTTCCAGGTTGTCCTGGAGACCCTTTTCTTTATTATGTTATGGAAAAGGGAAAGATAAAGGGGCATTCGGCGATGCTTGGTGCCGAATTCATGTGGGGCGTGAGCGCGCCTCTCGGGAAGGTGATACTTGCAGGCGGTGTTACGCCCCTGATGCTGACTGACTGCCGGATGGTGGGCGCTGCCGCCCTTTTTTGGGTGCTGTCGCTGTTTACCGGGCGGGAACGTGTGGAGGGCAGGGATCTGCTGCTGATGTTTTTCGCGTCGCTTTTCGGCATTGTGCTCAACCAGGGGCTGTTCCTTTTCGGGCTTGGGCTGACTTCGCCTGTGAATGCGTCGATCATCACTACCAGTTCGCCTATAATAACGATGGTGCTGGCCGCTGTGTTCCTTGGCGAGCCTGTGAGCCGGCTTAAGGTCGGCGGTGTGTTCCTTGGGGCGCTCGGGGCGCTTATCCTGATAGCCGGAGGCGGCGGGAGCGGGGATGCAGAGGGTAGTCCGCTGGGTGATGTGCTGGTGGTGGCTGCGCAGTTGAGCTTCAGTTGCTATCTGGTGCTGTTCAAGCGGCTTACGTCTCGGTATTCTCCGGTTACGCTTATGAAGTGGATGTTCACCTATGCGAGCGTTTGTGTGATACCGTTCTCGTATAATGAGTGGGCGTGTGCCGGCCTGGGTGATGTGGGGAGTGATGCCTGGTGGGGTGTGGCGGCGTTTGTCGTCGGCCCTACTTTTGTGAGCTATCTGCTGTTGCCTGTGGGGCAGCGTTTCCTGCGGCCTACGGTTACGGCAATGTATAATTATGTGCAGCCTATCGTGGCTACGCTTGCCGCCGTGTGGATGGGTGTGGGCGGCTTTTCGGTGCTCAAGGGCGTGGCGGTAGTCCTGGTGTTCTGCGGTGTGGGCATGGTGGCCAGGAGCAAGAGCCGTGAGGATATGGAAAGGGTGGGCCGCGGCGACGGCTGACCGGCTTTTCTGGCGGCGACGGATGTTTTGTGTGTAGTGTGGCATAATTATCGGCGGTGATGGGGTGATGTTTGTGGAAAGGTTTGTATCTTTGTGGGAAATAAATGAAAGATGGATAATATTTCTGGACATAGGCGGCTGCTTGGGCTTACGCTTGCGGGGCTGCAGGGGGTGGCTTCGGAGGTTGGGCTTCCGGGGTTCGCCGCCAAACAGATGGCGCAGTGGCTTTATGACAAGCGTGTGTGTACGATCGGGGAGATGACGAATCTTCCGAAGGCTGCGCGTGCGCGCCTTGCCGATGCGGGCTGGACTGTGGGACGTGAGCGTCCCAAGGCTGAGCAGCGGAGTGCGGACGGGACGGTGAAGTTCCTGTTCGAGGGGCGCGGTGGCCGTGACGTGGAGGCAGTGTATATCCCGGACCGTGAGCGGGCGACACTGTGTGTGTCGTCGCAGGCGGGGTGCAGGATGGCCTGTTCGTTCTGCATGACGGGCCGCCAGGGTTTCCATGGCAACCTCGATGCTGCCGACATCATAAACCAGGTGCTGTCCATACCGCAGAGCGGGTCTCTTACGAACATTGTGTTTATGGGTATGGGTGAGCCTATGGACAATCTGAGGGCTGTCATGGATGCCGTCGAGGTGCTTACCGCGCCCTGGGGGCTGGGCTGGAGCCCGAAGCGTATCACGGTGTCGACTATCGGCAAGATGCGTGAGCTGCGCGAGCTGCTCGAGGAGACCAAGGTGCATGTGGCTGTGAGCGTGCATTCGCCTTTTGCCCAGGAGCGTCGCGGGCTGATGCCTGTGGAGAATGCTTATCCTGTCCGGGATGTCATGGAGATGCTCCGTGGCTATGATTTCGCCCACCAGCGCCGGCTTTCGGTGGAGTATATAATGTGGCGTGGCGTGAATGACAGCATGCGGCATGCCGATGCCCTGGCGAGGCTTATCCGCGGGACTTCGGCGCGTGTGAACCTGATACGGTTCCATGCGATAGAGGGCAGCGGGCTTGGCCCGTGTGACGAGGCTGCGATGGTGGCGTTCAGAGACCATCTTAACGGGCTTGGCGTGACGGCTACGATCAGGGCGTCGCGCGGCGAGGATATAATGGCGGCCTGCGGCATGCTTGCGGGCAAGGCCAGGATTTGAAGTGGACATAATTGTAAAAAATACCGAGTAAGATATGAAAGACTATAAGATAAGGGTGGGCATCACCCACGGGGACATAAATGGTGTCGGATATGAGGTGATATTGAAGGTGTTGGAGGATACGCGCATCGCGGAGATGTGTACGCCGGTGGTGTACGGGTCGGCTAAGATAGCGGCGTTTTACCGTAAGGGGCTTGATATACAGAATGTGAATTTCAACCAGGTGACATCGGCGGCTGATGCCAAGGACGGTGTGAACAATATTATAAATGTGGTTGACGAGGAGACCCGTGTGGAGCCCGGCGTGGCAACGGCGGAGGCTGGCATGGCTGCGTATGCGGCGCTTGAGCGTGCTGTCGCTGACCTGCGCGCGGGTGATATAGATGTGCTTGTGACCGCTCCTATCAACAAGAAGTGCATACAGAGCGAGACGTTCATGTTTGCGGGCCATACGGAGTATCTGGAGGCGTCGGCGGGTGATGGCGACAAGGCTATGATGCTGATGTGCAGCGACGGGATAAGGGTGGCGCTGGTGACTACGCATATGCCTTTGAGCGAGGTTGCGGCCCATATAACGAAGGAGGCTGTGACGGAGAAGATATTTGCGCTGAAGCGTTCGCTACAGAGGGATTTCGGTGTTGATGCGCCGCGTATAGCTGTGCTGGCGCTTAACCCTCATGCCGGGGAGGACGGGCTTCTGGGCCGAGAGGAGGCTGAGGTTATCAGTCCTGCGGTGGAGGAGTGCCGTGCGAAGCGTGTGCTTTGCTTCGGGCCTTATGCGGCTGACGGTTTCTGGGGTGCTGACAGCTACCGGCATTTCGATGGTGTGCTGGCGATGTACCATGATCAGGGCCTTGCCCCGTTCAAGGCCCTTGCGATGGATGAGGGCGTTAATTTTACTGCGGGCCTTCCTGTGGTGAGGACTTCTCCTGACCATGGCACGGGGTATGATATCGCGGGCAAGGGTGTGGCTGATGCGGAGTCTATGCGGCAGGCGCTGTATCTGGCGCTTGATGTGTGGCGTCAGCGCCGTCGCTATGATGAGGCGCGCCGGAATCCGCTGAGGCGGCAGTACTATGACAAGGGCAATGACAATGTGGTCCTTGACCTGACGAAGGATGATGATGTGGTGGACTGATGTTTCCATGTATGAGGTTCGTTGAGCTTGAAATCGGTGGTGTGTGGCTTGTGGAGCCTGTACGCCATGGCGACCACCGCGGGTATTTTTCGGAGACTTTCCGCAGGGATGAGTTTGAGGCGGCTGTGGGCCGTGTGGATTTTGTGCAGGACAATGAGTCGCTGTCGCGGCGCGGGGTCGTGCGCGGGCTCCATTTCCAGCGTGGTCCTGCGGCGCAGGCGAAGCTTGTGAGGGTTTCGCGCGGGACTGTGCTTGATGTGGCGGTGGATATAAGGCTTGGATCGCCTACGTTCGGCCGCCATGTGGCGGTGGAGCTGAGCGGCGATAACGGCAGGCAGCTGTTTGTGCCCCGCGGGATGGCGCACGGGTTTGCGGTGTTGAGCGATGAGGCTCAGTTCCAGTATAAGGTGGACAATGCCTATTGTCCGGAGTGCGAGGCTACGTTGAGGTTTGATGATGCGGCCCTGGGCATAGACTGGCGTGTGCCGCGTGAGGAGATGGTGCTTTCGGATAAGGATATGCGCGGCGTGCCGTTTTCGGAGATCGTGGGGCTGCTGTAGCCTGCGGCGTGTCCGCTGTCTTTTGTGAGGGTGCTGGCTTTGGCGTCGCGTGCATCGATGAAGGATTCAAATGTGGCGAAGATGTCGGCCAGGGCGATGGTGGCGTTCCGTACCTGTGCGTCGTAGAGGTTTGCGCCGGCGTTTGAGGCGGAGGCTTTGCCCATCATGGCGTCTGTGACTCCTGATACGTCTTCAAAGAGTTTCATCTGTAGGGCGAGGAGCTGGTAGGCTGCTGTGTCGTTGTTTTTTGTGACGACTTGTGCGGGCATCTGGCTGTTGCGCCCGTTGATGGGTATCAGTCCGTCGGGGGCTGACCATCGGCGTGCGACTTCGGCGAGGTCGAGCCCTGGCGGGAGCTGGTCGACGGGGTAGAGGAGTACGCCTTTTGCTGATGACTGCATTGTGTGGTCGATGCTGACTATGAGCCGGTTGATGTAACGCTGCTGGTCGATGAGGTCTTCGACGAACGGGTGTATCTCGCCATCGGTGAGGGGGTATAGTTTTATGACGAAGGGGTGTGATGCGTGTGGGTAGGGTGATGTGCCTTGTGCGAGTATGTGTCCTGTGGGGGTGAAGAACCGGTAGTGCCATGCGCGGGTCATTTTCCATCTTGTCTTTATTGCCGGTGTGGCGGTGGCGCGGCGTATGGCGTTGGCCTTCTGGATGTGTGTGGCTTGTGAGGTGGGTGCGGTGTATGCTTTTGCGTTTACGGGGTCGTGGCACAGGAGTTGTTCGGTGGTCTCGAGTGTCCATGTCTCTATGAGGCGGCACATTCCGGGTGGTGCTTCGAGGAGTGTTGACGAGCCTTCGGGGATGTTGCCTCCGAGGGGCAGGCCGCCGCCGCTGTTTTTGTTCAGGTTTTGGTATATGCGGGCGATCTGGCGTGCGCGTAGCGGGTCGGTGGGGCTGAACCGGCGTAGGATTTCCTGGAGTGAGAGTGTGTGGGCCACGCCGATCAGTTCGATGTCGTTTCCGCGTGGGTCGCGGTGGGGGTTGACGAAGAAGTCGGATGGTGATATGTTGTCGATGATGGGTTGTGATGATGGCCGGCGCATGCCTATGCGTTGTATGGCGCATCCTGATATGAGGAATTCTTCGAGCATGCGTGCATCGAGTTCGTGGAGGCTGTTGGCGGCGGTGAACGGCGGGCTGTCTTTTGTGTAGCGTCCGTTTTCTTGTGCTGTGGCGCGGTAGCGTCCTACGATGGTTTTGACCATGCGCCGGATGAGGTTGTTGGTGAGTGGCTTGCGTCCGCTTGCGGCTATCATCTGGCCTTCGGTGGTCCAGTTTCCGGTGTCGTCGCGTACGGGGTCGGCCCATTGGTTGCCGTAGGTGTAGTTTTTGAGGCGTGTGCGGTGCGCGCGCAGTGTGGCGGCTTGTTGCCATGCGTGCAGGGCTGCTGTGAATGTGGGGTGGGGTGTCTCCATGGTGTGTATTCGGTTGGTTTAATCGGTGTCTTTCAGATGCTTCGGATGCTGGCCGGGAGGGGAATGAGGGTAAGGGCGGAGGGGTCGAGGGTGTATGTGTTTTCGGGTGGGAGGATGACGGCTGTGGCTGTCTCTATCATGGGGTCGGCATCGTCGGGGAGGGTGTAGAGCAGGACGGTGTCGGGTGGATAGTGTATGGCTACGGGGTTGACAGGGCCTCCGCGCGTGTGGGGGTTGGCCTGCCGTGATGCGAGTGCGGGGTCGCGGTCGGCCCGTATGACGGCGGCGGGGCGTTGCCATCCTTTGAGCTTTATGTGTGTGATGCGGCGTATGCCGTCGGGCAGGTGTATGGTGACTGTGCCTGAGGGGTGGGGCTGCGGTGTGAGCCGGGAGGATATGTCGGTGGTCACTAGGTAGCGTATGTCGGCGTTGTCGAGGAGGTTGATGTACCAGTCGCGTATCTGCATGGATAGGATGGTGTCGATGTCGATGGCGTTTATGATGTCGGCCGTGCAGTCGGTGCGTTGCGGTGTGAAGCCTTGGCGCAGTTTCCATATGGCGAGCATCTGTTGGTGTGATAGTGTCATGGGTGCGTTTGTGTGTGGTGTTTGGTCCCCGGGAGGCCATGGGCTGTCCCGGGGAGTGTGGATCCGGGCTGGTGTGTTCAGTCGGAGCAGGTGATTTTCATGTGGCTGTCGGGGTAGCGCAGGACCAGGCATGAGGCTTCGGTGATGACTATGGCATCGGTGTTGCGTAGCCCGGAGCGGCGCAGGTCGAGTTTTTCGGTCTGGAATGGCACGTGGCAGTATTTGGTGATGTATTCGGGGTCGATGATCATGCCGTCGTCGGCGTGTCCGCATTGGTCGAATATTTCGCTATGGATGAGGTAGAGCGATCCGAAGTTGGAGCGTATCTCTGAGAATTCGAGTCCCCATTTTGTCTTTGTCTCGCCGGCGGATAGTGTGCGGGTGTATTCGAGGTTGGATAGTTTCTCGACCAGCCCTGTGCCTGCAAGGAGTATCTTGCGGTTGCTCCCGGAGTTGCCGGTGAATGCCTGCCGGCACATTTCGATTACGGCTGCTGTGTTGAGTCCGGTGGTGGTGTACGAGAATTCTTTTTCGGTCTGGTACCATATTCCTCCGGTGAGGGTGACGGGTTCTTTTTTTACGGGGTCGGTGATGGTTGCCTTGTGTCCGAAGAGGAAGTTTTTCTCCATTCCCAGGCGCATGTCCATTATGGCTACTTCTTCTTGGTCGGAGAATGTCCAGTCGATTTCTTTCCCGGCGATTTTCATGAATGTAGACTGTTCGACCTGCATCTTGAATATCTGGCAGAGGTTTGAGGCTTTTTTTGGGAGTGCCTCGAATTGTGCGGTCTGGACGTCGAGTTCGGTTGCGGCGCGCCCCATGCGTACGAGCATTGTGTTTGCGGGGATTCTGGTTGTCGCTGTGTCGAGGTTGAGGAATACGACTGTTATGCCGAATTCGATGCTTTTTGCGGCTATGTAGGCTGTGAGCGGTCCGGTGTCGGCTGTTCCGGGAAGCCCCGGGAATATTATTGTCTCGGATATTTCGAGGTATTCGTCGACGCCTGTCGAGAAGTTGCATCTGTGGAGGCCGTCGCTGTCGGTCTGTATGCCGGCGAGTGTGATGTCTTTTTTGAGTTTGAATGTGACGGGTTTTGATGCTACGGAGTAGTATTCGACTTGCATTGATGAGCACCGGCGTGCGCCTCCGCATCGTGAGAGCTGGTCGAGAGGTGTGGCCATGGGGCGTATTTTGACGATGCGTTCGTCGATGGTGTTGCGCAGGAGGGACGGTGATGCTTCGGCTGCGAGGGTGGTGGTGAGCGGTGCGCCTGCTACTGCTGTTACTGCCTGTGGGTTTTCGGGTGTTGTGATGATGTTGTTGTGTGACATGGTGTTTGTGTGTTTAGTGTGTGTGGGTAATGTTGCTGTGTGTCTGTTTTTTTGTCAGTCCCAGAATCCGGGGCGTGTGCCGCTGAGGATTTCGGGGGTTGGTGACAGTTGCCATTCTTCCATTTTGAGTTCGATGGCTTCGTTGCGTCCGCGGAGGTATCCGCGCTGTTCGGCCTGCTCTATTTCGCGTGTGTGTTCGGCTTCTTTCTTTTCGAGGAGCATGGCTACGGCGAGTGCGATGCGTTCGATGTCGGATGATGAGAGCGGTGTGGCCTGTGGTGTGGCTCCGGTGGTGTTTTCTGTTTCCATGGGTGTGTCTCTTTTGTGTTGTTTGTTTTTGGTTTTGTCGTTGTTGACGTTGCAAAGTTACGGCGGGGTGGAGGGGGTGTAACGTGTTAAATCCCGTTTAAGGGATTTTAACTTTTCGGGATTTTTGGTTGTTTTTGCCGTGAACACTTTGATTGCGTGGTTGTTGAAGTGTAAAAAAGGGGTCTAAAAAATTTTCAACTTTTTTTGCTTCCGGTGTGTCCGGCCGTGTTTTTTCCCTGGTTTCGGCCTGCGGGGTGAGTGCCGGTGGCGGCCGGATGAAGGTGTGACATATTAATTAAATGGTGCTATGATAGTATTGAGTCTGATTCCATCGCATGAGATTGCTTCCTGGCTTATTTCGGGTATAGGGAGGGTTCTTGAGCCTTTTGGGCTCGGGAGCAGCGGTGTGGCGCATGAGTTTGTGTATGTGGCTGTGATAGTGGCGATATCGCTGCTTGTCGGCTGGGGGTTGCGGCGTCTGGTGCTGGCGGTGGCCTCGAGGCTTCCGTTCATGGGCAGGAGCGAGATAGGGCGTGAGATGACGCGCCTGCGGACGTTGCAGCATTGTTCGCATTTCATTTCTCCGCTGGTGTTCCTTGCGTTTGTCCCTTTTGCGTTTACGCATGGTGAGGCGGCGCTCGTGTATCTGACGCGTGTGGCGCTTGTGTATCTTCTGGTGACGGTGGCTGTTGCCGTGAATGCTGTGCTGGAGGTGATGTGGGAGAATTTCAATAGTGTGCGTAATACCAAGGGGCTTCCGTTGCGTGGGCTTCTGAATGTCGGCAGGGGGATTGTGTGGATAATTATTGTGATAGTGTCGGCTTCGGTGTTGCTTGACAAGTCGCCGGCGGCGTTGCTGGCGGGCCTCGGCGCTTTTGCTGCGGCGCTGATGCTGATTTTCCGTGACAGTATCCTGGGTTTTGTGGCGGGGCTGCAGCTGTCGAACAATGATATGGTGAGGGTGGGTGACTGGATAGTGGTGCCCGGGACTCCTGCGGACGGTACGGTGCTGGACGTGACTCTTACGGCGGTGAAGGTGATGAACTGGGACAATACGACGGCGATGCTGCCTCCGCATACGCTGGTGTCGGGTTCGTTCCAGAATTACCGCAGCATGTACCAGTCGGGCGGACGGCGCGTGATGGTGTCGGTGTATGTCGACCCCTGTACGGTGTCGGCGGCTACGGACGAGCTTTACGGGTCGGTGGCGTCGGAGCTTCCTCTGATGGGTGATTATATCGCCAAGGTGAGGGGCGAGGGCGGCCTGGATCTTGGGGGCGATCCGCTGCAGTCGGGATGTGCGACGAATCTGGGCCTTCTCAGGGCTTACCTGTATATGTATCTGGGGCGGCATCCGAAGGTGAACCAGTCGATGACTGTGCTTGTGAGGCTTTTGCAGGAGGAGGAGTTCGGGATACCGTTGCAGGTGTATTGTTTTTCGGCAACTACGGACTGGATCGCGTATGAGCAGATCGGTGATGAGATTGTGGAGCATGTGCTTTCGGTGGCGCGGTTGTTTGGCGTGGGGCTGTCGAATTATTCAAATTATGATGTCGCGCTTACGGGCAGTGGTAAGTGATGTGTGGATAGATTTGCTTTGCTCCCGTTTATCCGTATCTTTGACTGCGTCTTAGATACTCACGCTCGGCAAAAATCAAATAAATTTGCTTTGCTCTCGGCTTATCCGTATCTTTGGCTACGTCTTAGATACTCACGCTCGGCAAAAATCAAATAAATTTGCTTTTTGCTCCCGTTTATCCGTATCTTTGGCTACGCCTTAGATACTCACGCTCGGCAAAAATCAAATAAATTTGCTTTTTGCTCTCGCTTATTCGTATCTTTGGCTACGCCTTAGATACTCACGCTCGGCAAAAATCAAATAAATTTGCTTTTTGCTCTCGCTTATTCGTATCTTTGGACTTCAAATTTATGATTTTATGAAGAGTTTTCTGTTTTTTGCTGTTTTGGCGGTTGCCGGATGCGGCGTGTGTGCGGCTGCGGATGATGCTGTGGCCAATGGCGTGGAGTGGCTTGGGACGTCGCATGATTTCGGGGCTTTTGATGAGTCGATGGGTGTGGTGGAGACGGAGTTCCGGTTTGTGAACCGTGGGGATGAGCCTGTGGTGATACTTGCCGCGCGTGCCAACTGCGGGTGTACGACGCCGCGCTACCGGCGTGATGCGGTGGCGCCCGGCGATACGGCTTCGGTGGTGGTGGGGTTCAACCCGTCGGGGCGCGTGGGGCGTTTTGAGAAGTATGTGTATGTGGATACGAATACTGGCGGCGGTGGATGCCGCCAGCGTCAGCGCCTGTCGATAGGGGGCGTGGTGATCGGGTCGTCGAATACGTTGCGGTCGCGGTTTCCGGTGGATGCCGGCGCGCTTAAGCTTCAGGGGAATACTGCTGCCCTGGGGCGTGTGAAGAAGGGGCGCATGACGTCGTGCAATATAAGGGCCTATAACCAGAGCGGTGATACGGTGGTGGCGCGTGTGGAGGGGCTGCCAAGGTATATAAAGGCTTATGTGCGTCCGGAGCGTGTGCCTCCAGGGGAGATGGCCAATGTGTATTTCAGTTTCAATACGATTGACTGCAAGGATTGCTGGGGGATAGTGGCTGATTCGGCTTTCCTGAGGGTTGATGGCCAGGATGGGCGTGTGCTGCTTGAGTCGGTGGCTATTGTCGAGGAGGATTTTTCCAAGATGACTCCCGGCCAGCGCGAGAAGGCGCCGCGTGCGGTGCTTGAGTGTGACCGTGTGGATTTCGGGCGCATGCCTGTGGCGGACAGTGTGATGGAGGGCAGCGTGCGTCTGTCGAACGGCGGCAGGTCGGCGCTTGCGGTGAGGCGGGTGTATACGGCTGACCGCGGTGTGTCGGTGTCGGTGGACCGTGACAAGGTGAAGCGTGGCGGCGAGGCTGTGATCAGGGTGTCGGTGAACCCTTCGGAGCTTGCGGGCGATTTGCTGAACGCGCGGATACAGGTGATAACGAATGATCCGGATAATCCTGTGCAGACGCTGAGGGCTGTCGGGGAGCTTGAGAGGGGCGGCTTTTGAGGGTTTCCCTGTGTAGCGGGGGACGGAGCGGCTTTGTCCGATATTCTTTCGCCCGGCGAAACCAAATAAATTTGTTTTGCACTTGGATTGTCCGTATATTTGACTTCGTCCAATATTCTTTCGCCCGGCAAAACCAAATAAATTTGGTTTGCTCTTGAATTGTCCGTATATTTGACTTCGTCCAATATACTTCCGCTCGGCAAACCAAATAAATTTGTTTTGCTCTCGACTTATCCGTATATTTGTGTCGTGTGAGCGCGCGGCGGTGTGCTTGCCTTACCTTAAATATTTTTTAACCTCAATTCATAAATAGTAATGAAAATCAGAAATTTGTTTTTGCACCTGGCTGCCGTTGCGGTGTCGCTGGGGGCTTTTTCGTGTTCCCAGGGGGAGGCTGTTGCGGATTACCGTGTGATCCCGATGCCCCAGGCGGTGGCGGTGGACAGTGCGTCCGCCCCGTTTGAGCTGTCGGCCACAACGGTGATAGCCTATCCGGAGGGGAATGCGGTGATGAAGCGTAATGCGGAGCTGCTTGCCGACTATCTGGAGCAGATGACGGGTGACAGGCTTGCCTTGACGGGTGATGCGCCTGCGAAGGATGTGATAGTGCTGTCGTTGGGTGACGGCGAGGGTAATCCTGAGGGGTATACCCTTAGTGTGACGCCTGAGAGGATATCGATAGAGGGCGCTTCGGAGGCTGGTGTGTTCTACGGCATGCAGACGTTGCGGAAGTCGATACCTGAGGCAGGAAAGGCCAGGGTGGTGTTCCCTGCGGTGGTGGTCAATGACTATCCGCGGTTCAGCTACCGCGGGGCCCATCTTGATGTGTCGCGCCATTTCTTCCCTACGGATTCTATCAAGAAGTATATAGATATGCTTGCGCTGCATAATATCAACCGTTTCCATTGGCATCTAACTGATGACCAGGGCTGGCGTCTGGAGATAAAGAAGCGTCCGCTGCTGACGGAGGTGGGCTCGAAGCGCAACGGCACTTGTGTGGCCCATGATTTCGATTCTTCGGATTCGATCCCTTACGGTGGGTATTATACGCAGGATGAGGCCAGGGATATTGTGGCTTATGCTGCTGACAGGCATATCACTGTGATCCCTGAGATCGATATGCCCGGGCATATGCTGGGCGCGCTGACGGCGTATCCTGAGCTTGGTTGTACGGGCGGCCCGTATGAGGTGTGGCAGCGCTGGGGCGTGAGCGATGATGTGCTCTGTGCGGGCAATGACAGCGTGCTGTCGTTCATTGACGATGTGCTGTCGGAGGTGATAGAGGTGTTCCCTTCGGAGTATATCCATGTGGGGGGCGACGAGTGCCCGAAGATGCGCTGGACGGAGTGCCCGAAGTGTCAGGCCCGGATAAAGGCCATGGGCTTCAAGAGGGATGAGCATGGGACGCCTGAGGAGAAGCTGCAGAGTTTCCTGATACACCATGCGAGCGATTTCCTGACTTCGCACGGGCGGAAGATGATTGGTTGGGACGAGACGCTTGAGGGCGGGCTTGCCCCCGGCGCGGTGGTGATGTCGTGGCGCGGCGAGGACGGTGCGGTAGCTGCCGCACGTCAGGGCCATGATGCGATAATGACGCCGACTTCGTATATGTATTTTGATTATTACCAGACGCTCGACCGTACGGATGAGCCTGATGCGATAGGCGGATATGTGCCGGTGGAGAAGGTGTACAGTTTCAACCCTACGCCTGATGTGCTGACTGATGAGGAGAAGGGGCATATCATTGGCGTGCAGGCCAACCTGTGGACGGAGTATATCCCTACATACAGCGGGGTAGAGTATATGGAGCTTCCGCGTATGGCGGCACTGAGCGAGGTGCAGTGGAGCGAGCCGGGAAGGAAGGACTACCGTGATTTCACCAAGCGTATTCCCCAGCTGGCACGCCATTATGATGTGAACGGCTACCGGTATGCCCGGCATCTGTTCAATGTGAACGGCAAGCTGACGCCGGATGCCGGACGGCATGCGATGATGGTGGAGTTCTCGACGGTGGATGACGCTCCGGTGAGGTATACCACTGACGGTAGTGATCCTGCTGACGGCGGGATGGCTTATTCCGGGCCTTTCTATGTGGACTCGACCTGTACGGTGAGGGCTGTTGCTGTCCGCGGTGATGCGTTGAGCCGCGTGTTTACGGACAGTGTTACGTTCAATAAGGCTACGTGCCGTGCCATAGAGCTGGGCAATGAGCCGCATTCGCGTTACAGGGGTGACGGCGCGCAGACGCTGGTGGACGGCAAGTATGGGAGCGTGAGCTTCACCGCCGGCGGCTGGCTTGGCTTCGAGGGCAAGGACCTTGATGCGGTGATAGACCTTGGCGAGGCTGTAGAGGTAGGCAGCGTGGCTGTCAGGACGCTGGTGCAGCCCGGCGACTGGATTTTCGGGCCGACGGAGATATCGGTGGGGCTGTCGGATGACGGCAAGACGTTCCGTACGGTGGCTTCGGAGAAGTATCCGGTGGCTGGAAGGAATGCGAGCGAGATTGTCGAGAACCGTTTTGATTTCACTCCGGAGAAGACCCGCTGGGTGAAGGTGGTGGGCAAGTGCCTGCCTGCCGTGCCGTCGTGGGAGACGCGTGCCAACGGTGCTCCGGCGTTCCTTTTTGTCGATGAGATAATGGTTGACTGACGACATTGGCGCGTATCGGCCGCCTGCGCCGTGATTTTGCGGGCTGGCGGCATATGCCGTAATTTTCGCGACAGCGCTCTTTGAAAAAGGGCGCTGTTGTCGTAATATTGCGGAAAAAATGCAAAAGCCAAATGTTAAACTTAAGTACCGTCCTTCGCGTACGGTGGCTGGCGAGGGGCTGCTGTATTATCAGGTGTGTTGCCGGCGTAGTGTCAGGCTGATCGCAAGCGGTTACAGCGTGTGCGAGAGGCAATGGGATGAGAAGCATGGCTGCCTGCGCCATGTGGATGCCGGTGTGTCGGGGTGTGATGTGTCTCGTGCCGTGGGGCATGAGTTCGGCGTGCTGCGTGAGATGCTTGGCAGGGATGATGTGTCGGCGGATGATGTGGCAAGGGAGTTTGTGGCGTACAGGGACTGCTGTGAATTTTCGGTTTTTTCTTCGGGTATTATAAGGGGTTTTGTGGCGTCGGGCCGCTACCGGTCGGCTGAGGCACACCGGTCGGCGCTTAACAGCTTCCGGTCGTTCATGCGTGAGGGCCGGGTGATGGTGTACCAGATAGACAGGGATATGGTGGCGGCATATCAGGCGTTCCTTATGTCGCGTGGCGTGACGATGAATACGGTGTCGTTCTATATGCGCGTACTTCGCTCGGTGTACAATAAGGCCGTTGAGATGAACCTGACTCCCCAGAGGTTTCCGTTCAGGCGTGTGTATACGGGCATAGGGAAGACTGCCAAGCGTGCGCTTGATGTGGCCGGGCTGCGCCGCGTAAGGGGGCTCGACCTTTCGGGGCGTCCTGCGCTTGAGTTTGCCAGGGACATGTTCATGTTTTCGTTCTATACGCGTGGGATGTCGTTTGTGGATATGGCGTATCTACGGAAATCGGACCTCAGGGACGGTGTGCTTTCGTATTGCCGCCGCAAGACGGGGCAGCAGCTTTGGGTGAAATGGGAGGCCTGCATGCAGGAGATAGTGGACAGGTATAGCGGCAGGGCGTGTGGGCCGTGGCTCCTTCCTATGCTTGGCGAGGTGGACGATGCGTTGTGCCGGCGGCAGTACCGTACGCGCCAGGGTTCGGTGAACGTGCTTTTGAAGACGGTTGGCGAGATGGCCGGGTCGGGGATGCCGTTGACAATGTATGTGGCGCGCCATTCATGGGCCAGCATTGCCCATGGGCAGCATGTGCCTCTGGGGGTTATCAGTGAGGGGATGGGGCATGATTCGGAGGCCACGACCAGGATTTATCTTGCTTCGCTGGAGATGTCGGTGGTGGATGAGGCGAACAGTAGGGTAATCGGTTGTCTGTGAGCCGTGGAGGGTGCTGGAGATGGCTTGATTGGCCTGGTGTGCGGGCTGTGCGTAAAAAATGCCGGAAATGTTTGTGTATTAGAAAATTAATCGCTAACTTTGCGGTGCTTTTTGGGATAGCTGTGCCCATGTTGTATGCCAATAGGCTGGTAGCCAAGGGTGTGCGGTGTAGTGTGGCTGGCCCGAAGCAATGAATGGAGTATCCAAGAATTAAGATAGAAATCATCAAAAGTTAAACAAAAACCACTAAGATGCCTACAATTCAGCAATTAGTAAGAAAAGGACGTGTGGCACTTGAGGACAAGAGTAAGTCGCCCGCGCTGGACTCATGCCCGCAGCGTCGCGGCGTGTGTGTGCGTGTGTACACCACTACCCCCAAGAAGCCTAACTCTGCAATGCGTAAAGTAGCCCGTGTGCGCCTCACCAACGGTAAGGAAGTGAACTCCTACATCCCGGGCGAGGGCCACAATCTCCAGGAACACTCTATCGTGCTTGTGCGCGGCGGACGTGTGAAAGACCTTCCTGGTGTACGCTACCATATCGTCCGCGGCACTCTCGATACTTCCGGAGTGAAGGACCGTACGCAGCGCCGTTCAAAGTATGGTGCCAAGCGTCCCAAGGCCGGTGCAGCCAAGAAGTAATCTGGGTAAGACCAGGTGAAGTTACTGAACGCACCGCGAGATTAAAAACAAATCATTTTAAACTCGTTTTTGACTTATTTGGAAGCCGGGCCGCCAGTGCCCAGCTTTGATGACCGCCAAGGTTGAGTAAGCGGCGATGAGAGCATCCCCGCTGAAGACGAAGAAGCAAGCAGCCAAGCAATCAAAAACACCACCCCAACAATTGACATGAGAAAAGCTAAGCCTAAGAAACGGGTCGTATTGCCCGACCCCGTGTTCAATGACGTGAGAGTGTCGAAATTCGTTAACCATCTGATGTATGATGGCAAGAAGAACACTGCTTACACTATTTTCTATAACGCACTGGAGACTGTGAAGTCTAAGCTCCCCAACGAGGAGATGACAGCTCTCGAAATCTGGAAAAAGGCTCTCGAAAACATCACTCCGCAGGTGGAGGTGAAGTCCCGCCGCGTAGGTGGCGCGACTTTCCAGGTGCCGACTGAAATCCGCCCTGACCGCAAGGAGTCGATCTCAATGAAAAACCTCATCCTTTATGCCCGCAAGCGCGGCGGAAAGACCATGGCAGACAAGCTGGCCGCGGAAATCGTGGACGCTTTCAATGACCAGGGCGGCGCATTCAAGCGTAAGGAAGACATGCACAAGATGGCTGAGGCCAACCGCGCATTCGCTCATTTCCGCTTCTAATCAATCAGGGTTTTTCAATAATTGATAAGATAGATCAATGGCAAAATCAGACGAACAGCTAAAACTGACCCGTAATATAGGTATTATGGCGCATATCGATGCCGGTAAGACTACCACATCGGAACGCATCCTATTCTATACGGGCCTTACCCATAAGATCGGTGAAGTACACGACGGCGCTGCCACCATGGACTGGATGGAGCAGGAGCAGGAGCGTGGTATCACCATCACATCGGCCGCCACCACCACTTTCTGGAAATATGGCGACGATAAGTACAAGATCAACCTGATAGACACTCCGGGACACGTTGACTTCACTGTTGAGGTGGAGCGTTCTCTCCGTGTGCTTGACGGCGCTGTCGCCACATTCTGTGCGGTAGGCGGTGTTGAGCCTCAGTCGGAGACCGTATGGCGTCAGGCTGACAAATATAATGTGCCCCGTATCGGATATGTGAACAAGATGGACCGCTCAGGCGCTAACTTCTTTGAGGTAGTGCGCCAGCTTAAGGATGTGCTCGGCGCAAATCCTTGTCCCATCCAGATACCTATCGGAGCTGAGGAGACATTCAAGGGTGTGGTTGACCTTGTGAGGATGAAAGCCATCTTCTGGCACGATGAGTCCATGGGTGCAGACTATACCATCGAGGAAATTCCTGCAAATCTCGTTGCAGAGGCTGAGGAATACCGCGACAAGATGCTTGAGAAGATCGCCGAGTTCGACGATGATCTCATGGCAAAGTATTTCGATGCCCCCTCTACAATCACTGAGGCTGAAATCAAGAAGGCCCTGCGTGCAGCGACACTGTCGATGCAGGTTGTGCCTATGATCTGCGGCTCTTCATTCAAGAACAAGGGCGTGCAGCCGCTGCTTGACAATGTGTGTGCATATCTTCCCAGCCCTCTCGATGCAGGCGCGGTAGAAGGGTATGTACCCGGAAACCCCGATGAGGTCGTAACACGTGAGCCGTCTTCGGAAGCTCCCATGTGTGCCCTCGCATTCAAGATCGCTACCGACCCGTATGTAGGCCGTCTGTGCTTCTTCCGTGTATATTCTGGCGATGTTGAGGCTGGTTCTTATGTGCTCAACTCCCGTTCAGGAAAGAAGGAACGCGTTTCACGCCTGTTCCAGATGCACTCAAACAAGCAGAACGCAAAGGATATGATCGGTTGTGGCGATATAGGCGCCGGTGTAGGTTTCAAGGATATCCGTACAGGTGATACCCTGTGTGCCGAGGATGCACCCATCGTGCTTGAGGCTATGGACTTCCCAGATCCCGTTATCGGTATCGCTGTAGAGCCGAAGACCCAGAAGGACCTCGACAAGCTGGGCGTTGGCCTGCAGAAGCTTGCTGAGGAGGACCCGACTTTCCGTGTGCAGACCAATGAGGAGACTGGCCAGACCGTTATTTCCGGTATGGGTGAGCTCCACCTTGATATCATCATCGACCGTCTGCGCCGCGAATTCAAGGTTGAGTGCAACCAGGGCCGTCCCCAGGTTACATATAAAGAAGCCATCACACAGCCGGTTGAGCTCCGCGAAGTGTTCAAGAAGCAGACCGGTGGCCGTGGTAAGTTCGCTGATATCATTGTACGCGTAGAGCCTGTTGACGAAGGCTTCGAGGGCAACCTCCAGTTCGTGGACGAGGTGAAGGGCGGTAATATTCCTAAGGAATTCATCCCGTCGATCCAGAAGGGCTTCACCAATGCAATGAAGAACGGCGTTCTTGCAGGCTATCCTGTAGAGCATCTCAAGGTGACAGTGATTGACGGTTCTTTCCACCCGGTGGACTCTGACCAGCTGTCGTTCGAGCTTTGCGCCATCCAGGCATTCAAGAAGGCTTCCGAGAAGGCAGGTCCTGTGCTCCTTGAGCCTATCATGAAGATTGAGGTTGTTACACCCGAGGAATCGATGGGTGATGTCATCGGTGACCTTAACAAGCGCCGCGGCCAGGTAGAGGGCATGGAGACAGCCCGTTCCGGCGCACGTGTCGTAAAGGCAAAGGCCCCGCTGGCTGAGATGTTTGGCTACGTTACAGCGTTGCGTACTATCACATCCGGCCGTGCCACCTCAACAATGACTTTCAGCCACTATTCAGAAGTCAGCAACTCTATTGCCAAGAACGTCCTTGCTGAATGCCAGGGCCGTGTGGACCTCTTGAAGTAAAATCAAAAAAATCACATCACAATATGAGCCAGAAAATCAGAATCAAACTCAAATCTTACGACCATAATCTGGTTGACAAGTCAGCAGAGAAGATCGTAAAGACAGTGAAGGCTACAGGTGCGGTAACAAGCGGACCGATCCCCCTGCCTACACACAAACGTATCTTTACAGTCAACCGCTCGACTTTCGTCAACAAGAAGTCGCGTGAGCAGTTCCAGCTGTCATCGTTCAAGCGCCTTATCGATATCTACAACTCTACAGCCAAGACTGTGGACGCGCTGATGAAGCTTGAACTCCCCAGCGGTGTAGAGGTGGAAATCAAAGTGTAGTACATACTCTAAGCGTAAGAATCAAATATTAACATATGCCGGGGCTTGCCCCAGGGCAGTCCCCGGCTAAATATAAACAAACAAAATCACAAAGAAATGCCAGGATTATTAGGAAAGAAAATCGGAATGACATCCGTTTTCAGTGCCGACGGAAAGAATGTTCCGTGCACTGTTATCGAAGTAGGTCCTTGCGTGGTAACACAGGTAAAGACGGTGGCTACAGACGGCTACGATGCGCTCCAGCTCGGTTTCGAGGAACAGAAGGAGAAGCATTGCACACAGCCTGAGCTCGGCCACTTCAAGAAAGCCGGTGTGACACCCAAGCGCCACTTGGCCGAGTTCAAGGGTTTTGACGGACAATATGCCCCCGGCGATACAATCGGAGTGGACCTCTTTACAGAGAACGACTTCGTTGACATCGCAGGTATATCAAAGGGTAAGGGATTCCAGGGCGTAGTGAAGCGCCACGGATTCGGCGGTGTCGGCCAGACCACTCACGGCCAGCACAACCGTCTGCGCGCCCCAGGTTCAATCGGTGCTTGCTCATACCCCGCAAAGGTATTCAAGGGCACACGTATGGCCGGCCAGATGGGCAACAAGCAGGTCACCGTTCAAAATCTCCAGGTGCTGAAGGTGATCCCCGAGAATAATGTATTGGTTATCAAGGGTTCTATCCCTGGTAGCAAAGGTTCAATCGTAGTAATCGAAAAATAATGGAACTCGCAGTATATAACCAGCAAGGACAAGACACCGGACGCAAAATCCAGCTCAACGACGAAGTTTTCGGTATTGAACCCAATGAGCATGCAGTATATCTAGACGTTAAGCAATTCCTTGCCAACCAGCGTCAGGGTACACACAAATCAAAGGAGCGTAGCGAAGTGTCTGGTTCGACACGCAAGCTGCACAAGCAGAAGGGCGGCGGCGGAAGCCGTATCGGCGACATCAACTCACCTGTCCTAGTAGGTGGCGGCCGTGTATTCGGTCCCCGTCCACGTGACTACCGTTTCAAGCTCAATAAGAAACTTAAGGCGCTTGCCCGCCGTTCAGCACTTAGCGCAAAGGCTCAGGAAGGACAGATCATCGTAGTTGACAGCATCAATTTCGACGCCCCGAAAACTAAAGATTTTGTAAACTTTACTAAAAATCTTAAAGTTGATGGCAAAAAGCTTCTTCTGGTTTTATCGGACAAAAATAATAACGTATATTTGTCCTCACGTAATGTGCCGAACGTTCACCTGATGAATGCTTCGGATATTAACACGTATGCACTTCTCAATAACAACGCTATCATCATGACCGAAGGTAGCGTAGAGCTTATTAATAATTCTAAGTAACCGCAGGACACAATGGAAATAATGATTAAACCCATCGTCACTGAAAAGGCCACCCAGCTTACAGAGCGCCGCAATCAGTACACATTCCGCGTCTCTACCGATGCCAACAAGTACCAGATAAAGTCGCTCGTTGAAAAGCTGTACGGTGTTAAAGTCGTCAGCGTCAACACAGCGATTGTCCGCGGCAAAAACAAGTCCCGCTGGACAAAGAGCGGCCTCCTCCGCGGCAAGACAGCTGCCTACAAGAAGGCGTATATCACTGTCGGCGAAGGACAAACCATCGACATTTTTAGCAATATCTGATAAATAAAATGGCAGTAAGAAAATTCAAGCCCACTACACCCGGGCAACGTCACAAAGTTATCGGTGTATTTAAAGGTACAATCACTGCTACTACACCGGAAAAATCTCTTACAGTCGGTAAAAAAGCATCCGGAGGCCGTAATGCCGAAGGTCATCTCACCACTCGCTACCTTGGTGGTGGACACAAGCGCAAATACCGTATCATAGACTTTAAGAGAACTAAAGACGGCGTCCCCGCCGTGGTAAAGTCAATCGAGTACGATCCTAACCGTTCTGCCCGCATTGCCCTCCTTTACTACGTAGACGGCGCCAAGGCTTACATCATCGCTCCCAACGGGCTTCAGGTCGGCCAGACGGTCGTATCAGGCCCGGAGGCTGCTCCTGAAGTAGGCAACGCACTCCCCTTGAGCAAGATACCTGTGGGTACAGTTATCCACAACATTGAGCTCCGTCCTGGCCAAGGCGCATTCATGGCACGCTCGGCCGGTACATTCGCCCAATTGGTGTCACGCGAAGGTGATTACGCAATTGTCAAATTACCCTCAGGCGAAACCCGCAAGATCCTCGCAGCCTGCAAGGCTACAGTAGGTGTAGTGGGAAATTCCGAGCACTCACTTGAACGTTCCGGCAAGGCAGGCCGTTCCCGTTGGTTGGGACGCCGTCCGCGCAACCGTGGCGTTGTCATGAACCCTGTGGATCACCCTATGGGTGGTGGTGAAGGACGTGCCTCAGGCGGTCATCCACGTTCACGCAAGGGTCTTTATGCAAAGGGTCTCAAGACTCGTTCGCCCAAGAAGGCATCTTCGAAGTACATTATCGAAAGACGTAAAAAGTAATCTGATTAATTAGTAATTATATGAGTCGTTCACTTAAAAAAGGCCCATTCATTTCCGTTAAGCTCGAAAAGAAAGTCACCGACATGGAGAAATCGGGCAAGAAGGCGGTCATCAAGACCTGGAGCCGTGCCTCCATGATCGCCCCCGAATTTGTCGGCCACACTTTCGCTGTCCATAACGGTAACAAGTTCATCCCTGTCTATGTCACAGAAAACATGGTAGGCCACAAGCTCGGCGAGTTCGCGCCAACACGTAGCTTCCGCGGGCATGCAGGCAACAAGAAAAAGTAACCCAGGGCCTAATAAACACTTATTTCGCTAAAATAAAGACAAAATAAACACAATGGGTGTAAGAAAAAGACAATCAGCAAATAACCGCAAGGAAGCCCAAAAGTCAGTAGCTTTCGCGAAACTGACAAACGTGCCCACTTCCCCACGTAAGATGCGTCTCGTTGCAGACATGGTACGTGGCCAGGAAGTGTTCCGTGCGCTGGGTATCCTCAAATTCTCAAATAAAGAAGCAGCAGGCCGCCTGGAGAAGCTTCTCCGCTCGGCCATTGCTAACTGGGAGGCAAAGAACGATGACAAGGCTCAGGACGGGATGCTATACATCTCTACAATTTTTGTCAATCCAGCCCCTATGTTGAAGCGCCTGCGTCCAGCCCCACAGGGCCGCGGCTACCGTATCCGTAAGCGCTCCAACCATGTGACACTTATAGTAGACACTATTGACAATAAAACTAAAAAAATCGAGGAATAATCACTATGGGACAGAAAGTTAATCCGATAAGCAATCGCCTCGGCGTCATCCGTGGTTGGGATTCCAACTGGTACGGAGGCAAGAAATATGGCGACACCCTCCTCGAAGACTCCAAGCTGCGCAAGTACCTTAATGTGCGTCTTGCAAAGTCAAGTGTCTCCCGAATCGTAATTGAGCGCACCCTTAAGCTCATCACAATCACAGTATGCACATCGCGTCCTGGCCTTATCATCGGCAAGGGCGGCTCTGAGGTTGAGAAACTCAAGGAAGAGCTCAAGAAGATCACAGACAAGGATGTTCAAATCAATATTTTTGAGGTAAAGCGCCCCGAGCTGGATGCACAGATTGTAGCCTCTACAATCGCCCGCCAGATTGAAGGGAAGATTGCCTACCGCCGTGCTGCAAAAATGGCGATCGCATCAACGATGCGTGCCGGTGCAGAAGGTATCAAGGTCCAGATCTCCGGCCGTCTCAACGGCGCAGAAATGGCCCGTTCGGAAATGCTCAAGGAGGGCCGTACGCCGCTCCACACACTCCGTGCCGACATTGACTACGCATTGGTCGAGGCCCATACAAAAGTGGGTGTGATCGGTGTGAAGGTATGGATCTGCCGTGGCGAAGTGTATGGCAAGCGTGACCTCGCTCCCTCTTTCACTGCATCTCCTGCGAAGGAAGGCCGTTCAGGTGACCGTGGAAACCGCTCACGCGGCAACCGTGGCTTCCGTAACGCCAAAAACAACCGTTAAACCTCTAATTTGATTAGACACCAATGTTACAACCGAAAAAAACCAAATTCCGCCGTCAGCAGAAAGGCCGTATGAAAGGTGTTGCACAGCGTGGCAACCAGTTGGCCTTCGGCTCGTTCGGAATCAAGACCCTAGAGTCAAAATGGATTACCGGTCGCCAAATTGAAGCTGCCCGTATCGCGGTTACCCGCTACATGCAGCGTCAGGGCCAAATCTGGATCCGCATATTCCCCGACAAACCAATCACCAAGAAGCCAGCCGAAGTGCGTATGGGTAAAGGTAAAGGTAACCCCGAGGGTTATGTAGCGCCTGTGACCCCAGGACGTATCATCATCGAGGTTGAGGGCGTTCCTTTCGACATCGCCAAGGAAGCACTCCGTCTCGCAGCCCAGAAACTTCCTGTGACCACAAAGTTCGTCGTTCGCCGCGACTATGATCCAACCCAAAACGTGTAATAAGCCATGACCAAATCAGAAATCAAAGAACTTAGCACCCAGGATCTGAAAGAGCGCCTCGAAGTGATGGAAGCTGAATACCTCCAGTTGAAGGTGAACCATTCAGTGTCGCCGATTGACAATCCCGCTAAGATAACAGCTGACCGCAAAATGATCGCCCGCGTGAAGACAGAACTACGTCAGCGCGAACTTAACAATAAATAATTTCCCGCAAAATGGAAAAAAGAAACCTACGTAAAGAGCGCATCGGGGTAGTTTCGTCCAACAAGGGTGACAAGACAATCACTGTCACTGTAAAGTGGAAAGAAAAGCACCCCATCTATGGTAAGTTTGTCAACAAGACAAAAAAGTACCACGCACATGACGAAAGCAATGAATGCTCAATCGGTGACACAGTCCGCCTGATGGAGACCCGTCCCTTGAGCAAGACAAAAAGATGGAGACTTGTAGAAATCATCGAAAAAGTTAAGTAATTTATTATGATACAGACTGAAACCCGTTTAACTGTTGCCGACAACTCTGGAGCTAAGGAAGCCCTATGCATCCACGTGCTCGGCGGTACAGGCCGTCGTTACGCTTCGGTAGGCGATATCATCGTCGTTTCCGTGAAAAGTGTGATCCCCGGCTCGGACGTAAAGAAAGGCACAGTGTCCAAGGCGGTAGTCGTCCGCACTAAAAAAGAAATCCGTCGTCAGGACGGCTCCTACATCCGCTTCGACGACAACGCTTGCGTTCTGCTCAATAACGCCGGTGAAATCCGTGGAACACGTATCTTCGGCCCGGTAGCGCGTGAGCTCCGTGCGACAAACATGAAAATCGTCTCCCTCGCCCCCGAGGTACTATAATCAACTTTTAACACATCAACTAAACGTATGAACAAGTTACATGTCAAGAAAGGCGACACAGTTATAGTACTCGCCGGCGACGACCGCGGCAAGCAAGGCCGCGTCCTCTCGGTGCAGCTTGAAAAGCAGCGTGCCATTGTAGAAGGCGTGAACATCGTCTCCAAGAGCACAAAGCCTTCGGCCAAGCACCCTCAGGGTGGCATAATCAAGATTGAAGCCCCCATCCACGTTTCAAACCTTGCCCTCGTAGATCCGAAGACCGGCAAGCCCACACGCGTAGGCTACCGTATCGACGGGGACGGAAAAAAAGTACGTATAGCTAAAAAATCAGGAGAGGAGATTAAATAATGAGCACTACCCTTCAGAATGACTACAAGGAGCGCATTGTCCCCGCTCTTGAAAAGGAGTTCAACTACACTACAGTGATGCAGGTTCCGCGCCTAAAGAAGATTGTCATCAATCAAGGCCTCGGTGCTGCTACCCAGGACAAAAAACTCATCGAGACAGCACTCAATGAGCTTTCTGCCATAACAGGCCAGAAGGCAGTCGCCACACTCTCGAAGAAGGACATCTCAAACTTCAAGGTGCGTAAGAAAATGCCTATCGGTGCGATGGTTACCCTCCGCCGTGACAAGATGTATGAGTTCCTTGAACGTCTGATCCGTGTGGCCCTCCCGCGTATACGTGACTTCAAGGGTATTGAAGGCAAGCTCGATGGCCGCGGTAACTATACCCTCGGTATCACGGAGCAGATCATCTTCCCCGAAATCAACATCGATGCCATCAATAAGCTCATGGGCATGAACATTACCTTTGTTACATCAGCAAACACCGATGAAGAAGGTTATGCTCTCCTGAAGCAGTTCGGCTTACCATTTAAAAACGCTAAATAACATACCTATCTATGGCTAAAGAATCAATGAAGGCCCGCGAGGTAAAGCGTGCTAAGCTAGTTGCAAAATATGCTGCAAAGAAGGCTGCCCTTAAGGAAGCCGGCGATTATGAGGCACTGCAGTTGCTTCCCAAGAATGCATCAAGCGTGCGTCTGCACAACCGTTGCTCCATCACCGGGCGTCCAAAAGGCTACATGCGTCAGTTCGGCATCTCCCGTATCCAGTTCCGTGAAATGGCATCAGCAGGTTTGATACCTGGTGTCAAGAAAGCAAGCTGGTAATGGATGTGCTCCACTCATTATCACAGAGAGTATTAAATATTGTTGGGAAAGGCCCAATCAATTTAAACAACCAATAAAATGACAGATCCAATAGCAGATTATTTGACAAGATTGAGGAATGCTATCAAGGCTAACCACCGTGTGGTGGAAATCCCCGCCTCAAACTTGAAGAAGGAAATCACAAAGATTCTCTTCGAACAGGGCTATATTCTTAATTACAAGTTTATAGAGGGTGAAACCCCCGCCGGCACTATCAAGATTGCCCTAAAGTACGATCCCGTTGACCGTGTCAACGCTATCAAGGACCTTAAGCGCGTATCGCGTCCCGGTCTGCGCCAGTACACAGGCTATAAAGATATGCCCCGCGTATTGAACGGTTTAGGTATTGCAATTCTATCCACATCAAAGGGCGTGATGACCAACAAGAAGGCATCCGACCTGAAGATTGGCGGTGAAGTGCTATGTTATGTATATTAATCGATAGGAGGATACAGATATGTCAAGAATAGGTAAAGCTCCCATTGAGATCCCCGCTGGCGTGACAGTCACCGTGGACAAGGATAACGTAGTTACAGTCAAGGGCCCCAAGGGCACACTTTCACAGACTGTCAACCCCGATCTTACAGTCGCTGTAGAAGATGGGCACGTACATGTGACCCGTCCGTCAGACGACCGTGAACACCGTGCGCAGCATGGCCTATACCGTGCCCTCATCCACAATATGGTTGTCGGCGTGTCTACAGGCTACCGTAAGGAAATGGAACTCGTCGGCGTCGGTTACCGCGCCTCAGCCACCGGACAGGTGCTGGAACTTTCGCTCGGTTTCTCGCATGCAATCTACATCAAGCTTCCCCCGGAAGTGAAGGTAGAGGCAAAGAGCGAGCGTAACAAGAACCCTCTTATCATCCTTGAAAGCGATGACAAGCAGCTTCTCGGACAGGTTTGTGCAAAGATCCGTTCTCTCCGCAAGCCTGAACCATACAAGGGCAAGGGTATCAAGTTCGTTGGCGAGATTATTCGTCGCAAGTCAGGTAAATCGGCTGGTGCCAAATAAATAAACTAGACGCAATATGTTTTCCAAGATAGAAAGAAGAAACAAGATTAAGACCCGCATCCGCGGTAAAATCTCTGGGACTGCTCAGCGTCCCCGCATGACGGTGTTCCGCTCTAACAAGCAGATTTACGTCCAGCTTATCGATGACCTCGCAGGCCGCACGCTTGCTGCCGCATCTTCAAAAGGCATCGAGGAAGGCACCAAGACTGAAATCGCTGCCGCTGTCGGCGAGAAGATTGCTCAGAAGGCTCTCGAGGCAGGAATTAACGAAGTAGTATTTGACCGTAACGGATACCTTTTCCACGGTCGTGTTAAATCACTCGCCGATGCAGCCCGCAAAGGCGGTCTTAAATTCTAATCCGATATGGCAATCCGTAACAACAGAGTAAAATCAACCAACGACATAGAGTTGAAGGACCGTCTTGTTGCCATCAACCGTGTTACCAAAGTTACAAAGGGTGGACGTACATTCACCTTTGCTGCCATAGTTGTGGTAGGTAACGAAAACGGCATCATTGGCTGGGGTCTCGGTAAGGCTAACGAAGTGCAGGCAGCTATCGCAAAAGGCGTAGAGGCAGCAAAGAAAAATCTTATCAAGGTCCCCGTGCATAAAGGCACGATCCCTCACGAACAGGCCGCAAAATTCGGTGGCTCACGCGTAATCCTTAAGCCTGCATCGCACGGTACTGGTGTGAAGGCCGGTGGTGCTATGCGTGCGGTATTGGAAAGCGTCGGCATTACCGACGTGCTTGCCAAGAGCAAGGGATCTTCCAACCCCCACAATCTTGTCAAGGCCACAATCGAGGCCCTCGGTGAATTGCGCTCGCCTGCACAGGTGGCCCAGAACCGTGGCATCTCGGTAGAGAAAGTGTTCAAAGGCTAAAAATCCAAAACAATGGCACAGATTAAAATCAAGCAAATAAAGAGCCGCATCAACTGTCCGGCAGTGCAGAAGCGCACTCTCGACGCCCTCGGCCTTAAGAAAATGAATCACGTGGTTGTCCATGAGGACAATCCTTCCGTGATGGGTATGGTAAACAAAGTACGTCACCTGGTAGAAGTGACTAACGCTTAATAAAAACATTTCAGACTATGGAATTAAGTAACATACGTCCCGCCGCAGGTTCAACAAAGTCCAAGACTCGTGTCGGCCGCGGTCCTGGTTCGGGCAAGGGTGGAACTTCTACCCGTGGCCACAAGGGTGCGAAATCTCGCTCAGGCTACTCTCGCAAGATCGGTTTTGAAGGCGGTCAGATGCCGCTTCAGCGCCGTCTTCCCAAGTTTGGCTTCAAGAACATCAACCGTGTCGAATATAAGGCAATCAACCTGGATGTTATTGACGCCCTGGCTACTGCCAAGAATCTTGATAAGGTCGGGATCGAGGAACTCCGTGCTGCAGGCTTCATCAGCCGCCGCCAGCTCGTAAAGATTCTTGCTAACGGCGCTATCAACCGTGCTGTCGCTGTGGAAGCGAATGCTTTCTCTGCAGCAGCCCAGCAGGCTATCGAAGCGGCTGGTGGTTCTATCAACAAAGTCTAGGCACTCCTCATGAGATTCGTACAAACATTAAAGAATATTTGGACAATCGAAGAGCTCCGCAAGCGACTCCTCATTACACTCTTTCTGGTATTGATATACCGGTTGGGGTGTTATGTGGTGTTGCCCGGTATCTCTACCGAAGCCATCAGAGACCTCGCGAACTTCACGAACAAGAGCGGTCTGATGCAGCTTCTCGATATGTTCTCGGGTGGGGCCTTCTCGCAGGCTTCCATTTTCGCCTTAGGTATCATGCCATATATTACAGCGTCAATCGTGATACAGCTGCTCGGCATGGTGCTCCCTTCATTCCAGAAGATGCAGAGGGAAGGCGAGAGCGGACGCCAGAAGCTCAACCAGTATACGCGTTACCTTACAGTCTTTATCCTCGTACTCCAGGCACCTGCTTATCTTGCCAACCTGCAGCATCAGGCCAGCATATCACTGGGATTCTGGAATATAGTATACCTGACTGTAATCCTCGCCGCCGGTTCCATGTTTATCATGTGGCTAGGTGAGAGGATCACGGACCGTGGTATCGGCAACGGTATCTCTTTCATAATCCTCGTTGGTATCATAGCCCGCCTTCCGCAGGCTATCCTTTACGAGTTCACGAGCAGGCTTCCCGGTAGCTCCGGTACAGAAGGCGGCCTTGTGATGTTCATTATAGAAGTGATACTCCTGTTTGCTGTTACTGTAGGAGCTGTGATGCTTGTGCAGGGCACGCGCAAGATCCCCGTTCAGTACGCGAAGCGTATTGTCGGCAACCGTCAGTATGGTGGCGCGCGTCAGTACATACCCCTGAAGGTAAATGCTGCGGGTGTTATGCCCATCATCTTCGCCCAGGCGTTGATGTTCATTCCTCTGCTGTTCGCCGGTTTCAATCCCGACGGCACAGGATTCTGGGCGTCATTCACCAACATCAACTCTTTTGGTTACAATCTCGTCTATTTCATCCTCATCGTAGCGTTCACATATTTCTATACAGCCATAACGGTGCGTCCCACCCAGATGGCCGATGATATGAAGCGCAACAACGGATTCATCCCAGGTGTTAAGCCGGGAAAGAAGACCGCAGAGTATATCGACGCAGTCATGTCGCGTATAACCCTCCCCGGTTCTATTTTCCTCGGCATCGTGGCGATTCTGCCCGCCTTTGCCCGCATGTTCGGCATCAGCCAGAACTTCGCGCAGTTCTTCGGCGGCACTTCACTACTGATCATGGTTGGTGTCGTGCTTGACACCCTCCAGCAGATTGAAGCCCATCTGATGATGCACCATTACGATGGCCTTATGAAAGAAGGCAAAATAAAGGGCCGCACAACAGGCAGCGCCTATTAAACTTGAACGGTAGCAAAGCTATTAACAGAAAAATTCATTAATGATTTATCTAAAAACCCCGGAACAGATTGAACAGATGCGCCCCGCCGCCGACCTTGTTTCAAGGACACTTGGTGAGGTGGCACGCTGGATACAGCCCGGAGTGACGACACATCGGCTCGACACCATTGCTCGCGAATTTATCCGCGACAATGGTGGAAAGCCGGCTTGTCTTGGCTATGGCGGCTTTCCGGGGACGCTTTGTATTGAAGTCAATGAGACCGTAGTCCACGGGTTTCCGTCCACATATACGCTCCGCGAGGGTGATATTGTTGGCATAGATACCGTAGTGGAGAAGGATGGCTACATGGGCGATTCTTGCTATACCTTTGCAGTAGGCGATATTGCCCCGGATGTGATGGATCTCCTCCGCACCACGAAGGAGTCATTGTATGTGGGGATCGAGGCTTGCCGCGAAGGCAACCGCATTGGCGATATAGCGAATGCGGTGCAGGCTTATTGTGAGGCTCGCCGGTATACAGTGGTCAGGGAGATGTGCGGTCATGGCATTGGCCGTGATATGCATGAAGATCCCGAAGTACCTAACTATGGCCGCCGTGGGACAGGCCCGGTGATCAGGAATGGCATGGTCATCTGCATAGAGCCGATGATCAATATGGGTTCCCGCAATATAGTCATAGAACAGGATGGATGGACTTGCCGGACGCGTGACCGCAAGCCGTCTGCACATTACGAGCATACGGTGGCTGTTATAGGGGGAAAGACCGATATCCTGACAACATTCGACTATATCAAAGACGTCCTAAAAGATAAATTCATTTAAATTTCAATATGGCAAAACAGACAGCAATCGAACAAGACGGCGTAATAGTAGAAGCCCTATCAAACGCAATGTTCCGCGTGGAACTTGAGAACGGTCATCCCATCATAGCACATATCTCGGGCAAGATGCGCATGCACTACATCAAGATCCTACCCGGAGACAAAGTGCGGGTGGAAATGTCACCGTACGACCTTTCCAAAGGCCGTATCGCTTTCCGCTACAAATAATCTACATCCCACCAGAAAATCAAACACTAAAAGATATGAAAGTTAGAGCCTCAGTCAAAAAACGTACCCCGGACTCGAAGATTGTCCGCCGTAAGGGTCGTCTTTACGTGATTAACAAAAAGAATCCTAAGTATAAACAACGTCAAGGATAATATTTTTTGTAACTTTGCACTCACAAAAAATTAAAGTCAATTTTCAAATATGGCAGTAAGAATCGTGGGAGTTGACCTCCCCCAGAACAAGAGAGGTGAAATCGCCTTGACTTATATCTTCGGCATCGGTCGCAGCGCAGCCAAGTCTATCCTTAGCAAAGCTGGAATCGACGTAAACATCAAGGTCAAAGACTGGACCGATGCGCAGGCAGCAAAAGTCCGCGAGGTGATCGCCGCCGACCATAAGGTAGAGGGCGACCTCCGTAGCGAGATTCAGCTCAACATCAAGCGTCTCATGGACATCGGTTGCTACCGTGGCGTTCGTCACCGTATCGGCCTCCCGGTGCGCGGCCAGTCTACAAAGAACAATGCCCGTACCCGCAAGGGCCGCAAGAAAACCGTTGCTAACAAGAAGAAAGCTACTAAATAAAATTAAACTATGGCAAAGAAAACAGTCGCAGCAAAGAAGAGAAACGTCAAGGTTGGCGCTGATGGCCAGCTTCACGTTCACTCATCTTTCAACAACATCATCGTGTGCCTAGCAAACAGCGAAGGCCAAGTAATATCCTGGTCGTCTGCCGGTAAGATGGGCTTCCGTGGTTCAAAGAAGAACACTCCGTATGCAGCACAGATGGCAGCGCAGGATTGCGCCAAGATAGCCTACGACTTGGGCCTCCGTAAGGTGAAGGCTTATGTCAAGGGTCCAGGTAACGGCCGTGAATCCGCTATCCGTACCATTCATGGTGCAGGTATAGAAGTGACGGAGATAATTGATGTCACTCCGCTGCCGCACAACGGATGCCGTCCTCCCAAGAGAAGAAGAGTATAATACCCTGGTTTGGCATCCTGGCTAGTGTATAGTGAGGGTGTCTGCCAGCTCCGACAATCTTTCTTTTAGTAAACCGTCTCCTCAATTTTACTTTTTTTCTTTTTAGGTCGCCCCTTGTCCGGACGTTACAGGCCATAGGCAAAACAAACTGAACCGGGAAAACCAGGATGCCCGATGCGAATAGATTATATATATTAGTCACCTCTCTATAATCGCGGCTGCGCTAATGACATCCTGCCCCGTCCGACAGGGATCGAACCTAACCAACCAATCAAGCAAATAAACTAAAATGGCTAGATACACAGGTCCTAAATCAAAAATCGCACGTAAATTCGGCGAGCCTATTTTCGGCGAAGACAAAGTCCTTGCCAAGAAGAATTTCCCCCCGGGCCAGCATGGTCAGAACAAGCGCCGTAAAACTTCAGAGTACGGCATGCAGCTCCGCGAGAAGCAGAAGGCTAAATATACATATGGCGTTCTTGAGAAGCAGTTCCGTAACCTTTTCGCAAAGGCATCACGCCTTAAAGGTATCACCGGTGAGATACTTCTACAGCTTTTGGAATCACGTCTCGACAACGTTGTGTACCGTCTCGGCATCGCGCCTACACGCGCAGCTGCCCGTCAGCTTGTTCTTCACCGTCACATCACAGTGAACGGCAGTGTAGTCAACATCGCTTCATACGAAGTGAAGCCTGGCGATATCGTTGGTGTGCGTGAACGTTCAAAATCCCTTGAAGTTATCTCTGACGCACTCGCAGGTTTCAACCACAGCAAGTATCCCTGGATTGAATGGGATGAGACAATCAAGGCAGGTAAATTCCTGCACATCCCTGCCCGCGAGGACATTCCCGAGAACATCAAGGAGCAGCTCATCGTCGAGTTGTATTCTAAGTAACCAAAATTTTAACACAATAGATCCATGGCTATCTTAGCATTCCAAAAACCTGACAAAGTCCTCATGTTGGAAGCCGACAATTTCTTCGGCAAATTTGAGTTCAAGCCTTTGGAGCCAGGCTATGGTATCACTGTTGGCAATGCGCTACGTCGTGTGCTCCTTTCATCTCTGGAAGGATTTGCGATTTCAACAATCCGAATCGATGGCGTAAAGCATGAGTTTGATACCATTCCCGGTGTGAAAGAGGATGTTACTAACATCATCCTCAACTTGAAGAAGGTCGACCTCAAACAGATTACCGAAGACACCGACTTTGAGCGTGCAACAATAACTGTGTCGGGTCAGGAGGTGTTCACAGCCGGTGACATTGGCAAGGCCCTCTCCGGATTTGAAGTGCTCAATCCCGACCTGGTCATCTGTCATTTGGATCCTGCCGCAAGCTTCAACATCGTACTTACAATCAATAAGGGGCGTGGATGGGTGCCCGCAGAGGAAAACCGCAATCCTAACGATGACGTGAATGTCCTCGCGATCGACTCCATCTATACTCCTATCAAAAATGTGAAGTACACCGTTGAAAACTTCCGTGTCGACCAGAAAACCGACTACGATAAGCTTGTCATTGAAATCACCACCAACGGTTCAATACTGCCTAAGGATGCACTCAAGGAAGCAGCGAAGATACTTATCTATCATTTCATGCTCTTCTCTGATGAGAAAATCTCCCTGGAGGCAGCTGAGACCGACGGTAACGAGGAATTCGATGAAGAGGTTCTGCATATGCGCCAGCTTCTTAAATCGAAGCTTGCCGACATGGACCTCTCTGTCCGTGCCCTCAATTGCCTTAAGTCTGCCGAAGTCGAGACCCTGGGCGAACTGGTGGTGTACAACAAGACAGACCTCTTGAAATTCCGTAACTTCGGTAAGAAGTCCCTCACAGAGCTTGATGAGCTCCTGGCCAACTTGAACCTGTCGTTCGGAATGGACATTTCAAAGTATAAATTAGATAAAGAGTAATATACAACGATGAGACACAATAAAAAATTCAACCATCTCAGCCGTAAGAAAGCTCATCGCGACGCGATGCTTGCCAATATGACCATCTCGTTGATTATGCACAAGCGCATATTCACCACTTTGGCCAAGGCAAAGGCTCTCCGTATGTATGCCGAGCCGCTCATCAACCGTGCAAAGGAGGATTCAATGGCAAACCGTCGTCTGGTTTTCTCTTACCTCCAGAACAAATATGCCGTTACGGAACTCTTCCGTGAGATCTCGCAGAAGATTGCGGACCGCCCCGGTGGCTACACCCGCATCCTTAAGACCGGCAACCGTCTTGGTGACAATGCCAAGACTTGCTTCATCGAGCTTGTTGATTACAACGAGAACATGTTGAATGCAGCTGGCGAGAAGAAGGCAAAGGCAACACGCCGTTCACGTCGTAAGGCTACCCCCAAGGCAGCCGAGACTGAAGCTGCAGCTCCTGCAGAAGAAAAGTCAGCAGAATAAGCATAAGCTTTTTCAATTATATGGCAGCGCCGTAGGTCATCCGACCTACGGCGCTGTTATTTTGGTCTTGATTTATGAAGGTGCTATAAATATTTAATGTTGGAGCGGAGAATAAGCAAGTAATCTATGCTTATTCCATAAATATAAGGTTGCCTGATGGAAAGTGCGTCACTGTTTTGTCATTTGTATCACTTTAAGTTTAGTCCGGGCTAAATTCTATGGTTATTGTTATGGTGGCAGCTTCCTACATTAAGAGGGTGTTTCATAACAACTGTTAAGATAGTCCATCAAAAAAATGCCTCTGCT
>ERZ777011.194-NODE-194-length-99101-cov-21.681007_pt1 | contig 99101 bp, 84 predicted proteins | sample MGYA00374964_ERZ777011 | MGnify/ENA primary metagenome ERZ777011 (study PRJEB29310, sample SAMD00008975) | mouse gut metagenome | study: EMG produced TPA metagenomics assembly of the Metagenome analysis of fecal microbiota from mouse which was promoted... | reverse complement strand
TAAAATAACACATTTGTCGAGAATGAGACGAAATCTTAAATGAAAGAGCCGTGTCCGCAACCCCTTTCGACAAGCTGCCCGGCAGTTGCTCCATGACTTTTTTGAGTGTGCCGTCGGTTGAAGTTGCCAGTAGCTTCTCATCAAGCAGTTTGCCGATGCTTTCATTGGTCGCTATGTTGTCAGGCAATTTCACCGTTATCGGTCTTTGATTGACTGCTTGTGTCGGCGGCGTTGCCTTCGCCTTGGTTTCGAGGGTCTCGATGCGTGTGCTGTGGTTGGTAACTGTCTTTTGCAGGTCGTCAATCTGCTCACCTTGTTTTTTGACGTCATCATATAGCTTTGACATATTCAGATTCTTCTTGATTTGCGTTTACGTTTGGCTTCTTCCGGGTCGAAGCCGGGGCCGAGAGTGAACAAATTTCCGATTGCCCCGACGGTGGCTTCAAGCACATCTTCCACAAGTGATGGCTTTTGCGTCGAGGTATATTCAACGGTTACTTTGCGGCGCGTCGTAGTGTAATCAGACTGTTGTTGCCCGTGTCTGCGATTGAAATCAAAGAGGTTGTTCACTACGCCACTCCCGAACGGCAATTATGGAGTGATTCCAACACCATCTCCCGCAGCAGAAACTTCCACAGCATTGAGGGCGGATGGTCCAATGACAATTGGAATGTCAGGTTTACTGCTGCGAATATATTCAATAAGGGCTGGGTTGGGGCATCACTCAGGATGAGCAGCGATTACTACTCTGAACATCGCATGAATTACGGAACGTATTTTCATCCCCGCTTGAATATTTCTGTCACTTATACGATTAACTATGGCAGGAAAGTTCAGCGAGGCAATGAAGTCGGTCAACAGTCCGGTGCGTCATCCGGCATTCTGAAATGACACGCCTGTTTAATGGCGGAAGAGTTGTATTGAAACCGACTTATAGGCTCGTGAATATGCTTCCTTGGGCATTGAGCGCAGGTTTGACCACTACTCCGGTTCAATCCAATTACGGGCTGTGTGGCATGTCTTCTTTGATTGTCGGGAGTCCCAACCGCTCAAACCTGCGGCCGCAGTGTGCGGTCGCCGTGAAGCCTCATGAGGAATTTTTCGCTAAACTCTTTGCAGATTTCGCGAAAAGGCCTACTTTTGCAGTCGAGAATCATCTATAAGAAACCATAATTAACCTATTAACCAATTACAACTATGGCTTACGTAATCACCGACAAATGCGTGGCATGCGGCACCTGCCTGCCCGTCTGCCCCGTGGAGGCTATCTCCGAGGGCGATATCTACCACATCGATCCCGACACCTGCATCGAGTGCGGCTCATGCGCTGAGGTTTGCCCCAACGAGGCTATCATTCCGGGCTAATTAGCCGTCAACGCGATCAAAACGGAAAGATAACTCCGGACAGCATGGTGTCAAAACCTCTGTCCGGAGATTTTTTTTGCCGTCACCGCTCTGCGGTGCGCCACTGGTCCTGATGGCCTTGACAGTTGATAGGAGTTTGTCGCTTGATTTTTGAGGATTGCTTATGATCGATCCGTCCGGGGTAATTCTTACGGCCTCTGTGGTTGTGCACCGCACTCCTGCATGGCAGCTGCAGGCAGTGCTCGGATCGTTGCGTGCCGACGGAGTGACATCGGTAAGCGTCGTCGACAATTCGCCCGACGACCGTTTGCGCGACGTGGCGTGCGGCTTTGAGGGAGTCAGCTATATCAGGGTGCCCAACCGCGGATATGGAGCCGCTCACAATGTGGCTATCCGTCGCTCGATGGCGTCGGGAGCTACACATCATCTGCTGCTCAACCCTGATGTCAGATGGGAGCCGGGGGTGGTGGAGCGATTGCTCGATGAAATGCGCCGTACGCCTCGGTGCGGCATGGTTGCGCCACGGATCGTCTATCCCGACGGACGGCTTCAGTACACCTGCCGTATGCTGCCGTCGCCCTTTGATCTGATACTTCGCCGCTTTGTCCCCTCATTCTTGTGGCGAGGCCGGCGTCAGCGCTATCTGCTTGCCGGCTGGGATCATGCGACGGCGCTCGACGTGCCCTATCTGCAGGGCAGCTTTATGCTCGCGGCCTGCGACGCTCTGCGTGAGGCGGGGCTCTTCGACGAGCGGTTCTTCATGTATCCCGAAGATATAGATCTGACCCGCCGCATCCACGCGCTTCGCCCCACGGTCTATTGTCCGGCAGCGACGGTGGTTCATGATCACGCCGCAGCATCGGCGCGGTCACTGCGTATGCTTGCAGTCCATGCCGTGAACATGATCAGATATTTCAACAAATGGGGGTGGGTGAGCGACCGCGCAAGGCGTCAGGCCAACAGTCGGCTGCTTGACTCCATATCCGTCAGGCGCTGACAGGGAAGGGCAGCGTCCGCTTCGACCGGTGTCAGCTCTGGCCGACCAGCTCCATGCCGCGCACTATCGCGTCGCGGTTGTCGGGCAGCAGATGGTGGTGGCGTTCGGGCAATACCTTCTTCAGACCCGACATGACGCTTTCGAGCGGGACGAGATGTCTCACGGCGAGCAGTGCTCCGAGCACCACCATGTTGTAGGTCTTGGCGCTCTTCATGTCAAACGTCGCTTCCATCGCATCCACCCTCACCACGTTTATGTCGGTGCGCTGCGGAGCGCGGTGTATGCCGTAGGGATCATAGATCAGCGTGCCTCCGGGCTTCACCTTGCTCTCGAATTTGTCAAGGCTCTGCTGGTTGAGTATCACTGCCGTGTCGTAGCTGTCGAGCACAGGCGAACTGATGGGGGAGTCGCTCAACACCACGGTGACGTTGGCCGTGCCGCCGCGCTGTTCAGGGCCGTACGATGGCATCCATGTCACTTCCAGATTGTCCATCAGTCCGGCGTATGCCAGTATCTTGCCCATTGAGAGCACACCCTGGCCGCCGAATCCTGCTATGATTATCTCTTCTTTCATTTCTCTTGGTCGGTGGTTTTGAGATCGCCCGGAGGATAGAACGGAAACATATTGTCGACCATCCACCGGTTAGCCTTGTCGGGCGACATTTTCCAGCCGCTGTTGCAGGTGCTTACTATCTCTACCACGGAGGTGCCGCGGCCGTTCATCGAGTTCTCGAATGCCCGTCTGATAGCCGCCTTTGCCTTGCGCACCGTGGCCGGAGTGTGGACCGACTGGCGGGTGACGTAGCATGTGCCGGGCAGCTGTGCGAGCAGTTCGGTGATGCGGAGCGGATGACCGTTCAGATCCGCTCGCCGTCCGTAGGGGGTGGTCGAGGTCTTCATGCCCTCGAGTGTGGTCGGAGCCATCTGCCCACCGGTCATGCCGTAGATGGCGTTGTTGATGAATATGATGGCTATGTTCTCGCCGCGGTTGGCCGCATGGATGGTTTCGGCAGTGCCTATTGCGGCCAGATCGCCGTCACCCTGATAGGTGAACACGAGCCTGTCGGGATTAAGACGCTTGGCGGCGGTTGCCACGGCCGGGGCACGTCCGTGAGCGGCCTCTATCCAGTCGATGTCGATATAATTGTAGGCAAACACCGCGCATCCCACAGGAGCTATGCCTATGGCTATGTGCTCGGCTTTCATCTCCTCGATCACCTCGGCCACCAGACGGTGTACCACCCCGTGGGAGCACCCCGGGCAGTAGTGCATGTTGTTGTCGTTGAGCAGGCGCGGCTTGGAGCACACCACGTTTTCAGCCCGCTTTATGTCGTCGGTATTCATGATTGCTTATCCTATCCTGCTTATGAAGTTTTTGAAAGCGTCGGTCACCTCAGCCGGACTGGGCACTATACCGCCGAGGCGGCCGAAGTGTTCCACCGGCACCCGGCCGGCTGTCGCCAGCCTGACGTCATCGATCATCTGTCCGGCGTTTAGTTCCACTACAAGCATCCCCTTGACGCGTTTCGACAGATCTTCAAGAGGCTTTTCTGGGAACGGCCATAGGGTGATCGGACGTATCAGACCCACGCGGATCCCTTCGGCGCGGGCATCGTCAATGGTCTTGGTGCATATCCGGGCCATCGATCCGAAAGCCACGAAGATGTAGTCGGCGTCGTCGGTCAGATACTCTTCATATCTCACTTCGTCGCGCCGTATGAGGTCGTAGGTGGCCTGATAGCGACGGTTGTTGTCCTCCATCTTGTAGGAGTCAAGCTCGAGAGTCGTCATCACGTTGGGACCTCTGCCCTCGGGGCGTCCGGTGACGGCCCACGGGCACTGCTCGGCTATCTCGCTTGCGGTGCGGCGGCGCCGCTGTGGCGGCAACACCACCTTCTCCATCATCTGACCCACGATGCCGTCGGCCAGTATCATGGCCGGAGTGCGGTACTTGAAGGCCAGGTCAAAGCCGAGACCCACAAAGTCGGCCATCTCCTGCACGGTCGATGGCGCAAGCACTATGAAGTGGTAGTCGCCGTGACCTCCGCCGCGGACGGCCTGATGGTAGTCGGCCTGCGAGGGGTGGATGGTGCCGAGGCCGGGGCCTCCGCGCATCACGTTGACCACCAGTGCCGGCAGCTCTCCGGCAGCTATATACGACAGTCCCTCCTGCATCAGGCTGATGCCGGGACTCGACGATGATGTCATGACGGCCTTGCCTGTGGCGGCACCGCCATATACCATATTGATGGAAGCCACTTCGCTCTCGGCCTGGAGCACCACCATTCCGGTGGTTTCCCACGGCATGAGAGCTTCAAGGGTTTCAAGCACCTCGCTCTGCGGGGTGATCGGATAGCCGAAATAGCCGTCGACGCCGTAGCGTACGGCAGCATGCGCTATCGCCTCGTTGCCCTTCATTAGCCTCACTTCTTCATCCATTGTCATGATCAGGATTGGTTCGTTACACGATACACGGTTATGCACCCGTCGGGGCATACCGTGGCGCAGGCCGCGCAGCCGATGCATGCCTCCGCCTTGTCGGCGTAGGCGTAATGATAGCCTCGGTTGTTGACCTCCTTGGGCTGCAGGCTGAGCACTGAGCAGGGGCATGCCACCACACACAGATCGCATCCCTTGCATCGCTCCATATTGATATCTACAGCTCCGATGAATTTTGCCATATTTATTGTTGTCTTGTCAATGACCGATACAAAAGTAACATTTTTTCTGCCAAAACGGCTACATTTAACAAAACCTTAACCAATGGCACAAATGGCCTTGTCGTGTGCCATATCGGCGGCATCGTCGCTTATTCGCGGTAGTAAATGCGCTTCACTCGGGTGCTTACGGATGTGAGCATCTCGTAGGGGATGGTGTCGAGCACTTCCGACAGATCCTCGACAGGCACATTGTCGCCGAAGATCTCCACCCGGTCTCCCACCTGACAGTCGGCGTCGGTGACGTCGATCATGCATGCGTCCATGCATATATTGCCTATCGACGGACAGCGGTGGCCGTTGATCCATACTCTCATGCCTCCGTTGCCGAGATGGCGGTCGATGCCGTCGGCATATCCCACCGGGATCGTGGCTATGCGCGAGCGGCGCGTGCACACTCCGCGGCAGCCGTAGCCTATGGTGGTGCCGGCAGGCCATTCGCGTATGGAGATGATGACGGTGCGCAGCGACGATACGGTGCGCAGACCTGCCGGTTCGCCGCCGGGCAGGGTGGCGACGCCATACAGTCCGATGCCGAGGCGCACCATGTCGTACTGGTGAGAGGGATGCCGCGCTATGCCGGCCGAGTTGAGTATGTGGCGCATGATGTAGTGGCTGAAGGCACTCTGTATCTGTGCGCACATGCTGTCAAACAGTTTCAGCTGTCCTTCGGTATAGGAGTTGAGATGAGGGCAGTCGGCCGTGGCCAGATGCGAGAACAGCGAGTGGGGACGCACCACCTTCTGGCGACGCAGCAGGTCGATCAGCTCGGGGATCTCCTCGGGTATGAAGCCGAGGCGGTGCATTCCGGTGTCGAGCTTGATATGTACCGGAAAATCGGTGATGCCGCATTTCTCACCTTCGCGGATTATTTCGCGAAGTATGCCGAAGGAGTACACCTCCGGTTCTAGCCGATAGGCAAACATCGTCTTGTAGTTGGCCACGTGAGGGTTCATCACCATTACCGGCATGGTGATGCCGGCCTCGCGCAGTTCCACGCCCTCGTCGAGCACAGCCACGGCCATATATGCCGCGCCCTGCGCCTGGAGTGTCTTGGCCAGTTCGTAGGAGCCGGCTCCGTAGCCTGAGGCCTTGACCATGCATATTATACCGGTGGTGGGGCGGAGCATCGAGCGGTAGAGGTTGAAGTTGGATACCAGAGCGTCGAGATTTACCTCCAGTACGGTTTCGTGCTGACGGGCCTCGAGCATCTCGGCAATCATTTCGAAATGAAAACGCGAGGCGCCTTTGACGAGCACCAGCTCGCGGTCGAAGTCGTCGGCCGACATCTCCGAGAGCATCACCGAGGTCGAAGGGAAGAAGCGGGAGTCGGCTGGAAAATAGCGGGAGTTGGCCGAGATCTCTTCGCCGACGCCTATCACGCGATCCACTCCGCGCTGTGTCAGCAGTCGGGCCACCTCGCGGTAGAGGCGTTGCGGCTCGAGGGTTTCGTGCATCACGTCAGAGATTATCGCAGTGACGGATCGCCGGCCGGTGCGCCTCCTGTTCAGAAAGTCGAGTGCCGGCTGCAGGGAGTTGAGATCGGAGGTGTAGGCGTCATATATCACGAGGCAGTCGTTCACGCCCTCCTTCACCTCCATTCGCGTGGCCACCGGCGCAAGCTGTGATATCCGCGAGGCGGTGATGTCGGCCGGGCGGTTGAGATACAGCATCAGCGCCAGACAGTGGATGGCGTTCTGTATGTCGGCGTCGGAAGTGAACGGTATCGTCACAGAGCCGTCGGTGCGCAGATAGGAGAAGTCAATGTCGGTCGTTTCGCGGTGGCGTCGTATGGACGATATGAACAGCGGCCGGTCGCTGTCGCGTGTCGACCATGCGATCTCTTTGGCCGGTATGCAGGCCTCGCTGACGGCTTCGCTGATCACCCGGTCATCGCCGTTGTAGATGATCACGTCGCAGTCGCGCATCAATATCACCTTTTCGTCGCATTTCGTGCGCAGCGACGTGAATCCGTCGGCATGCTCCGGCCCGATGTTGGTGATTATGCCTATGTTGGGCTTTATGATGCCTTGCAGGGCGGTCATCTCGTCAGGGAGCGAAATGCCGGCCTCGAAGATGGCCATGGTGGTGTCGGTGTCGAGTTCCCATATCGACAGCGGCACTCCGATCTGGGAGTTGTAGCTGCGCGGCGATCTGACTATCGAGTAGTCCGACGACAGCAGTTGATAGAGCCACTCCTTGACGGTGGTCTTGCCGCGGGAGCCGGTGATGCCCACCACCGGTATGTCAAACCGGCTGCGGTGGGCGCGGGCAAGATCCTGAAGGGCGCGTGTGACGCTCGGCACGAGCAATATCACGGCGTCAGTTGCCGAAGCCATATCGTCGGGGATATGCCGCGCCACGAAGTGTCTCACTCCGCGGTCGTACAGATCGCGCATATAGCGGTGCCCGTCGTTGTTGCGGGTGCGTATGGCGAAGAATATCGACTGATCCGGATAGGTCAGCGATCGGCTGTCGGTGAGCAGTATCGAGATTTCATGGTCGGGGTCGGCCGAGGAGGGGAGCGATGCATGGATAGTTTCGGCTATCCGCGATATCTTGTAGTTCATATATTGGGTATGACGTTTCGGAGGTATGGGTGTGATTCGGCCAGTTCGCGGGCCATGGCGGCGGTCGCGGCGGTGAATGCCGCGTCGGGCTGTCCGGTCAGCGGACGATGGGCGAGGCGCCGTGTCAGCCGCAGACATCGTTCGCTGAGCGATGCGGTGTCAGAGGTGAAAAACGATTCTGCGAAAAGCCCGAACACGTAGTCGGCGGCCTGACTGGTGGGGTGGCGCATGTCTGTGTCGTAAAATCGGTAGTCGCGAAGGTCGTCGATCACGGCCTCGAACGCCGGAAAGTATATGGCCGGGGCGTCAGGCCTGTCGAGCCGCGCTATCGCCTCTTCGGCGGCGAGCATCAGGGTTGACTTGGATAGCTGGTTGCCGTGATGTCCGTCGGCAGCGTGGCGGATAGGGCTTACGGAAAGTATCACCGTCAGGCCGGGAGATGCGCTGCGCATCGATTCGCATGCCTCGGTGATCAGTCGCGCGCTCTCGTCGACATTAAGCATCCGGCGTTCGAATAGTTCCGAGGACATTTTATGGCAGTTGGCCACAGTCTCACCGGTGGAGCGCAGGGCGAACACCCATGCGGTGCCAAGGGTCACGATGGCCACACGGCTCTGGCGCAGTGCCTCTGACGCTTTGGCAAGATGCCGGTTGAACTGTGTTGCGGCCTCTTCGGCCGTTCCTTCAAAGGATAGCAGTGTGTGGCATAGCCATGAACGCCAGCGGCGCTCGTGGCAGAACAGCTCGTCGGGAGTGAACTCCGTCCCGCCGCTTATCCGGCGCGCTGCGGCGGCTATCGAGGCAGGATTGTAGAGAGTGCCGAAAGGGTTGGCTGTCACGGCAAACAGACGGTCGGAGAGCCGTCGCGCCACGGCGTCGGCAAAGCATGAGCCGAGCGTCACCACAGGAGTGCGGTGGTCTACAATCCCCTGATGTCTTAAGGGGGCTACTGGAGTGCGGAATTGCATCATGCTGCCGTCGGAGGGTATAATGTGTCGGCAAAGTTACAAAATCTCCCGTTTATTCCCCACCAAAATCTCTCCGCCCCGCCTTCGTTTGGCGTTTGTATGCGATCAATAGTATCCATGACTAATCGTCAGACCCATAAATTGCAGCATTTTCAGCTGCCATGATTGTATGAGGAGCGGTCGTGTCATATTCAACTGCTTTCTGATGAAGCATCCTGACAAGATTTGCAAGAGTATTCTCGCGTATGTCTGATTTTAGTTCGCATTCCCAAATGGTGATGACGCGCCAACCTTTGCTTTTGAGTTTTGTGATGTTTTCAGCATCACGCTCGACATTTCTGCGTACTTTAGCGGTCCAGTAGGAGGTGTTGGATTTAGGCACAGTATAATGGCGGCATCCTTTATGACCATGCCAAAAGCAGCCGTTTATGAAAACTATAGTCTGGTATTTTCGCAGGACAATATCAGGATGTCCCGGCAGTTTCTGATTATGCAGCCCGTATCTGAAACCATTAGCGTGGAGATACTTGCGGACAATCATTTCAGGTTTTGTGTCGGTAGATCTAATGGAAGACATGACCTGGCTTCGTTTCTCTTTTGAGAAAACATCCATGGTTTTTATGTTTGACTAAACTTGTTAAAGGATCTCGACCCATTCGCGGTTGTAACCGAGATGATCAAGAATGTCGTCTTCTGAAATCTTTTCGGGATGTTTGATTTTGAATTTTATAGAATTTGATGGTATTTCACAGTCTATGGTGAACTGCGACCCGTGTGGTTGCCATGTGAATTTTTTTAGACCGGATTTTTCTTCTACGCCTATTAAATTCCCATTTTTATTTTCTTCCCAAATGTAGTTGGCGATATTGTAATGTTCGAGATACTCTTCGAAAAAAGTGAATTCTTTCAAGGATTCGTCACGCACTAAAACGCCGACTCTCGCTGCATTGTAATGTGCGAGTGTTATATCAACTCTGCTATTCCAAATGGCGAGAACTGCTTCTCCCGTCTTTTGGATGTCGGCATGCGGATCCTCGATGCCGTATGAATAATCAGGGGAGCATCGTCCGCTAATAAGCCGCACTTTCTTGGCTGTAAGAGGATGAGCCGTTTTAACAGTTTTCATTGACCATGCTGTTTTCCCTTTGACAACATCCGCGATCCCAAGAGGGCTATTAAGATGTTTGCCGTCAATAGCCTTTGAGAATATGTCGCCCCAGTCTTCTCCAGTGATATCCTTTCGGCCCGTATATATGATGAATACTATGGAACCGCCGATCTTGACAATGATATCGATAGGAATATCTCCTATGCCATAGCAACTGTCCATCAGATGATTTGAGTCTCTTAATTTCGGTCTTCTCATAATAGGTCAATGATTTTTTTCGCAACCGCTCTTATCATGGGTACGGCAACAGAATTGCCGGTTTGTCTTCTAATCTCAGAGTGGGATACAGTTATTAAAAATGCTTCAGGAAACCCCTGAAAGCGTAGTAGTTCCTTTGAAGATGGGCGGCGGTATCCATTTATCAACAGATAATTATATGACGCTCCGGTTCTCAGGGCACAAGCGTAAGGCAAAACAGAAATGTTACCTGATTTGTTTTCATGCCAAACCGATGGATAGAACACGTTCTTACCCCGTACGCGATTTAATCGTTTTTTACGTATTTCTTCTGATGCGAACAGTGCAGGATCTACTGTTTCGTCATTTTCTAGGATGTTGTTCAGGTCGTATGGTGTCTTTTCAAAGGTGAAATTGAATTTGTCCGATTTCTGTTTGTCAAGAAATCCAACTATAATGATTCGTTCACGTTTTTGAGGAAGTCCAAAATCGAGAGCATTCAGAATTTTCCATTGGACGTGGTATCCCAGTTCATCTAGGGTTTTCAGAATTGTTGCAAGCGTACGGCCTTGGTCATGACCGGCTAGATTTTTAACGTTTTCAAGCAAGAATGCTTTTGGTCTATGATATTTCAATATTCTTGCAACTTCAAAAAACATAGTGCCTCTGGTGTCCTCAAAGCCTCGCATTTTGCCAATGATTGAGAACGCCTGGCATGGAAATCCCGCTAACAAAATATCATGAGAGGGAATGAAGTCTTCTCCAATTTTTGTAATGTCACCAAAAGGGATGTCGCCATAATTAGTGATATAAGTTTTCTGTGCATTTTTATCCCACTCGGAAGAAAATACACATCTACCACCTAATTCGCTAAAGGGCAATCTAATGCCTCCAATGCCGGCAAATAGATCGATAAATTTGAACTTTTGTTCGTGATCGTGGAACGGAGCCTTGTCAAGCGACGAAAACAAGTCATATTGTACCGTAGGGTCGGCGGCGATAAGTGATTCAGAATCGTATGCAAAACGATCCTCTTCCGTAGTGAAGTCGTTGATCCGTTTTTGGATGATTGATTTCTGTTGTTTATTTAGTATGTCAAAATTGTTACGCAAATGAGCCAAGAGAGCTTTTCTTTCATAAGAATGTTCAGTTTTAAGGTCTGATGCGCAATTGTCGTTGCCTGCTCTCCTATCGGTTAGGCAGGAGATGGTGTCGCGGAGAATATGTGGTTTATACTCGTTCATTATGCTGCATTAGCTCTAAATGAAGGTGAAAGAAATAATAGCGTATTCCGTCTTTTTCAATCGTGCAAATTTACATATAAACTGCGGAATTCTCTGTACGGATAATATAAAAAGGTCAAAATAGAAATAAATTTGAGTCGTAAATTTGAATCGTAGGATTGTTTCAGGCGGTCAGAAGGAGAAGTCGGTCGAGGTGACGCGGAATTCGGTGCGGCGGTTGATCTGGTCGGCGGCGTCGCGGTCTTCGTCCGACAAGGTGGCGATAAAGGCTTCGTCGAGCACCGTTCCTTCGGCAAACTGCGGATAGAGGCGGTTGATGCGGCGGGTCACCTTCTTGGGTTGTGATTTGCCGTAGCCGTGCCACGACAGCCGGCTCGGATCGATCCCGGCGCCGATGAGGTAGTCGGTCACCGATTTTGCCCGTCGTTCCGAGAGTCTGACGTTGTAGGCGTCCGATCCCACGCGGTCGGTGTGCGATCCCATCTCCACGTTGATTCCCGGATTCTCCTGAAGGGTCTTGACGAGTGCGTCGAGTGCTTCGGTCGACTCAGGGCGTAGCGTGGCTTTGTCGAAGTCGTAGAAGATGTTTTCCACAACATTGGGCCGTGTCAGCGAGGCCAGCATGAAATCCACGGCATAGTCGGCGTCGGCGGCCGCCGTGTCCGATTCGAATTCCTGGCGGGCGTTGAGATAGCCGTTGGCGCCGGCGAGCATGGCGTAGCGCACTCCGCGGTCGAGCGGGAAGCTGAATGATCCGTCGTCGCGTGTGACGGCGCGGCGGTTGCTGCCGTCGTCGCCCACGATCTTGACCGTCGCTCCCGCTATCGGTTCCTCCTCAAGATCGGTGACATATCCCGATATGTTGATCTTCAGATCGGGCAGTTCGAATGAATAGATGTGGTCATATCCGCGTGCGTCGCCTCTCGATGTGCTGAAAAAGCCCGCTTCGCGCTCCGGCTCGAATGTCATGCCGAAGTCATCGGCTTCGGAGTTGAGCGGCACTCCCATGTTGCGTACGCTCCACACCCCTGAAGGCTGCAGACGCGCCATGAACAGGTCGAGTCCACCCATGCCGGGGTGTCCGTCTGACGAAAAATACATAAGGCTGTCGGTGCGCATCACCGGAAACATCTCTCTTCCCGGTGTGTTTATCGCCATGCCGAGATTTTCGGGGACGGCCCACGCGCTGTTGAGTTCTATGCGCCAGATGTCGGTCTGCCCGATGCTGCCGGGCCGGTCCGACACGAAGTAAATATAACGCCCCGACGGATCTATGGCAGGATGGCCATAGCTGTAGACAGTATCGGCTGTCAGATCGATCGGACGCGCTTCGCTCCACGACGCTTCCGAGCGTGTCGAAGTGCATATCATGGCGGGGGAGTCGGCCTGCGGATTTTTCGAGGCGCGTGTCAGATACATGGTGCGTCCGTCGGGCGAGAATGCTATGACCCCTTCGTCAGCCTCGGTATTGAGCGCTCCTTCGGCCGGAAGGGGACGCTGCCATCGCCCCTGCTCGTCCTTGTCCGCCACCCAGATATCGCAGCGTTTAGTGCCGGTCACTTCACTCCGCGATGTGCCGGTCACCTTCTCGTTTGTTGTCGTGAAGTAGAGGCGTCCCTCGGAGTCGAGCACGGGCGAGAAGTCGGCTCTGCGCGAATTGAACAGTTTCTGCTGCTTTACTATGTAGCGAGTGGGCATGGCTTTCATCCGTGCGGCCTGTCGCGCTCCGCTCAGCCCTGACTGTGCCTCGGCGTCGCGTGGATTTGATGCCAGATACTGGCTGTAGGCGTCGATGGCTTCCGGGTATTTGCCCGACGCATGCAGCATCGTGGCCATGCGCAGCAGGGCTATGGAGTCGGGATAGCCGTAGCGCAGGGCGTTGCGGTAGGCTGCGGCGGCGCGGCCGGCGCGGCCGAGCCTGCGGTCGGCCTCGGCCATCTTGAATGCCACCTCGCCCCGCAGAGGTCTGTCGGCCGGGCGTTTGAGCTTGTTGTATATCTTGCGGTACGATGCCGAGGCGTCGAAATATTCGCCGCGCTCCATCTGTGCGTCGGCGGTGGCGAGCTTCGGGCCGCGGCATCCCGATGCAATGACCGCAAGTGAGGCGGCCACGATGGCTGTAAGCGCTGTCAGGAGGATTCTGTTCATCAATTGTTCAACGCTTGTTCGGTCAAAACATTGTGTCGTGATGGATAAAAATCCGGGGATTCGGTTTTCGGGCTGACAGGCGGATCCGGATGATGGGCTGCGGGAAAAAACTCGGTTTTTCAAACCCGAAGACTGAGTTCTTCAAACGAAACGCTAATTTTGCACTTGCCAGTTGAACCTGCGTCTCAATCTAAAGTTAGCAATTTCCAATGGATTGTGCAAGCACTTCCAAGAAAAGAATGCGGATAAGCATAGTTTTTTTTCAAGTGTTTACTGTCCTATCGTTTCAGGCGATATTCCATATTCGGCGATGACTCTCTCCACATCTTTTTTGAGTTCGGGAAGATGGCGTATAACCAAACTCCACAGAAATTCAGGTTTCACAGAATCGTAGCCATGTATTATGCGGTTGCGTGTGTCAATCACAGCTTTTGCATTTGGCAATGGAAAATCACGTTGGATTTTCAGAATACGGTTTATGGCTTCTCCCATTATCTCCGCTTTTCTTTCGACAGCACTTCTGCGTAGATAGTCCTTTTCAAAGACATCATAACGCATAGGATAGCCTACAAAATAACTTTCGACTTCTTCAATGGCTCGCTTGACATCTTAGATATAAACGGCTATATAATCATCCATATATCAGCTGTTTTTTCTTATCAACCAATGCCTTGAAGATTGGATTGAGGTTTTTACCGTATTCTATCAAGTCCACTTTACGATTGAACAACTGTTCCAATGAATCCTTTAAGTCGAAGTAGTTGCCGACATAATCAAACGTGTCATGGTCTATCGGCTCAAAATCCACAAGCAAGTCCACATCGCTTTGGTCGTTGAATCTATCCGTGAGGATAGAGCCAAAGACAGACAGGGTCTTGACCTTATGCTTACGGCACAAGTCCAAGATGCGTTGCAGATTCAGTTCAATCAGTTTCATATAGGCAAATTTAGCGATTATTTCTGATATAGAAACGCTTGAATATGAAAAAACGTTGAAAATTAGTGTTTCAGGTAAAATTTCAAGATAATGGTACATTTTCTGAATCTGCGTCCACTCCTGGTAGACTAAACCTCAGACCACGGAAAAAACTCGGTTTTTCAAACCCGAAAACCGAGTTCTTCAAACAAATCGCTAATTTTGCACTTGCCAGTTGAACCTGCGAATGCGTCAACGGAGGCATGAACTATAGACAAACAGCTGTAATGATAAGATGATATTCAGTACGCTTCATTCAAAGGATACGGACGAAGATCCAAAGACTTCTTCCATAATAGGAGGATTGTTATTACTCCCCGATCAGATCTTTTATAAGATTGTGAACCGAGCTTGTGCACCGAACACCCTTCCAGTAAATAATGGCTCAATTCTTAGCTTTGAGTTTTGGCCACATTGGTATGATGATACCTATAACGCAAATTTCGTTGAGCCGGATGTGATTATACACTGCGAGTATCGCGATATAATCATTGAGGCGAAATATAGTGAGACCAGCGGACAATATCGGGATCAGTGGGTTAAAGAAATTGTAGCATATAAGAAACTGTACGGTAACAAAAAAGAAGTTAGCTTTATAGCTCTTGGCGGAAATGAGAATTATGACACTGAGGAAGTAGAAGACGTTACAGTTTTGAAATGCTCATGGACTGCATTGCTGATGGCGGCGATTTCAATTAAATCTCAGTTTGAGAGAATATCTTATTCCGATGAGCATGTGGCTCAGACAATAAGAATATTAAAATACATTGAGAAGTCTTTTGAGGCTCATAAAGTATATAGCTTGTCAACTCTTGATCATAAAGCTCTGGCAAGATTTCACTCTTATTCGGATAACCTGTTACTTAAGTTCACAATATGAATAACGAAAAACAATCAATTAAAAATGCCCTGACAAATGTAAGGGGCGCTTTTCGTACTCTGGCTTCCTATCAGCAAAGCATGCTGTCTGTAGTCAATTACATTAAGAACCGCAGTGGCATTCAAAATGCACGGATTTTTGGAGCCAAAAGATTCTCGAACCCAATACGCAAATGTCAGCAGCAAGAGTACTATGATGCAAAACTTTACATATTCAATGATATGTGGAGTTGGGATTTTCTCTATGGCTACATGTTTGAGTATTACCTCGGAAAGCATACATTAGCTACAAACGACGGTGAAAAGGAAGTGTCAATCTCTATAATTCAGGTTTCTGACGATGGATATATAACCTCACAGTTTGACAACAAAAAACGCGATGATTTAGAGTGTTTTAATAGTCCTGGAGAATCCAATAGTTGGCTAATTATGTGTGTGGGATATGGTGATGGATGGTATTATATTCCACAGATAATGTCACGAGAAACATATTCGCTCACTCCGTGGGCGGAGGTCGCGTTTCAGGCTGCATCCTATGTTATAAATGCACAGGCATCAACCTATATAAACAGGCAGGGTGTTGATGGCAGCGAGTGTCTATTCATGGCTAAAACAATTCCTATGGAGTCGTGTTTCGATGCGGTTAATATCGATAGCGTTCTTGCTGAATTTAGTAATCAACTGAAGCAGGAATGTGGGTTGGAACTCTTTAAGTCATAGAGGGGTATCTCTTTGAGGATATGTTTGAATTTCACTGCTATCCCCTCAAAGGTCTTTCCGGACGATTTTCGTCAGGTATCATCAGTCACGATGTCCGCATCGCTCCCTCCTCAACTCACGCAAATCTCTCCGAAAATCCTCTTTGATTGAACAGAAGTGAAATTCAAACATACTCTAAAAACTTATAAATAAAATCACCCAAAAAGAATCCGAATTGCCGGTAATTATGTATATCCACGGTTTTCGTTCCGGTGTCAACGGTTCAAAGCGAGAACAGCTGCAAAAGCATTTTGAAGGAGAGTTTCGCATAATCGCACCGGAAGTGGATGCTGACCCTGAAAAATCGCTTGCTATCATCAACGATATTATAGCCCTTGAAAAACCGATGATAATTATCGGCACTTCGCTCGGAGGATGGATGACTCTGATGTGTGAAAGCAGTGATGCATCTCTTGTGGTTGTCAATCCATGTCTCAACCCTAAAGAAATATTATCGCAATGGAAGGATGAGGAGCTGGATTACTTCTGTCCGCGTCTTGACGGGGTTCAGACTTATAGACTTACAGATGAGATACTCAATAAATACGACCGATATGACGTAGTGCAAGCTATTAAAAACAAGCGCGAACGCATTTATGCACTATGTTCTACACATGATGAGCTATTGGGAACGACCCATATCGATACTCTTAAGCCCGTGTTGTCACCATTACCACCTGTGTATGGCAGGCATTTTACCGTGGCAGACAACTTCGGTCATCGCTGTTCGGGAGAAGGCATGAGCCATATGTTCAATGTGTTGAAACGACTTTTGGGGTTACGGTCGTAGCTTTCATTTCAACGCAATAGGAATTGGAATAATGGAAGCGAAAAATTGAATAGTCACTTGGTCGATATCCACAATAAGCGCTCCGTCATGGCGCTCCTCGACCAAAATACAATGAATCGGGTATTTGCAAAAGAAGCATATGAGTCCTTGATATTGTAGGGATTGCGCCGTCGTGCATAACCATTGTCAAGACGATTGAAAAATCAATCGCTGTAGAAAGCCGGAATATCGGTGGCACGGCTTGCAGAAACAATCAGCGGAGAAAGATGCTATGAAATATAAACATTTTTTGAGAGTTGCTTATTGCGCGAATGTCGGGCGAAATGGCTAACTTTGCACCCTGCCCGGCGTTTGCGGCTTCATGAGGTCATGAGGACGCATGTCGGGCCGACGTTATCACCAGTCCAACGCAATGAAACGCTACAACATCATCAACAATTCGCTCGGATGGCTATGCTTTGTGGTGGCCGCCCTGACCTACATCCTGACGCTTGAGCCTACGGCCAGTTTCTGGGATTGTCCTGAATTCATACTTCAGGCATTCAAACTCGAAGTCGGTCATCCGCCGGGCAACCCGATATTCATGCTCGCCGGCCGCTTTTTCGTGAATTTCGCCGGAGGCGACATCTCTAAGGTGGCCTACTGTGTCAATCTCATGTCGGCGCTGCTCTCGGCCGGCACGATATTGCTGCTCTTCTGGACAGTAACCCATCTTGTCAAGCGGTTGACCGTGCGCGACGACGCCACCGAAGTCAGCCCGCTCAAGATGATCGTGATCTTCGGCTCGGGTCTGTGCGCGGCGCTCGTCTACACCTGGAGCGACACATTCTGGTTCTCGGCTGTCGAGGGCGAGGTCTATGCGTTCTCGTCGTTCTGCACGGCACTGGTGTTCTGGCTCATCCTCAAGTGGGAAAACCGGGCCGATCAGCCGCATTCCGACCGCTATCTCATACTCATCGCCTACGTCATCGGCATATCCATCGCAGTGCATCTGCTCAACCTGCTCTGCATCCCCGCCATAGTGCTGGTGGTCTACTACCGCAAGTGGCGCGACACCTCGGCCAAGGGATCGTTGCTGGCGCTCCTCGTGTCGTGTGCCATCGTGGCGCTGATCCTCTACGGCCTTGTTCCCGGATTTATCGAGATCGCGCAATATTTCGAGCTGTTCTGCGTCAATCTGCTCGGATGGAGCTTCAATATGGGCACTCTGGCCTATACGGTCATATTCATCGGAGTGTTCTGCTGGGCCATCCGTGAGCTTTACGCGCAGCGGTCGGCCACACGTATCCGCATATCGTTCCTTCTCGCCATCACGCTTTCGGGTATGCTGTTTATCGGCGACAATCTGTGGGTGGCTCTGATCCTGACGGCCGCTCTCGCATTGTGGCTCTTCAAGACAAGCAAGCTGCCTGTTAGGGTGCTCAATCTCGTGGCGATATCCACTCTGGTGATATTTGTCGGCTACAGCTCCTACGCGCTGCTGCTCATCCGCTCGTCGGCACATACGCCGATGAATCAGAATGCGCCCGACAACCTGTTCTCTCTCGCCTCCTACCTCAACCGCGAACAGTATGGCGACCGTCCGCTCTTCTACGGCGCTACGCTCAATTCGTCGCCCGTCTACGAGGTGTCGGGACAGCAGACCAATCCTATCATCAAGGAGGGACCGGCGCTATATGCCAAAAAGGTGAAGACTTCGCCCGACGAACCTGACGAATATATCATGACCGGACACAAGAAGTCGTATGAAATGACTCCGGAATTGAATATGCTCTTCCCCCGTATCTACAGCTCCGACCCGTCACACAAACAGGCCTACGCCGACTGGATCGGATTCCGGGGCAAACCGGTGAATGCCACTCTCTATGTCGACAAGGAGGGCAATCCCATGCAGCAGACCATGCAGCTCAAGCCCACGATGGCCGAAAATCTCGACTTCTTCCTCGTATATCAGCTCAATCACATGTACTGGCGCTACTTCATGTGGAACTTTGCCGGACGACAGAACGACATACAGGGCAACGGCGAGGTGAACCGCGGCAACTGGATATCGGGAATACCCTTTATCGACAATGCGCGTCTCGGCGACCAGAGTCTGCTTCCGGCCGATCATGGCAGCGAAAACAAGGGTCACAACGTGTTCTATATGCTCCCGCTGCTTCTCGGCATCATCGGCATAGGCTGGCAGGCTTTCGTGTCGAAGCGAGGCATCGAGCAGTTCTGGGTGGTGTTCTTCCTCTTCTTCATGACGGGTATCGCCATCGTGCTTTATCTCAATCAGACTCCCGGACAGCCCCGCGAGCGCGACTATGCCTTTGCCGGATCGTTCTATGCCTTCTCTATCTGGGTGGGAATGGGAGTGGTTGGCTTGTGGCGTCTGATCATGCTTGCTCTGCGCGGCAAGCATGGTGCGGCACAGGCCGCCGGCGACGGTGAGGCGGGCATATATCCCGCCGAGGAACAGCCCGGAAAGCTCCGTTCGCGCTCCATGGCTGCGGCTGTGGTGGCTGCGGCTGTCGGTCTGCTGGTGCCGTTGCAGATGGTGTCGCAGACATGGGACGACCACGACCGTTCGGGCCGATACACCACCCGCGACTTCGGCAACAACTACCTCAACAGTCTTGACGAAAACGCCATAGTGTTCACCAACGGCGACAACGATACATTCCCCCTCTGGTATGCCCAGGAGGTGGAGGGTACGCGCACCGACGTCAAGGTGGTCAATCTGTCATATCTCACCACCGACTGGTATGTCGATCAGGTGCGCCGTCCCTCCTATGAGGCTCCCGGCATCGACATGCAGGCGCGTCCGGCCGACTATGCCTACGACCGTCTGCAGTTCGCCTACTTCCTCGACAACGATACGGTCCCGGTCGATGCTCTCGCGTCGCTCCGTCAGATCTACTCGCCCGAATCGCGTCAGAATTCGTGGGGACTTCCGATCGTGAAGCATCCCAATATGTACGTGCCCGTCGACACTGCAGCGCTTGTGGCTGCCGGCCGCATCACTCCGCAGGAGGCTCTGGTGGCCGACGCCGTGATACCTGTCAATCTGCTCTCCGACCCTCACGCGCCGGGAGAGCGCGGCATGACACTGAGCAAGACCATCGCGCTCGACATGATAGCCACTTCGGCGGCCAACGGCTGGAATCGTCCGGTCTACTTCGCCATGACCGTCCCCGAACGTTATTATATGGGACTCTCGCCCTATATGCGCAACAACGGTCTGGCCTACGAGGTGGGACCGCTCCGAAATTCGTCCGACGCTCCGTCGGTCAACACGGAGAAGATGTATCGCAACGTCACTGAACGATGGGCATGGGGCGGACTCGACAAACTGAAGGACGCCGACGACATTTATCTCGACGAAACGGTGCGACGCATGGTGACAACACACCGCACCGCGATGCTCGATCTCGTGACAGCTCTCATCAACGAGGGTATTGACGCCCGACGCACATTCGACCGCGACTCGGCGATGCTCAATGCCTTCCAGTCCAACGAACTGCGGCGCATTACCACCGATTCCTACCAGCGTGCGCGCACGGTGCTCGATCTCATGCGCGAGAAACTCCCCGCAGAGGTCATGCCCTATGCCGTGCAGGTGGGCAAGCAGGCCGGCGATCTGTATCTCAATCTCGGAGAACTCACCGGCAACAAGGCCGACACCGAGAAGGGACTGCAGATTATCCGCGACGAGATCATGCGCTTCGCCGATAATATAGTCTATTATCAGAGCCTGTCGCCCTGGCAGTATTCCACACTCCCTTACTCCGACCGTTACACCGATCAGCGCTACTTCCTCGACCTCATACAGAGCTATCTCTACGGAGGAGGCGACGTAGAGACTCTTGAGAAGGAGATCTCGGCAAAGGGAGTAGACCTCGAACGACAGTTCCGCTTCAATTCCGCCCAGAAGGGACAATAAGCCGATGGGACTCATCGAACAGCCGCCGTTGCTCTACCGCCTCCTTTTTCCGGAGGCGGTGTGGAGGCTCAACCGCCGCAGACGAAGGGTTGTCTATCTGACTTTCGACGACGGGCCGATACCGGAGGTCACTCCCTGGGTGCTCGACCTGCTTGATGCCGAAGGGATCAAGGCCACATTCTTCATGGTCGGCGACAACGTGCGCCGCTATCCAGAGGTGTTCGAGGAGGTGAAGCGACGTGGCCACAGCTACGGAAATCATACGATGCATCATCTGCAGGGATTCAAGGTGACGTCTATGACCTATATGCGCGACATAACCGAGGCCGACAGGCTGATCGACAGCCACCTCTTCCGCCCGCCCCACGGCATCATCCGATGGCGTCAGGCCAAGGCTATCAAAAGCCGCTACAACATCATCATGTATGATCTTGTCACGCGCGACTATTCGAAGCGGTTGCGACCCAATCAGGTGTTCGACAATGTGCGCCGCTACGCACGCCCCGGATCCATCATAGTCTTTCATGACTCGCTCAAGGCCGAGCACAATATGAAAGCGGCTCTTCCGCTTGCCATAAAGTGGCTGAAAAACGAAGGATATGAATTCGATGTCCTCCCGATGTGATGTGCCCGGACATGCCGACCTCGAAGGGCTTATGTCGCAGTCGGGCGCATATCGTTTCGGCATAACGGCTGTAGAGCCGGTCGACGGACGGTCGGCAGCAGCCTACGACCAGTGGATCGCGGCCGGATGCCACGATACGATGGACTATCTCGACCGCTATGCCGACGTGCGCCGCGACCCCTCGCTGCTGCTTGAAGGTGCGCGCTCCATGATTGTCGCCGCTTTCCCTTATGCCGCCCCGGTGTTGCCCGGAGAGGGAAAACTCCGTTTTGCGGCCTATGCGCTCGGCGACGACTATCACGAGGTGTTGCGTCGACGGCTCGAGGGGGCTGCCGAAGGTCTGCGTCAGCGATGGGGAGGGCTGACGCGGGTATGCGTCGATACGGCTCCGCTGCGTGAGCGATACTGGGCCGTCAGAGCTGGACTCGGTTTTATCGGGCTGAACTGTCAGCTTATACTTCCGGGAGCGGGATCCTACTTCTTCATCGGCACGATACTCTCTACCGTCGACATGACGCCCGATGCTCCCTGCCGCCTTTCGTGTGCCGGATGCCGCCGCTGTGTGGTATATTGCCCCGGACAGGCGCTCGACGGCAATCCGTCGCACCCCTCGCTCGACGCGCGCCGCTGTCTGTCGTGCCTCACGATTGAACACCGCGGCCCGTTGCCCTCCGGTGTCAGGCTCGGCCGGCGGGTCTATGGCTGTGACGCGTGCCAGATAGCTTGCCCACACAACCGTATGGCTGATCCGGTCAGACCGTTGCCTGAGTTTGAGCCGCGTCCCGAGCTGCTTGAGCTGACGCGCGACGATCTGCTGTCGATGGATCAGCAGCGCTTCTCGACCCTGTTCCGTCATTCGGCCATAAAAAGAGCCAAGCTCGCCGGCCTGCAGCGCAATGCCTTATCCCTCGAGCCTGACTGATTATTGTTCCTGACCGGTTTTGTTTCGGGTCGTGTCGATATTACTTCACGATGACAAGCACCGGGTTGGGCTCCTCCTCGCTGTCGACTATCTCCTGAAGCGCTTCCGGCACCTTTGCGTCGGGGTGCTCCTCCATCCACTTGGCTATATCCTCCTGCGTGACGATGCCTACATAGCGGCCGTCGGGGGTGGCTGCCACGGGGAAGAACGGCATGAAGCCGGTCAGGTCGTCGGTAAATCCCTCGCTTGCCTTTGTGGCGCGTGTGGTTCCATCCTTTTTGTCATACAGTCCGATGAATGCGTTGGCTCGCTTGTTCCATCCTTTCGACACGCCGAAAATCAGTGCCGACGGAGTTTCGACGAGCTCTCCGATCATCAGGTCATTTTCCGTCATGTCGCGCTTGCCGTTGTCGGCCGGTGTGTATCCTTTGCCTCCCATGTCGAATATCAGTGCGGCCTCGGGAGCGCGGTTCATAGCCACGCTGTAGATAGTGTCAGAAAATTTCATCAGCGTATGCAGCTCGTCGCCGGCGCGCCAGAGCGCCGGTGTGGGAGCACTGTACATGCTCGGCTGGCCCTGTATGAAGAAAGCGATGCCTTCGGCTTGTGAGTGCGGGAGGTAGCCGTCAAACGTATCGAACGTCACTGCTCCGTTGAAGCTCAGGGACCCCATCTGCGCCTCAGATGGTATGCTTACCACCGGAATGCTGTCAAGCAGGCGTCCTGATTCAGATGTGAAGACGATAGAGAGGAAGGGTTCGCCCTGTCCGGGAGTGTTCTGAAGCGCTGAAATGCCTATGGTGTCGTCGATGATTTGCGGACGAGGGGTTGAAAGGGATTTGTAATATTTCGGATAAGCGCCGAGGAATCGGCCGTCGGCTGAATATTTCACACGCCTGTCGTTGGCGGCGTCGAAAGTCAGTGTGTTGGTCTTGGGGTCGACAGTGAAAAACGGGAACAGGTATGCTTCGCTGTCCTGGCCGCCGTGGCCTACCGGGTTGAGAAAGCTGCCGTCGGCCAGACTGAAAGCCAGAACGCCCGCAGCGCCGGTGGTGGCGCCGTTGACTATTATGCTGCCGCTGTTGCGCACAATGGCGAGATCGTCGGTCACGGTTACTGCCCAGTTGTTTCCGACGAGCGAGCTATCGTTGGTGGCGAGCGGCACGTATGTGATGGTCTTGCCGAGATCGCTTACTTTCAGTTCCGTGGGGCTTGATATGGCCGTGGTCACATCGATCACTCCGGCTTCACGGCTCTCATGGCTGCCGCAGCCGGCAAGCAGTGCGCCGGCGATGGCTGCACATGCTGTCTTGATGGTGTTGTAAAGCATAAGGTAATTTAATTAATGTCTGATTGTTTGATTGGTCACTCCTCTACCGGGTATTTGCGGTAGTATTCTTCCAGTATGGTGGCTATGTTGAAATAATATGTGGCGGTGGAACCGTCGGGCTTGCGGGCTGTGATCAGTTCGTAGAACGGCTCGAAAAATATATGTTTCTCGGCCACGAGTCCCATGGCGTTGAGCAGCACGTATTCATGCTCCGGCGATATGACTATCCATGAGTTCTCCTCGTCGGCGCCTGTGCCCGACGATACTATCGCCATGAGTATATAGTCGAGCTTGTATTGCCATATTTTGGCAAGATTGCGTTTTCCCTTGGTTTTCAGCGCCGATATGAGGTTCATCATGTGGCGCAGGTCGAAGGGATTGTTTTCGAGTGCCTTCTCGGAGTATTTTATCACGGAGTCACACTCGCCGCGGGTCCATTCGCGGCGGTTTATCAGGTTTTCGGCGGCAGGCTCGAAGGCTTTCGGACGGTAGGGGTTGTAATCCTCCTGAAACATATATCCGAAGTAGAGATGCCTGAACTTGTCGAGCTTCATCAGAGTGTCGTTTCTCATATACTCCTTCATCAGCCGCGGGTAGTAGTAGGGCGAGTGACGGTCGTATGTGGCCTTCTGTATTGCTTCGAGGTCAGGGGTTTCGGTGGTGAATTTCGTTTCGTTGGCGCCGGGTTGCGAGGCTCCTGCGGCTATTGCTGTCAGCAGGGCGGCTGCGACGATTATGAGGGTGCGAAGGTGTTTCATTTGACGAGTTCGGGATAAGAGATCCGTGAATGGTACATGGTGCGCAGGCGCGACGCGAACGTTTCCTTGATGATGTTTACGTCGCGGAACGACAGAGGGGAGTCGTCGTGCAGACCTTCGGCGATCTGGCCGTCGATGATGCGGTTGACAAGCGCCGAGATAGCTTTCGGAGTGTGTTCGCTCAGGCTGCGCGACGCCGCCTCTATGGCGTCGGCCATCATCAGTATCGATGTCTCGCGCGAACGCGGGTTGGGGCCCGGGTAGGTGAAAAGATCCTCGTCGGGAGTTTCGTCGGGATGCTCGTTGCACCATGTGTTGTAGAAATACCGGGCTTTGCCGCGTCCGTGATGCTCGGAGATGAAGCTGCGTATGACGGCCGGCAGCTTCTCTTTCTCGGCACGGCGCAGTCCGTCGGCCACATGGCCTATCACTATCCGTGCGCTCTGGGGGGCCGACAGGGAGTCGTGGGGGTTGACCCCGTGCTGGTTCTCGGTGAAGAATGCGGGATTGTCGATCTTGCCTATGTCGTGGTAGAGTGCTCCGGCTCTGACAAGGGTCACGTTGGCGCCTATGCGGCTTGCGGCCGCCGATGCGAGGTTGCTCACGGCCATGGAGTGCTGGAATGTGCCCGGACACTCTTCGGAGAGTTCGCGCAATGTCGGGTTGTTGATGTCCGACAGCTCCACGAGGGTCACTTTTGAGGTGAAGCCAAACAGTTTTTCAAGAATGAATATGACGATGTAGGCAAACGAGATCAGCACGGCGTTGACGCCCAGAAAGCCTATGGCGCGGAGCGATACGCTTTCGAGGGTGCCGTTGTGGATCAGCTCGATGGCTGTGTACGACAGGGCGTAGGCCACGAATATCAGCATCGCCGTGCGTATGAGTTGCGACCGGCGCGACAGTTCTTTGGTCGATGTGATGGCCACCACGCCCGCGATGAACTGCAGAAACACGAATTCAAGCGTCGAAGGAGCCACGAGGGTGGTGAGCAGCACTGCCGTCAGATGTGAGTAGAAGGCCGTGCGTGAATCGAGAAACACCACCAGCACCAGCGGTATGATCGTGAACGGCATCATGTACAGTCCGGAATTCAGTGCGCGACTCATGGCGAACGCAAACAGGGTGAACGCCACAAGCAGCGACATAGTCATCAGCATAGTGCGACGCGAGGCATAGTAGTCGGGGCGGAAAAAGAACATGAAGCCGTAGAGGGCACCGTAGAGAAGCATGACGAACAACACCTGACCCATGACCGGATAATAGTCGTAGCGGTCAGTGCCTATGCCTCGCTGGCTCAGCAGGTCTTCATAGGTGTTGAGCAGGGTGTAGAGCCGGGGAGTGACTATGACTCCGCGGTCTATGATGCGTTCTCCCTTCTGCACCACTCCCACCGGTGCCATGGCGCGCTGCATCATGTCGTCGTGCAGACGTGCCGTTTCGAGGCTGTCCACCACGATGTTGGGCACTATCAGCTCGGCTATCCGGGCTGCGGATATCGCCGAACGGTGGCGGTCCTCCTGAAGAGCGCTGTCGAGCCGGGCGTAGGCGCGGCGAGGCGACAGATAGCCCGATGTGGATATGGATATCGCCACATTGTCGTGTATCAGGCGTGCGCGCGGCAGACGCCCTGCGGCAATGGCTTCATAGAGTGTGGTTTCCACTACGCCCTTCTCGTAGATCCCTTTCACCTTGGCCAGGATGGCATTTCGTTCCAGTGGCGACAGTGTGATGTGGGTATCCGGCGAGTTGAGGCGACCGGCAAACGAGGCTATCACATTCTTCTCCGTGTTCAGATCGCGTTTCAGAGCCGGCTCGAATCCGGCCTCAAGGCTGTCGCGCAGCTGCCGGGCGCTGACCGAGTCGAGATATACGGGTATGTCAAACGGTGCCGTCAGCAGCGAGTACGACCATGGGCGGTTGACTTCATAGGAGTAGTGCCGTCCGTCGGAGCGCGGAAGGAAATATACGGTGAGAAACACTGCGGCGGCAAACACTCCCCACCGCAGCCATTGCGACAGTCTGTCGGATGTATCGTTAGTTTTCATGTTTCGTGATATGCTCAGTCGGGGGTATCGGCTACACGCGCAGCGTTCTGCACTCCCTTTATCTTTTTAATTTTCTGACACAGTTCGCCTACTACCTGCGTGTCGCTCACCAGTACTGTCAGCGAGCAGGCAAACACCTCTTTGTCGGTGTCGATATGCAGGCTGCGTATGTCGATGTTGAGCTGGTTGGAGATCATCTGGGTGAGCTCCTGCAATATGCCGTGGCGGTCAACCCCCTCTATGCGTATCTCGGCGAGAAATTTCTGTTTCACCTGTTCCCACTCTGTGCTGACTATGCGCGGGCCGTAGGCGGCCTTGAGAGCTTGGGCGCGTGGGCATGTCAGGGAATGGAGTTCAACTTGTCCGCGGTCGTTGACATATCCCATCACGTCGTCGCCGGGGATGGGATGGCAGCAGTCCGACAGCACGTAGTTGCGCTCCGTGTCGGTGCATCGCAGGGCGTATGTCTTCTTGACATTGACCTTCTCCGGGGTCACGGTGACGATCTGCGGCTGCTGCGTCCGCTTTATCCTGAAAAGCTTGGAGAGCAGCGACTGCTCTGTCTTGGGCGACTCCTTGAGTATGTAGCGCGAAAGGTCGATGCTCCCTTGTCCGAGCTTCATGTACAGAGCCTCGCGCGAGGGCAGATGATAGTAGGCGAGCATCTTGGTGACGATCTCGTTGGTCGCCTCCACCTCGCGCTCCTTGAAATATTGGTCGAAAATCGCCTTGCCGCTGTCTATCACAGGCTGCTGCACCTTTCGCAGAGCGGCTTTGAGCCGTGTGCGCCCCTTGGCTGTGGCCAGAAAGGGGAGCCACTCCTCCTTGGGAGTCTGGCTCTGCGAGGTCAGCACCTCCACTTGGTCGCCCGACTGCAGGCGGTGGCTGAGAGGCACCAGCTTATGGTTCACCTTGCCGGCTATGCAGTGGGTGCCTATCTCCGAATGCAGCTCGAAAGCCACGTCGAGCACCGATGAGTCGGCCGGCATCGTTATCACCCGGCCTTTTGGTGTGAATACGGCTATCTCCGAGGCGAAGAGGTTCATTTTCAGGGTGTCGAGGAAGTCGATGGCGTTGGGGTTCGGATCGTCGAGTATGTCCTTGATCGTGCGCAGCCACTCGTTGAGCTCGCTCTCCTCGTCGCTCTCGCCGCTCTTGTATTTCCAGTGGGCGGCAAACCCTTTTTCGGCTATCTCGTCCATGCGCCGCGAGCGTATCTGCACCTCCACCCAGTTGCCGTCAGGACCCATCACCGTCAGATGCAGTGCCTGATAGCCGTTGGCCTTGGGTATGCTCACCCAGTCGCGGGTACGGTCGGGGTGCAGCCGGTATAGGTCGGTTATAGCCGAATAGATGCTCCAGCATATCCCTTTCTCCTGCGAGGGGTCGTCGCAGTCAAATATGATGCGCATCGCGTAGAGGTCGTAGATCTCCTCAAACGGCACATGCTTCGTCTCCATCTTGCGCCAGATCGAGTAGACCGATTTCAGCCGCGCCTTGGCCTCATACCGCAGATTCATCTTGTCGAGAGCCGCAAGGATCGGGGTTGCGAAATCGTTGTACACCGCCGACCGGCGCGCCTCCGACTGACGGATCAGTTCCGAGATGCGCTCGTAGGCCTTCGGATGCTCATATTTGAAACTCAGATCCTCCAGCTCGGTCTTGATCTCGAAGAGTCCGAGCCTGTGGGCGAGCGGGGCGTAGATATACAGCGTCTCGCCGGCGATCTTATACTGCTTGGCCGGAGCCATGGAGCCGAGAGTGCGCATGTTGTGCAGCCGGTCGGCCATCTTGATCAGCACCACCCTTATGTCCTCGCTCATGGTCAGAAGCAGCTTGCGGAAGTTCTCGGCCTGCGCCGACGCCTGTTCGCCGAATATGCCTCCCGATATCTTTGTCAGCCCCGCCACTATCTGGGCTATCTTGGACCCGAACAGGCGCTCGATGTCCTCCACCGTATAGTCGGTGTCCTCAACCACGTCGTGGAGCAGGGCGGCGCATATCGATGTGGAGCCGAGCCCTATCTCCTGGCTGGCGATCTTCGCCACAGCTATTGGGTGGAGTATGTAAGGCTCGCCCGAACGGCGGCGTATTCCGCCGTGGGCTTTTTTCGCGAAGCGGAAGGCGCGCTCTATGATCTCCACTTTCTTGCGGTGGTTGCTTTTGAGATAGCCCTGAAGCACGTCCTGAAACTCGTTTTCTATCAGGCGTTCTTCCTCTTCGGGGGTCATATTGTATTGCTTGTCTGGCTCCATGGTTAAAGGTGGTTTGCGGCCGGGCAATGTTACCCAATCACAAAATTACATTTTTTTCGTCAAACACGCAACACGCCGTCCCCACTCCTGTAGCCTGATACGATACGCAATAATGACTGACCGGCTTATGTGTAATGCATAAAAATACTAAAACTCGGGAAAATGGGCGGTATGTCAATATTTTTTGCTATCTTTGCGTGATTTTTGCAGATATGACTTTGAAGCAATAGAAATTAAGAATCCGATATGTTAAATCCAATCAAGAAAACCATCGCCCTGCCCGACGGTCGTGAGATCACCCTCGAAACAGGCAAGCTTGCCAAGCAGGCCGATGGAGCGGTAGAGCTGCGCATGGGCAACACCATGCTCCTCGCCACTGTCGTTTCCGCTAAGGAGGCCGGCGAAGGAGTCGACTTTATGCCCCTTCAGGTAGAGTATAAAGAAAAATATGCATCGTTCGGTCGTTATCCCGGCGGATTCCTCAAGCGTGAGGGTCGCGCTTCCGACTACGAGATACTCACCTCGCGCCTCGTCGACCGTGTGCTCCGTCCGCTGTTCCCCGACAACTATCACGCCGACACATTCGTCAACATCACTCTCTATTCGACCGACGGCGTGGATATTCCCGACGCTCTCGCCGGACTCGCGGCATCGGCGGCAATCGCAGTCAGCGACGTGCCCTTCAACGGACCTATTTCCGAAGTGCGTGTGGCACGTGTCGACGGACAGTTTGTCATTGACCCCACATTCGACCAGCTTGAAAAGGCCGATATGGAGCTGATGGTAGGCGCTACCTACGACAATATCATGATGGTGGAGGGAGAGATGGATGAAGTGTCGGAAACCGACCTTCTCAACGCTCTCAAGGCCGCACACGAGGCCATCCGCACACAGTGCAAGGCACAGATCGAGCTGGCCGAGGCTGTGGGACGCGCCAAGCGCGAATACTGCCACGAGGTCAACGACGAAGAGCTGCGCAAGGATGTCCACGACAAGTGCTACGCCAAAGCCTACGCCATAGCACAGGCCGGCAGCGCCGACAAACACTGGCGTCAGGACAGCTTCGACGCTATCTGCAAGGAATACATCGAATCGCTCCCCGAAGAGGAGCGCGACGAGAAGACGCCACTCGTGAAGCGCTACTACCACGACGTGGAGCGCGAGGCCGTGCGCCGCTGCATACTCGACGAGGGCGTGCGTCTCGACGGACGAAAGACCACCGATATCCGACCCATCTGGTGTGAGGTCGACTACATCCCCGGCCCTCACGGTTCAGCCGTGTTCACACGTGGTGAGACACAGTCGCTCTCCACTGTCACACTCGGCACCAAGCTCGACGAGAAGATCATCGACGACGTGCTCAACCAGGGTCACGAGCGTTTCCTCCTCCACTACAACTTCCCTCCCTTCTCAACAGGCGAGGCCAAGCCGCAGCGCGGCGTCGGACGCCGCGAGATCGGCCACGGCAATCTCGCCCACCGCGCGCTCAAGCGCATGTTCCCCGAAGGATTCCCCTACTGCTGCCGTATCGTCAGCGACATCCTTGAGAGCAACGGATCCTCATCCATGGCTACCGTCTGCGCAGGCACACTCGCTCTGCTCGACGCCGGCGTGAAGATGAAAAAGCCCGTCAGCGGCATAGCGATGGGTCTTATCACCGACACCGACAGCCCCAAATACGCTATCCTCTCCGACATACTCGGCGACGAGGATCACCTCGGCGACATGGACTTCAAGGTGACCGGCACACGCGACGGCATCACTGCCACACAGATGGACATCAAGTGCGACGGACTCTCCTATGAGATACTTGAACGCGCACTCAACCAGGCCCGCGACGGACGTCTGCACATACTCGACATCATCGAGCAGACCATACCGCAGCCCCGCGAGGACTACAAGCCCCACGTGCCCCGCATCGTCACCATGCTCATCCCCAAGGAGCTTATCGGCGCTGTCATCGGCCCGGGCGGAAAGGTCATTCAGGGCATTCAGGAAGCCAGCGGCGCTACAGTCAGCATCGACGAGATCGACGAGGGCGGCTACATCGAGGTCGCTGCGGCCAACAAGGCGTCGATCGACAAGGCGCTCGATATGATCAACGCCATCGTAGAGCTTCCCGAAGAGGGCAAGACCTACACCGGCAAAGTACGCTCCATACTCGAATTCGGCGCGTTTGTGGAATTCATGCCCAACCGCGACGGACTGCTCCATATCTCCGAAATCTCGTGGAACCGCCTCGAGAACATGGAGTCGTCGGGACTCAAGGAGGGCGACACCGTCGAAGTGAAGCTCATAGAGATCGACAAGAAGACCGGCAAGTATCGCCTCTCGATGCGTGCCCTTCAGCCAAAACCCGAAGGATACGTAGAGCGCGAGCGCGCTCCCCGTGGCGACCGTCCCCGCCGTGAAGGCGGCGATCGTCCCCGTCGCGAAGGTGGCGACCGCGGACCGCGTGGACCGCGCCGTTGATACGATCCCTCCAATCAGCGCTGACTCCGGAAGCGGGGAAGCCTGAACGACAGAAATAAAGCAGCCGGGCAGTCATCATGACTGCCCGGCTGTGTTTGTGTCGGTCTGCGTCGCCGTGGCGGATCAGTATCCGGTATAGCTGTGGGGCGACAGACGCCTCAGCTCCTGCTTCACTTCGTCGCTGACGGCAAGTGTGTCGATAAAGGCCGCGATGCTCTCGGCAGTCACCTGCGCGTTGGTGCGGGTGAGCTGCTTGAGGGTTTCGTAAGGATGGGGATAGCCCTCGCGGCGGAGTATCGTCTGGATACCCTCGGCCACTACCGACCACATCGAGTCGAGATCGCGGTCGATCGCGCTCTGGTTGAGGATGAGCTTCGACAGTCCCTTGAGAGTGCTCTCTACGGCTATGACTGTGTGGGCTACCGGCACGCCGACGTTGCGCAGTACCGTAGAGTCGGTCAGGTCGCGCTGCAGACGCGATATCGGAAGCTTCGTCGACAGATGTCCGAAAATGGCGTCGGCTATGCCCAGATTGCCCTCGGAATTCTCGAAGTCGATCGGATTCACCTTGTGGGGCATTGCCGACGAGCCTACCTCGCCCTCTTTGATGCGCTGCTTGAAATACTCCATCGAGATATACTGCCAGATGTCGCGGTCGAGGTCGATGATGATCGTGTTGATGCGGCGCATGGCGTCAAACAGGGCTGCCAGATTGTCGTAGTTGGAGATCTGGGTGGTCAGCTGTTCGCGCTCTATGCCGAGATGTCCGCTGAGAAATTTGGCGGCGAACGCCTGCCAGTCGATTGCAGGGAAAGCTGTCAGATGGGCGTTGAAGTTGCCGGTGGCGCCGCCGAACTTGCCGCTTATCGCCACTGACTTGAGCGAAGCTATCTGAGTGCGCAGACGGTAGGCGAATACCCCCATCTCCTTGCCCAGACGTGTGGGCGAGGCGGGCTGGCCGTGGGTCTTGGCGAGCATCGGTATTTCGGCCCATTCCGAAGCCATGCGGTCGAGCTCGCTCTGCAGACGCTCCATCAGGGGGAGATACACGTCGTTGAGAGCCTCGCGTATCGACATCGGGACAGCCGTGTTGTTGATGTCCTGCGATGTCAGGCCGAAATGTATGAACTCCTTGTAGGCCTCGAGTCCGAGAGCGTCGAAGCGCTGCTTGAGGAAATACTCCACAGCTTTCACGTCGTGGTTGGTGGTGCGCTCTATCTCCTTCACCGCCGCGGCGTCGGCCTCGGTGAAGCCGGTATAGATGGCGCGCAGGGCTGTGAATGCCGAGTGGTCCACTCCCGCCAGCTGGGGCAGAGGTATCTCACACAGTGCAATGAAATACTCCACTTCCACCCTCACGCGGTAGCGTATGAGAGCGAATTCGGAGAAGTAGTCGGCGAGAGGCTCGCATTTGGAGCGGTAGCGTCCGTCGATCGGAGAGATCGCTGTAAGTGTGTCGAGTTGCATATTGATGATGGTGTGAAAAATGTATATGTCAGTAGATGCCTGTTGTGCCCGAGGCTATGCGCATTATCGCCGAAGTGTCGCTGACTATGTGGTCGGCGTGGTGTCTCTCCAGTTCTTCGCGCGAACGGAAGCCCCAGGTCACACCGCACGATTCGACGCAGGCACGGAACGCCGTGTCCATGTCCACTCCCGAGTCGCCCACATACAGCACCTCGGCCTTGGGAGTGGGATGACCCGAAAGGATCTCGAACACTATCGAGGGATCAGGCTTTGTGGGCATTCCTTCGCGGTGACCCTCCACGGCCACCCACGGCACGTCCGGGAAAAAAGTGGCCACAAGCTTCGACGTAGCCTCCTGATATTTGTTCGATGCCACGGCCACGCTTATCCCTTCGGCCGTCAGCTCGGCCAGAAGTTGCTCTATGCCGGGATAGGGATGAGTGGTGTCGGTGCAGTGTTCGCCGTAGTATTCCGTGAAGTGGCGGTGCATGGCCTCTATTGTGGCCTCGCTGCGGTCCTCTTCGGGCAGGGCGCGCTCTATCAGCTTGGTTATTCCGTTGCCGACGAGCATCGGATATACGCCCAGCGGATGGGTCTTGAAGCCCATAGCCTGCAGCGCATGGTTGGTGGCATTGGCCAGATCGCCTATGGTGTCGAGCAGAGTGCCGTCGAGATCAAATATCACAAGTCGTTTCATAATTGCATGTGTGTCGTTGATAAACTTTTAGAACGGATAGCCCACCGAGAAGTGGAACGTCGCGTCGCGTCCCCAGCGTGGATGGATTATTGGCCAGTGTTCGCGGTCGGCTGCGGGGTCGTGGGCTTTCATGCCCAGGTCGAAGCGGAGAAGGAAATAGCTGAAATCCATGCGCAGTCCCACTCCGTAGCTTGCGGCGATCTGTTTCCAGAACGTCGAGAAGTGAAACATGCCTCCGCGCTGGTTCTCGTAGTTGTGGATGGTCCATATATTGCCGGCATCGGCAAACAGTGCGCCCTCAAACACCCAGAACAGTTTCATCCTGTACTCCACGTTGAGCAGCAGCGATATGTCGCCACACTGGTTGATGAAGTCGGTGACGGAGTTGCGCGAGTCGTAGCTTCCCGGGCCGAGAGTCCTGACGCCCCAGCCTCTGACGCCGTTGGCGCCGCCGGCGTAAAACCGCTTCTCGAACGGGAGCACCCGCGAGTTGCCGTAGGGCACTCCTATGCCGGCGCCTACGTGGAACGCCACGCTGTGGCGGTAGGCGAAGTTGCGGGCTATCGAATAGTCCACTTCGGCCTTGGCATACTGCGAATACTGTATGCCGAACAGACGGTACACGCCGTTGTGTTTCTTCTCGTGGGTGAGCGACGACAGGGCGTAGAGCAGATTGCCCGCCACCTCGCCAGAGGCCCGAAGCGAATATACCGTGGGCTGCACGGGCTGACGGCGCGAGGTGGCCGAAGCTATGCGGCGGTTGGTACGGTAGAATGTGTAGCCCGACCGCATTATGAAGTGGTCTTCGTAGCTGTAGCGAAGCAGCGGGTTGGACGGGGCTATCTGGTTGATGAAGTCGATGGTGCTTTCGGGCAGATACACGTAGTTGACATCGACCAGATCGAAGGTGCGCCGCTCGCGTCCGGCGCGGGCGCTCCATTTGTACTTCCATGCCGCACCGGCTATGATGCGGGTGTATTCAGGCCGCTCCTGGTAGTTCATCGACACGGCCAGTTCGGTAGTGGCCTTGATGCGCCGCTTGTATTCGCCCGAAAGGAACGGAAACAGGAAGCGGGGGAATGTCAGTCCGGCCTCGCCGGCATACTCCGTGTAGCGGTTGTTGATCAGTCCCGACAGATTTCCCGAGAGGCTCTCGTAGTTCATGCGGAACTGGGCGGTGAACAGGTTCGAGGCACGGCCTACGTCGCGGTGCTGATACGTTGCGCCTATGCCGAAGCCCAGATCCCCCTCCGAGTTTGTGCCCTCAAGCTCAAGTGTGGCGCCCTGTTTCTTGTTGCGTGTCAGATACACATAGGCGTCGATCCACTGGCTGCCGTCGACAGGTGCCGATACCGGTTGCATCTCTATGTTGATAGAGCGCAGTATGCCGAGTTGCGCGAGCGACTGATAAGTCATGTCAACGTCGCGCGACGAATAAAGCTGTCCCGGCTCTATGAAGCATTTCTCCTCAAGGGTCGATGGCCTGATATAGCGGTCGCGGCCATACACCACGTGGATGTCACCGCGGCTGACTGTGTCGCGTTGCCACGTACGGTCGGAGTTAGGAGCGTAGTCGGTGATGAACCATACCGACCTCACCCGGTAGGTCAGATGTGGTATCGCGACTGCCTCTCCGCCCGACGGCGCGTTGCCGTCTGTGCTTATGCCTGGCGTCATGGGCGGTCTGATGACCATTGTCAGGTCTACGTCGAGAGAGTTTTCGGCCGTGTCGGCTATGTAGGATATATAGTCTTTGGCGAAGGCATAATATCCGTGGTCGCGCAGACGGCGGGTCACCAGCGAGCGTTCTTCGTCAAGCCTGTCGCGGTCAAACGGTTCGCCGGAGCGGAGTGTCAGCAGAGCCGAGTCGGCGCGGACTATACGGGCTATCGCAGTGTCCGCGATGTCATAGTCCATGCGCGATATCCGGTGGCGCGGGCCGGTGTTGACAAGATAGCTGACATCCATGCGGCGGCGAGCGCTGTCGGGCATGGTGTCGACTTCTACCGAGGCCTGCATGAATCCGCGGTTGACGAGAGCAAGCCTTAGCTGCCGGCGCGAAGCTTCGGTAAGATCGGAATTGTAGATCACCGGCGGCTGTCCGAGTCGTCGAAGCCATCGGTTATACCAGTGGGTGGAGTCCTTGCCCGAAAGGCTGTAGGTGGCAAGCTGAAGTTTCAGAAAGCCCAGCACCTTGTGGTTTGGAGTCTGGCGCAGATAGTTGACAAGATCCGAACTGCGCACCATTTCATCGCTTCGTCGGTCACCTGATGTATCAGTAGTCTGTGTGATCACAATTTCAGTATTGTCAAGCAGATACTTCCCTTGTGGCACATGTTTCACCGGACTGCATCCACACGCCAGCCATAGCGTTCCTATCGCTATGGCCGTGCGGGTCTTTATACTGCGAAATCTGATCACTCTCACTCTGTAGCTTATTGGACTGCAAAGTTAGCAAACTCGCCCCACAGCTGCAAGCGCGTATGTCGCGGCTTCATGCTGTGTCAATGTTAAAAAAAGAGATGTCGGGTCATTTCAGCCCCGACATCCTTTGTGCCTGTGCGCTTCAGAAACGCGGCGGACGTCCGCCATGGCCGCCCGGACCGCCGGGCCCGCCTGGTCCGCGCATATTCCGGTCGGTGGGCATATTGCCCTTGCCGAAGGTGTTGAATTTGTAGCTTACCGTCAGCATGAAGTAGCGGGTGAGGTCGTTGATCATCGTGTCGTCGATATAGTTGGCGGTGATGGTGCGGCTTATGTTGGAGCGCTGGTTGAGAAGGTCGTAGGCCTTCAGAGCCACGGTGAGCGAACGGCTCGGCAGGAACTGATAGGAGATCGAGGCGTTCCACATCCACTGTTTCTGGTTGTAGCCTGCGGCATAGCCTGCCGAACCCGAATAGGTCAGATCGGAGTTGAGTATCACTCCTATCGGGGTGGAGTAGTAGGCCGAGAATGTGCCTCCGTAGGTGTGGACGGTCTGGCCGCCGACACCCTGCAGAGAGTTGTGGGTGGTCTGAAGGCGGTAGTTGGGGCGAAGTTCAAGCTCCAGGTTGTCAGGACGGAAAGCTATGCCGAAGCTTTCGGCCACCATAAGCGATCCGGAGCGGTTGCGCTGGCCGTTGTTGAAGCCTACATTGCGGTTGTAGTTGACAAACAGGTGGTTGTTGATCTGCCAGAATTTATTGCGCAGAGGTTGTGAGAATATCGACATCACTCTGGCCGACCATACTCCGTTGACGTTTTCGTAGCGGATGGTCTGGGCGCCGGTTTCCCTGTCGCGGGTGATGTTGCTCACTATCGAATTTTGTGTCAGCGACATATTGGCCATGAGCATGATAGAGCGCTGGCGTTCTGTGTTGAAATCCTGGAAGCGGATATTCATGTTGTGGCTGAACGATGGATCCAGCGCCGGGTTACCGTATATGATGTTCATCGGGTCCGACATGTCAGGCACCGGCTGCAACTGCGTGAGTGAGGGCTGCGACGAGCGGCCGCGGTAGTGGATATTGAGCGAGCGGGTCTTGCTGAATCTATGGCGGTAGCGCAGGAACGGAGCTACATTGACCACCCACCGCGAGTCGATATCGCGGTCGGAGTTGATCAGGTCGATGCTTTTCGACATCTGCGGCACGAGCGATATGCCTCCCTCGAAATTTATGCTTTTGGTCACCTGACGGAAGCCCAGGCGTATGTCCTGATTGAAATAGTCGTTGCGGAAACGGTTGCTCAGATCGGGGTTGAATATCAGCTGCGAGTAGTCCACTTCGGGGAAGCCGTCGGGGCCGGGCATGGGAAGCAGCGGATGGTCATAGATCATGTTGTCGGCGTTGTTCCAGCGGTAGTTGAGGTTGTAGGCAAACGTCAGGAATCGGCCGTTTTTCACGTTGCCGAGCGGTTCGGTCCACGTCAGACGGGCACTCATGCGGTCAGTCCATGAATGGTTGCTCGCTTCCTGATCGTATATGTCCACGGAGTCGTTCAGCAGATAGAACAGGTTGCGTGAGAAGGTGTTCTCATGCTCCCTGATGTTGGAGTGGTTGTATTCGGCGCTGATGGAGAACGAGCGTCCGCGGTGGCGGCGGAACGAGTGGCTGTATATCAGTCGTGCGCCGAATTCAAGCGAATGTCCGTCGGCGGCTGCGGTGTTGAGACTGCGGCTCACGGCGGTGCGGGCTGCGTCGCCGGCACGGGTGATAGTGGAGTCGATGCTCGACGATGAGTTCATGTTGTACGACAGCGTCGGACGGAATTCAAGTGTGTTGAACGAGTCGGGCATCCACTCCATTCTGAAGCCGGCGCTGACATTGTGTCCGCGGTCGCGGGCGTTGCGTCCCGACGATGCGAACGAGGTGGAGTCGGCTTCGAGGTACTGGCGTTCCTGACGGCGAATCACATTGCGGTCGGAGTGACTGTACATCACGTTGCCGCCCACACGGAATATCTCTTTGTTGCCAACGTTGAAGTTTATGCCGAGAGCCTGCGAGGTGGTCAGACCCTGACTGCCGCCGAACCGGCGGAAACGGTTGCCGTTGCTGTCGGTGAAGCCGAGCTGGTTGATGTCGTTGAAGTTGCCCAAAAGGGTCATCTGGTTGCCGTTCCAGAAACGGTTGACGTTGAACTGTCCCAGATAGTGCCCTTCGGTGCCGTAGCCTGCCTCGGCGGTGCCGAAGTAACCGCTCTGCATCCCTTTCTTCACCGTAAGGTTGATCACCGTCTCGTCCTCGCCGTCGTCCACGCCGGTCAGACGTGCCAGATCGCTCTTGCGGTCAACCACCTGAAGCTTCTCGATCATCTCCACAGGCAGGTTTTTTGATGCCACCTGAGGGTCGTCGGCAAAGAATTCCTTGCCTTCGATCAGTATCTTTTTCACCTCCTTGCCGTTGGCTGTGATCTTGCCCTCGGAGTCTACCTCCACGCCAGGCAGACGTTTGAGCAGATCCTCCACCACGGCATTGGGCTGTGTCTTATATGAGCCGGCGTTGTATTCCACCGTGTCTTCTTTTACTTTGATTTCGCTTGCCACACCGACGACGGTCACTTCTTGGAGCTCAATCGCGCTCATCTCGAGTACGATTGGCTCCAGAGTGACACTTTTTGAACCGATCTTTGTGTCTTTGTGTGTTGTGCGGTATCCGATATACATCGCCTCCACTATGTAGTTGCCGCTTTTCACTCCTGTGAGGCTGTAGTTGCCGTCGATATTGGTCTTGACACCATTGATAAAGGTCGAGTCTTTGGCTGCCAGCAGTTTTACGGTCGCTGCTACCATCGGTTCGCCGTCGGAGTCGACGATTTTTCCTTTGATGTCGTAGGCCAGAGCCGTCGCGGCTCCGAGTGTCAGGGCTATCAGCGCTGCAGTGCAGCGGTGGAAGTAATATATCATCAAATATGTCTTTTTTCTCGTTTGTCCGAAGTAATAGACTGCCCGACGATGCAAAGGTTTAACACCGGTTGAAAAAATATCTGCAAAAAACTGCAAAAAAAACCGACACTCATGTCCGGAGATGCTGCCGCTAAAGCTATTTTGGTTAACTTTGCCGATATGAACTTAAGAATTTTTCCGCCCGACGAACTGCTTCAGGCCGACGTCAGGCTGCCTCTCTCCAAAAGCATCAGCGCAAGGGCGCTCATACTCGACGCTCTCGCCGGAAACGATAAGCCGGGCTTTGAAGTCGCCCATTGCGACGATACCGCAGCAATGTGTGGCGCTCTTGCCGATCCGTCGCTTGAATATGTCAATATCGGCGCCGCAGGCACAGCCATGCGTTTTCTGACTGCCTGTTTCGCCGCACAGCCGGGGCGCACCGTCATGCTCGACGGATCGGAGCGCATGCGCCGCCGTCCCGTGGCGCCGCTCGTCGACGCGCTGCGCTGCTGCGGGGCGTCGGTTGACTATGTCGGCGAGGAGGGATTCCCGCCGCTGCTGATTCGCGGATCGCGGCTCGCCGGTGGCGAAGTCAGTATCGATTCCACCATAAGTTCGCAGTTTATCTCGGCACTGCTCATGATCGCGCCGATGATGCAGCGCGGACTGCGTCTGACGCTTGTCGGAGAGCCTGCTTCAGAGCCATATATGGCCATGACTCTCGACATGATGCGCCGGTGGGGGGCGTCGGTCGACCGGCAGGGAGCTGTCATAGAGGTAGCTCCCGGAGCATACCGGACTCCCGACGGATTCGAGGTGGAGGCCGACTGGAGCGCCGCTTCCTACTGGTATGAGATCGAGGCGCTGACCTCCGGATGGCTCACTCTGCGCGGACTCGACCGGCCCGCCGACAGTCTGCAGGGCGATTCGAGATGTGCCGGACTATTCACCGGTCTCGGAGTGGAAACGGAGCCGGAAGATGAGAATGGCGGCATTGATCTTGTGGCTTCGCCCGACGTGGCGCCGCGCTTTGTGGCCGACATGGCCGACACGCCCGACATCGTGCAGACGATGGCAGTGAGCTGTGCCATGCTCGGAGTGCCCTTCAGGCTCACAGGAGTGGCATCGCTGCGCATCAAGGAAACCGACCGCATAGAGGCACTCCGCCGTGAGCTGCTCAAGGTCGGTGTGATCATGCAGACCGAAGGCGACGACTGCATTTTCTGGGAGTCGGCCCGGCGTCCGGTGACCGAAATCCCGGTGTTCGATACCTACGACGACCATCGTATGGCCATGGCATTCGCGCCCGTGGCAATCTATATCCCCGGAGCCGTCGTGCGCGACGCCGGGGTTGTGGCCAAGTCCTATCCCGGATTCTGGGACGATCTTCGTGCCGCCGGGTTTACGGTCGAAGAGTTTTCGGAGGAAACTGACGAATGATACCCGCGCTGATATTGCTATGCGCTTTGGTGGCGGTAGGGATTGTCTGCTATCTGCTTGAGGTGAGACACCGTCGCATAGCGCGCGATATGGCTTCAGACCACGACGATGACGCTGTTTCCGCATCCGGCGGCGACGGTGGAGAATGCTGTGGCATGCATCTTGTCTGCGAGAAGGATTCGCTGCTGACAGCCGTGAAGCCTGTGGTCGAATACTACGACGATGAGGAACTCGACCGATATGCCGGCACTGCGCCCGGCGCATATCCCGACGAGGCCGTCGAAGAGTTCCGCGACGTCATGCTGACACTCCGCCCCGAAGAGATAGCGCCGTGGGCGCGCAGCATACAGCTCCGGGGCATCGCGCTGCCTGAGGCTGTGCGCGAGGAGCTGCTGATGATTGTCGGCGAGGCGCGTAGGGCGGCCGGCGGAAACTCCGAAAAATCAGTCAAAGCATCATGAACGAACTATTTCAATACACCTTCTTTCAGTACGCGCTCATCGGTCTTGCGATCATAAGCATCGCATCGGCCATGATAGGCACATATATCGTCACACGACGCATGGTGTCGATAAGTGGCGGAGTGACCCACGCATGTTTCGGCGGCCTCGGACTTGGCTACTATCTTGGATGGAATCCGGTGCTGACGGCCGCGCTGTTCGCTGTGGCCTCATCGCTCGGAGTGGAGCTGATGTCGGTCAGAGGCCGGGTGCGCGAGGACTCGGCCATAGCCGTCATCTGGGCAATAGGCATGGCGGTGGGCATCCTGTTTGTGTTTCTCACTCCCGGATATGTGCCCGAGCTTAACAGTTTTCTGTTTGGCAACGTGCTGACCATCTCGCGTGCCGATCTGTGGGCTTTCGCTCTGTTCACAGCTGTGCTGGCACTTTTTTTCGCGCTATTCTACCGCCGCATAGTGGCTGTGGCCTTTGACCGCGATTTCGCTTTTGTTATTGGGCTTCCCGTAGGCACGATCTCCACTGTCATGACCGTCATGACAGCCGTGTGTATCGTCCTGACCATACGCCTGGTGGGCATTATGCTGCTCATGTCGATGCTCGCTCTGCCGCAACTGACGGCCGAACTGTTCTGCCGTCGCTTCTCGCGGATGATGCTTGCGTCGGCCGCGGTGTCGCTGCTGTGCAGTGTCGGCGGCCTGCTTCTTGCCGCTGTTGTCGATGTGCCATGCTCGGCGCTGATAGTCCTTGTCATGGCCGCAGTCTACGTACTGACGGCGCTCGGCGTCTATGTCGCCAGGCGTGTGCGGATGCGTTCCTGTGATCAGTGATTTCAACCAGTCATTTAACACATAATACATAGTCAGATTATGAAACATCTTCTTTATGCCGCGGCAGCGGCTGTCGCAGTGGCGGCTTCCTCGTGTAGCGGCAATGCCGACGCAGTCATGGGGCGTGTTGACGTGGCCTCCGCCATATCATCGCCTTCGGAATTGAAAGTAAGCGATATTGGCAAGACCATCCGTTATGTGCCGCTTGCCACGGGCGACAGTTTCCTCGTGGCCAACCGGTGGAAACTCCGCGTGGTCGGAGACCGTGCCGTAGTGTGCAATACCGGATCGTCGGCTGCCGGAGCCGGATCGTCGGTGCTTGCGTTTGACCTTGCCGACGGACGTTTTCTCAATCATATCGGTCATGCAGGACAGGATCCGGAGGCTTACCGCCGGCCTGAATTCGTCACCGACAGCAAAGGCCACACTCTTTTCTTCCGTGGAGTCGGCGACAGCCTTGTCAGATATGACGTCGACGGACGCTTTCTCGGCACGGCGCCCACCTCATTCCCGGCTGCCGGACAATTGCCTGCTGCGGTTGTCGACACTATGCGTGTCTATGCGCTGACGGGCTTTATGGAAGTGCCGGTGCCGTATCTCTCGGCGGTCTTCGTAGGTCCGTCGGGAGTCGTTGCCGACTCGCTGCCGATTGTGCGCCGCGCAGCGGCTGACGACCCTGTCGATCTCGGTTCGATAGGTGGTATCACTGTAATGAAAACACCCGGACTTATGCGCAACTCACAGCAGGGGCTCAGCGGACTTAAGATGGATGCCCGGCCGGCAAGCTACAGGTCGGATGACGCCCCGTTGTGGTACACTCCCGAAGGCGATATCCATGCCATGCTGGCTTTCTCCGACACGATTTTCAGTGTCGGGTGCGGGCGTGAGCCGCGTCCGGTCATGGTGATGGACTTCGGCGACAGGGCCTATACGGCGGCCGACAATGGCCGGCGCGATATCGGCGACGATGACTTGATCGTTTCCGACATGATAGAGTCGTCCGACAAACTCTTCCTTGGCGTGCGAAAGGGATGGCGCACCGATGACGACGAACGAAACTTCATCGGATATTACGACAAGGTTTCAGGCACTACACGCATGACCCGTGCAGCCGACGGATTTGTCGACGACCTGACCGGTTTCATGCCGTTCTATCCGGTAGTGGCCGCGCCCGACGGCAGCCTCATCGGCATACTCACGCAGGAGGATATCCTCAAGTGGATCGAAGAGCACCCCGACGCTACGGTGCCACAGCAGCTGCAGGCCGTGGTCGACAGCGAGGAGGAGCCCAACCCGGTGCTCGTAATCCTGAAGTGACAATCTCTAAAATTATGGCGCTGTGACGGATATCCCGTCACAGCGCCTGTCGTTTGTAATATCCCGTTCCGCCTTTTACGGCAGCTTTGTAGCGGCCGTCGAACGGACGCGACGGAGTATGTTCTGCATGTCAAACACCACTTGTGGGTGGATGAGAGCCACATTTTCGGTTTCGCCCTTCGTCGACGACATGTCGTAGAGCTGCGGCATCGGATTGTTCCCTGTCTCGATCTTCGGTCCCCACTGTATCATCGCGGGGCCGTCGTTAGGCTCGATGTATTTCCAGTCCTTTGTCCTCACGCCAAGAGTGTGGTTCGAGGCAAGCTCCACCACCCACGGAGTGTCGGTGGTGTCGGTTCCGAGCAGATTGCCCAGACGCTGACGGCTGTCGGGAGCGGCGCCTTCAGGCAGACGGGCGCCTATAAGCGATCCCAGAGAGGCCATCCAGTCGATGTGCGACATCAGCACGTCCGACTCCTTTCCGCCCGCAACGCCCTTAGGCCATCTGACGATCGCCGGCACCATCGTGCCACCCTCGAAGGCGCTGTACTTGTTGCCGCGGTACGGACCTGTGGGGCTGTGACCGTTGAGCAGTTCCTCGGCCTGGTCATCATAGCCGTCATCGAGCACCGGACCGTTGTCGCTTGTGAGTATCACAAGAGTATTGTCGGCTATGCCGAGCTCGTCAAGAGTGCGCATGATCTCGCCCACCGACCAGTCAAACTGCGTTATGGCGTCGCCCCTGACACCCATCGGGTTCTTGCCTCTGAAGCGCTCGTGGGGGAAGCGGGGCACGTGCACGTCGTTGGTGCAGAAATACATGAAGAACGGTTCGCCGGCATTGCTGCGTATGAAGTCTATGGCGTGCGATGTGATCGAGTCGGCTATGTTCTCATCCTTCCACAGCGCCTTGCCGCCGCCCGACATGTAGCCTATGCGGCCTATGCCGTTGACTATGGCCATGTCGTGGCCGTGCGACGACCGCATGTTGTAGAGCAGCTCCGGATTATCCTTGCCGGTAGGCTCGCCGGGAATGTTCCTGCGGTAATCCACGCGTATCGGATGCTCCGGATCGTAGTTGGCGACCTTGCCGTCCTCGATAAAGACGCATGGCACACGGTCGGCCGTGGCTGCCATGATATAGTGGTAGTCAAATCCTATGTCGGCCAGACCCGAGGGAAGGGGAGCGTTCCAGTCCTGTTCTCCCGTCTTGTCACCGAGTCCGAGATGCCATTTGCCTATGGCGGCGGTGCGGTAGCCGGTGTTGCGAAACATGTCGGCCATCGTGTACATCTCCGGACGTATTATCATTCCGGCATTGCCCGGGGCTACATCAGTTCCGGGGCGGCGCCAGGCATATTCGCCGGTCAGAAGCGAATACCGCGAAGGGGTGCTCGTGGCGGCTACGGCATGGGTGTTGGTGAACTTGATGCCCTGCTCGGCAAGTCGGTTGACGTTGGGGGTGCTGACATTTTTCGCTCCGTAGCATTCGAGGTCGCCGTAACCGAGGTCGTCGGCCAGAATGATGATTACATTGGGTTGCTCCCTGCTGTTGACCTTGTCCGACAGGGAATTCTTGTGCGATTTGGCGCTGACGGCGCCGGGCATGCACAATATTGGAGTAAGCAGCGCGGCGGCTGTGGCCATGCGGCTGTTGAGTGATTTATTGATCATAAATCTTGAAATTTAAGCGAAAGTCAGTGGATGGAATTGCTTGTTGTCGCTATGTCGTGCGGATTTTATCGCTCGTCGGGCCACGGCAGAGGTTTGCCTGTGCTTCGGAGCGTCGGACGCTGTGCGTCGACCGAGCGCAGGTATGTGCCGAGACGTCGCGAAAGTTCGTCGGTCAGATCCTTGCGCTCATCAGCCAGATTGTGGCTTTCGGTTATGTCGTGGCCTACGTCATACAGCTCTTTTTCGCCCGTGACGTAGTTGTATATGAGCTTGTGGTCGTCGAGGCGTATGGCTGTGTTGAAGTTGATGCCCGGGCCCTCCACTCCCCAGTGATTGGGAAAATTCCAGTAGAGCGGACGGTGAGCCGAGGGGTCGGAAGTGCCGTCGATCAGCGGCACGAAGCTGATGCCGTCGATCCTCTTTCCGTCAGGACGGATGGAGTCGGCGCTCAGTCCGGCCATTTCCATTATCGACGGGTAGAAGTCTTCGATCATCACGTAGCGCGGCTGGACGGAGCCTGGTTCGGTGCGTCCCGGCCAGCGGACGATCATGGGTTCGCGTATGCCCCCTTCGAGCAGGGAGCATTTTCCTGACCGTAGAGGGGCGTTCTGGGTGTGCTGGGCTCCGTCGCGCCATCCGCCGTGGGCGCCGAGGCCGCCGTTGTCGCTCATGAATATTACGATGGTGTTGTCGGCCTCGCCGGTCTTGTCGAGCCAGTCGAGGATGTCGCCGAGGCTCTTGTCCATGCCCTCCACGAGCGAAGCGTATGCAGCCTCTTTGGGCGAATAGCCGCGGTCGACATACGACTGGTAGAAACGCATGTCGCGGTCTATCGGCACATGCACCGCATAGTGGCTCATGTAGAGAAACCACGGGGTGCCGTAGTCGCGGGCTCTGTCAAGTTCCTTAAGAGCCTCCTGAGTGAGAGCTTCGGTGACAAACGTGCCGCTGCCCCAGTATTTTTCCAGACCCTCTATGGCGAAGCGCGATGTGCGGCGCCCGTTTTCGTCGTGGCCGTAGTTCTTTTCCGACAGATAAGTCGCAAGGCCGCCGTTGGGGCCGCCCGCCACATTGACGTCAAATCCCCAGTTGTAGGGATATTCGCCGGGGGTGCGGGTAGAGCCGAGATGGAGCTTGCCGACATGTATGGTGTGATAGCCGGCGTCGCGGAGCTCGTCGACAAACGACGGCCCGACGTAGGAGCGGGGAATGCCCGGCACGCGCTGGACCCCGTTGATGTTCCACTCCGGAGGCACGATCGAGTCGTTGGGGCCTACGCCGTCGGTGGATTCGTCGCGCGCGTATGTCCAGTTAGTCACGCGGTGACGGGCTGCATTGGCTCCTGTGAAGAGGCTGCATCGCGACGGCGAGCTGACCGAGCATGCATAGGCCTGGGTGAACTTCATTCCCGAGGCCGCAAGGCGTTCCATCGCTGGAGTGTGGAAGGTGCGGTTGTAGGCGGTGGTGTCGGGGCCGAATGGCACTGAAGTGTCCTGCCAGCCCATGTCGTCTACCAGAAACAGCACGATGTTGGGCTGTTTGGGAGTGTCGGTGGCGGCCAGAGCCACCGACGCCGAAGCTATCATTGCCGGAGTGATGTATCGCATATCGTGATATGGTGTTTTTGAAGAGTATCTGTTGCAAAGATAATGATTTTCCCCTAACTTTGTGGCAAACGAAACATATTAGACAGATATACCGATGAATACTTTGCGAATCGCGGCGGGAGTGATGGCCGCGGGCGCTGTGGCGGCTTCGGCCGCCGACAACCGTCCGAATATCATATATATCATGTGCGACGATATGGGCTATGGCGACCTCGGATGCTACGGGCAGAAATATATATCCACGCCCCATATCGACTCGCTCGCAAGGCAGGGCGTAAGATTCACGCAGGCCTACGCCGGAAGTCCGGTGAGCGCTCCGTCGCGCGCGTCGCTGATGACCGGACAGCATACCGGACACTGTGAGGTGCGGGGCAACAAGGAGTACTGGCGAGGCGTCGACACCGTGATGTACGGCGCCAATGTCGACTTTTCCATCGTCGGGCAGCATCCTTACGATCCCGCGCAGGTGATTCTTCCGGAGATCATGAAAGAGCACGGCTACACCACCGGCATGTTCGGCAAATGGGCCGGAGGCTACGAGGGATCGCCCTCCACGCCCGACAAGCGTGGCATCGATGAGTTCTACGGCTATGTATGCCAGTTTCAGGCCCATCTCTATTATCCCAATTTCCTCAACCGATACCGTCCGGAGCTTGGCGATACGGCCACGGTGAGGGTGGTCATGGACGAGAATATAAAATATCCGATGTATGGCGACGACTACCTGAAGCGTCCGCAGTATTCGGCCGACATGATCCACCGTGAGGCCATGGACTGGCTCGACCGGCAGTCGGCCGACAAGCCTTTCATGGGCATATTCACTTATACGCTCCCGCATGCGGAGCTTGTGCAGCCCAACGATTCGCTGCTCAAGGGCTACAAGCGGAAGTTCTTCCTCGACAAGACCTGGGGCGGTCAGGAGGCATCGCGCTACAATCCGTCGGTCAACACCCATGCGCAGTTTGCGGCAATGATCAGCCGTCTTGACGCCTATGTGGGCGAAATAATGGAAAAACTCGACGAGAAGGGACTGGCCGACAATACCATCGTGGTGTTTACATCCGACAACGGCCCTCACGAGGAGGGAGGAGCTGATCCGGAGTTCTTCGGCCGCGACGGACAGCTTCGCGGACTCAAACGTTCGTGCCATGAAGGGGGCATCCGCATCCCTTTCATAGTACGCTGGCCCGGAGTGATCGAGGCCGGACGCGAGAGCGACCATCAGCTTGCGTTCTACGATGTGCTCCCTACAGTGTGCGATATCGTCGGCACCACGCCGCAGAGCTATTCAGCCGCCGGACGAGGCTCGTTTGACGGCATATCATTTCTGCCCGAACTTACCGGCCGCGGCACCCAGCCCAAGCACGACTTCCTCTACTGGGAGTTCAATGAAACCGACCAGATAGGAGTGCGTCAGGGCGACTGGAAACTGATCGTGAAGCGAGGCAAGCCCGAGCTATACAATCTTGCCGACGACATCCATGAGGATCATGATGTGGCCGCCGCACACCCCGAAATAGTGGACCGTCTGGTGAAGATCGTGCGCCGTGAGCACACTCCCAACCCTCATTTCAGCGTCACGATCCCCTGACCGGGCGACGCTCACAGCTCGCCGGGCCTATAAGCTGTCCGCTTCATGCCGGCTGCTGTGCCCCACCGGATATCATTCGCGATGCGCTTTGGCACGTGGCTGCAGAAGCCACTTCGCCAGGGCGCATCCTCCTTGTCCGGCAATCATCGTGACGAGCCTCACGAGCTGCAGCTTCATCCTGACGGCGCGGCTGCGTCCTGACGCCGCGTTAAGTACCGCCGCCGCTGTTCGTTCGGCCATCTGCGGTTCCCCCTCCCGCGCATAGTGTGCGGCTACTATCATTCCCTTGGCGTCGAGCCATATGGTGGCATCCTCGGCGTCGGTGTGGCGCAGGGCGCGCCGGCAGGCATCGAGCGCCAGCATCTGTGCGGCGTGGCTGTCGGCATAGCGCCGTCCGGTGATAGAGTCGTCCGAAGGGTGTATCACCACCCTCGGCTCACACCGGAGATAGGCTGTCACGGGCTTTCGGGCCAGCAGCCGCGTGCCAAGCTCCAGATCGTCCCAGCAGGTGAGGGTCTCGTCCCATCCGCCTACGCTCCGCAGCAGATCCGTGGCCACGGCATAGCGCTGCGAGGCAAGAGCGGCGTGAAGTATGTGTCCGCGCAGCAGATCCTCGTCGTCGACGCTCTTCAGTGTCGTCCATCCTTCGTTGTCCATGATCGTCACATCCCACCGGAGTATCTCCGTATCGGTGTGAAGGCGCAGATATGCGTCGACCATGGCAAGATGATCGGGCAGCATCTCGTCGTCGGAGTCGAAGTGGAGCGTGTAGGGCGTGGTCACTTTGGCCAGAGCCGCATTGCGGGCCACTGAAGCACCGGGGCGTGGCTCGCTGACCACCGTGACCGATATCCCCTGCGGCTCGACGCGTTGTCGCCACTGTTCGATGATCTGCGGCGTGGAGTCGGTCGATCCGTTGTCGGCGATCACTGTTTTAAGCGGGCGCAGTGTCTGCCGCTCGATCGAGAGCAGGGTGCGTGGGAGCAGCGCGGCGCGGTTGCGCACAGGCATCACCACCGTGAGTATGGGTTCTTTGCTGTCGTTGTTCATAGGGCGCTGATGAAATGAAAAAAGCCGCAGCCGATACGCCTGTGTCCGGGCTGTATGGGCTGCGGTTTCTGTATTGTTAGGCCTTGTGTGGCTCAGTTGGCCTTCTCGACCTTGTTGTAGCGTGCGTTCAGACCCTCGATGATTTCGTTGGTGATGTCGAGATCGGGGTTGAAATACACTCCGGAATGGCGGTAGAGTATCGCGTCATAGCCTTTGCCGGCGTTGTAGATCTTGATGTAGTTCTCAATCGAGTCGTTGAGCTGCTGACGCTGTTCGGCCATCTCCTGGTCGGTGGTGTTCTGCAGGTTGGCCAGATAGTTCTGGGCGTCCTGCTGCATCTTGTTGAGCTTGTTCATGTCGGCCTCGTAGCTTGCCTGCGAGAGGTAGCCGTTCGAGCGGTATTTCTGCTCTATCTGTGCGGCGAAGCGCTGTATCTCCGCGCCCTTGTTCTGCTGGGCGTTTTCAAGCTTGCTGATAGCACGGATGGCGATATCCTTGAAGTCTTTTGCGAGATTGTAGTGGGTGGTGATGGAGTCTGCGTCGATAAAGCGGATGTTCATGGACGGTGCCTTGGCTTCAGCTGTTGAATCGGCGGCAGTCGCTGCCTGGTCGGCGTTCTGGTTGGCGCACGAAGCAGCGGCAAGACTCATGAAGATAGCTAACGGTAAAGCCGTTTTTTTCATTTCTGATATGAGGTTAATTAGGATTTTTTCACTGTGTCGGTAGCGTTGGCCGCTGTCGGTCGCCCTTGTCTGCGTGGAGTCTGATGGCTCTGGTGGTGCGAGGGAAATCGTCCTCCTCTGACTGTGAGGACTTTCACTGCGAGAAGAAGCCCTGCCACGAGCACCATTGTCATTGTCAGAAGCACAGTTTTCATAGGTCGGTTGCGGTTTCGCTGTGCAAATATAGGAAAGGTCTGCAAATTATTTGCAATGTGTCGATTTTATTTTGTAATTTAGTGTGCGGTTTGGCTTGAAATTTAACATTCTTTGCCAAAAAGCTACATCTCTTGACGCTTCCAGGAGCGCCGGGAGGCGACATCGCGACAATCTCTGAAAATTCAAACCCATAAAAGACAATCTGCGACATGACAGTTAAAGAACTCGAACCCAAAAGGGTCTTTGAAATCTTCGATCAGATCACGAAGGTGCCCCGTCCGTCCAAGAAGGAGGAGAAAATACGCCGCTATCTGCTCGATTTCGCCAAGCAACACAATCTTCAGGCCAAGACCGACAAGGTGGGCAACGTGGTCATCTCTGCGCCCGCCACTCCGGGTCATGAGAATGCTCCTACGGTGATACTCCAGGGCCACATGGATATGGTGTGTGAGAGCAACGACAAGTCGTTCGACTTCGACAACACTCCCATCACCACTGTGGTCGACGGCGACTGGGTGCGTGCCGAAGGCACCACGCTCGGAGCCGACAACGGAATAGGTGTGGCGGCGGCGCTCGCCGTAATGACCGATCCAGACTCGGTGCACGGTCCGCTCGAGGCGCTCGTGACTGTCGACGAGGAAACCGGCATGACCGGTGCCTTCGGTCTTGAGGGCGACATGATTTCCGGATCGATCCTGCTCAATCTCGACTCCGAAGACGATGCCGAGATATTCGTCGGATGTGCCGGAGGTGTCGACACTGTGTGCACATTCACCTACAATCGTTCGTTCGCGCCCAACGATTTTACCTATTTCAAGGTCGATATAGCCAAAGGACAGGGCGGACACTCCGGAGGCGATATCCACCTCGGGAGAGCCAACGCCAACAAGCTCCTCGCACGCTTCCTCTTCAACCTCAGCAAGAAATATGAGCTTTCGCTCGCCGAGATCGACGGCGGCAACCTGCGCAACGCCATTCCGCGCGCCGCACACGCCGTTGTCGGAGTCCACACATCCAAGAAAGAGGATGTCCGCGTGGCTCTCAACCATTTCATCGCCGAGGTGGAGAATGAATACTCCGATCTCGAACCCACTATCGAGATCACCATGGAGAGCGTCGACAAGCCCGAGTTCTGCATCGATTCCGACACCACGTTGAAGCTCATCCGTTCGATCTACAGCGCTCCCCACGGAGTCGTGTCGATGAGCCGTGTGATGCCCGGCCTTGTCGAGACATCCACCAACCTCGCTTCGGTCAAGATGAAGGAGAGCAACGAAGTGGTGGTCACCACATCGCAGCGCAGTTCTGTCGACTCGCGCAAGTGGGATATCGCCAATCAGGTGGAGGCTCTCTTCGCACTCGCCGGAGCCAAGGTGGTGCATGGCGAGGGCTATCCCGGATGGGCGCCCAATCTCGAATCGCCCATCATGAAGATCGCCAGCGACGCCTACAGCGAACTCTACGGAGTGACGCCCGCCATCAAGGCTATCCACGCCGGTCTGGAGTGCGGACTATTCCTGGAGAAGTTCCCCCACCTCGACATGGTGTCGTTCGGTCCCACTCTGCAGGGAGTCCACTCTCCGTCGGAGCGCATGTACATCCCGGCGGTAGAGCGTTTCTACAACCATCTTAAACTGATCCTCAAGAAGGTGGCCGATCTTTAGAGTGTGTTTGAATTTCACTTCTGTTCACTCAAAGAGGATTTTCGGATAGATTTGCGTGAGTTGAAGAGGGAGCGATGCGGGCATCGTGACCGATGAAACTTGACGCAAATCGCCCGAAAAGACCTTTGAGGGGATGGAAAGAAGTCCGGAAATATATCTTCGTGTTAAATTCAAACATACTCTAAGAAGTAAGCCGCTTCCGGCCCGTAATATCAGCGCCCGCAGTGAGATCCGTTCTCGCTGCGGGCGCTCGTTTTTTTTGTCAGGGCGGCTCTGACATGCCTCGCTGATCTCTCCCTTCTGTCAGGGCATGGTCAGTGTCCGCGAACCGTCGGCGTTCACTTTTATCGCTACGTGAAGCGTGTCGTCGGGCAACAGCGGCTCTATCCGCTCGGCCCACTCGATAAAGCATGGCGAGCCGGAGTAGAAATAGTCGTCGAGTCCCAGATCGAGAGCCTCCTCGATGTTCTCTATGCGGTAGAGGTCGAAGTGGTAGATCGGTCGCGGCATCGATCCGCTGTACTCATTGATTATGGCGAATGTGGGCGATGCTGCCATGTCGTCGGCCACGCCCATCTTGCGGCACAGAGCCGAGATCAGCGTGGTCTTGCCTGCGCCCATTTCTCCGTCGAAGGCCACTACTGTTGCGCCCGAAGCCTCAAGAGCGTCGGCGAGCTTGGCTGCCGCGCTGTCGATGTCGGCGATTGTGGATATCTCTATTGTTGTCATAGCTTGCTTGTGAGTGTCACCAGCGGCACGAGCATCTCCTCCATCGAAATGCCTCCGTGCTGGAAGGTGCCGCGGTAGTATTGTGCGTAATGGTTGTAATTGTTGGGATAGGCAAAGAAGTCGCGCCCGGTGGCAAACACGTATTCCTCACCGATCCGTTTCACCGGCAGACCGATCTCCGCCGGACGGTCGGCCACCATCACCTGCCGGGCGTTGTAGTCCATGCCGCGGCCGGCTTTGTATCGCAGATTGGTGGTGAGCGTGCGGTCGCCTACGATGCGCTGCGGAGTGGCCACTCTGATTGTGCCGTGGTCGGTGGCGAGCACCACCTTCTGGCCGGTGGCCGCTATGCGGCTGAACAGCTCCAGAGTGGGGGAGTGGCGCAGCCATGAGTCGGTGATCGACAGATAGGCGGCGTCGGTCGACGCCAGTTCCCTGACCGTGCGCGACTCGGTGCGTGCGTGCGACAGCATGTCGATGAAGTTGATCACCACGGCGTTAAGCCGGCAGTCGGCGCGGTCGGCCATAGTGGAGATGAACTGCTCGCACCCCTCCGAATCAAATATCTTGGAATAGCTCATGCGCTCGCGGAAGCCGTGGCGTTCGAGCTGCATCGCCAGCAGCCGCTCTTCAGCCATATTTTTCGACTCGGCGGCGTCATCATCAACCCACAGATCAGGCCACCGGCGCTTTATCTCCGAGGGCATCATGCCGGCGAAGATGGCGTTGCGCGCAAACTGTGTCGAAGTGGGGAGTATCGATAGCGACAGAGTTTCGTCGCTGAACGTAAACAGATTGGACAGGAGCGATTTCAGAGCCAGCCACTGGTCGAGTCTGAAATTGTCGATCACCACAAACCACACCGGACCCTCCTTCAGCAGAGGCATCACTCTCGAGCGTATCAGGCCGGGGCTTGTCAGCGGCTCGTTGAGCAGCAGATCGCGGTAGTTGCGGCGTATGAATTTGCCGAAAACCGTGTTGGCCTCGTCGATCTGGGTGGCGAGTATCGAAGCCATTTCAGCCGTGTCGGCCTGCAGCGTATGGGTCTGGGCCGACAGCTCGGTCTGCCAGTAGACGAGACGGCGGTACAGATCCCTCCAGTCGTCGAGCGTAGCGCATTGGGCTATGCTTGCCGTTATCGCGCCGAATTCCGCACGATAGCCCGAAGTCGACGTGTCGGCCACCAGTCGACGGCCGTCGAGTGTCTTCTTTATCGAAAGAAGTATCTGGTTGGGATTTACGGGCTTTATCAGATAATCGGCGATGCGTGAGCCTATGGCGCGCTCCATGATGTTCTCCTCCTCGCTTTTGGTGATCATGATCACCGGCATGTGGGGGTGTTGCTGCTTGATGGACTGCAGGGTCTGCAGGCCGGTGATGCCCGGCATGTGCTCGTCGAGAATCACCATATCGAACTCCGCCGACTCCATCGCCTCAAGCGCGTCTGATCCGGAGCACACGGTGGTCAGTTCATAACCCTTGCTCTCCAGAAACATGATATGGGGCCGGAGCATGTCGATCTCATCGTCGGCCCATAATATGCGTGGTTGGCGATTCGTTGTCATTTGTAGCAAAATTAGTCAAATTCCCCCTAACTGACAAATTGCCGCCCTCCGATATCATCCGTTGTCGCCGATTGTTGGCGGGATATGGGTCGCCCGCGCTAGCTCAGGTCCCCTGCTATCGCATATTGCTGCCGCCCTCGTCTCCGATCTCCTCCGATAATTCCGATAGCTCTCCTCCCTCCTCCTCTCCTCCGTTGAGGTAGTCGTCGAGCGAGAGCCCTGCGCCTATGAGGCGGGTGAAGTCGGGCTGCGATATGACTATCGGCCTCACCTCGGGCGTGATCCCCGACTCCGGATAGGCAAGCATCATGGTGAGATAGCGCGAGGCCTCCGCACGGTCGGCGAAGCCTTTGACGGCAAGCAGTCCGAGCGGCCCGAACTGCATCGGTTCGAGGTCGAAGTCGCGCACGGCGAATGTGGCGAAGTTGTAGCGGGCCACGTTATAGAGCAGGATATTGGGATTGATGGTGTCGACGGCAAATGCCAGCACCACCAGATGGGGTGCGTCGGCATCGCGCTCAAACGATATGCCGCTCAGGCTGTCGGTGGCGGCGGCGAGCATGGTTGAGTCGTTGGTGAGCCTCGTGGCCCAGATCATGCCGCGCACATTGGTGCCCGAACTGTTGATCTTGCGCCCTTTGAGGCTTTCGCGCAGCCATCCCGCGGCAAGCGGAGCCATATCGGCCTGGGGATATGTCTCCACCAGATGTTTCAGCCGCGAGCGGAACTCTCCGGCGTCGCCCTGCGTGGCGTAGGTCAGAGCGTCGATAAATAGAAATTTAGGCAGTATCTGGCTGGTGGGATAGTGGGTGCGGGCATATTCGGCGGCGCTGCGCACAGAGTCGTTGTCGTTGGCCAGATAGGCTTCGTAGGCGGCCGCATAGAGCTGTTCCTGCCGCGAATGCATCTCTTTGAGGTCGCGCAGATAGTCGGGATTGGCCATCGCTTTGCCGAGCGGGGTGTCGGCGAATTCACCGGCCATGAGAAGCCGCCACCGTTCGGCTTCGGCGTTGTCGCCCATTCGTGCGGCCATGAGATACAGATTGTGGTATAGCTCCGGACGGTATATGTTGTCGGGATATTGCCGCAGCAGTCGGTCCCAGTGGCGCCGAGCCTCGGTGTAGTCGTCGAGCTTGTCCTTCAGTATCAGCCCCATGTTGAACAGACCCTCCTGTATGGCGTCATGGGCTTTCTTTCTCGACAGGCTGTCGGCCGGTATCTGTGCCAGATAGTAGGCGCGTTCGTGCGGGTCTGATGCCGCTGTGGCGCTCTGTGCGCCCTGCGGGTCGTCGGTGGCTGTGGTGTCGGGCTTTGCGTCGTTGGTGTCGGTGTCGTCTATTGCGGCGTAGGCGGCCTTGTCGCTGCGGCGCCAGTTGTCTTCCGGTTTGCGCGTGCCCCAGCGGCGGCGGAATTCGGCGCGGCCCGCCTCTATGGCCTGACGGTTGTAGAAATACCATGACCCGTCGCCGCTCTGGCGGGCGAATGCCGTGGGCGCCGATGCGTTGCCCGAGGTGGTGGAAGCGGCGATCCCGGCGCTGTTGTCGGCGGCCTCCGCCTCCCGTTGCTGTCGTTCCTCCTCTTCGGCTTTGGCCTGCTCTTCGCGGCGCAGGCGCTCGATGATGGCGTCGATCGCTTTGAGCCGGTCGGTCTCGGGCATGTCGGCGAGCCGCAGCAGCGAGTCGTTGAGGCTGACGGTGCGGGAATACACGGCAAGCTCGTCGAGCACATCGCTTCGGTCGCGTATCTGCCTTATACCCTCGAATGTCTCGGGCAGAAGAGCCACGGCCTCGGCATAGCAGGGCTGTGCGTGGTCGTAGTCGGCGCGCTCGAAGTACAGACGTCCCAATGCAAGCCGGGCGAGAGCCATGTCGACGCCTCTGCGCTCCGATTTTTCGGCGGCCAGGGCGTAGGAGTGCATGGCCATGGCGGTGTCGCCAAGCGCTATGTGTATGTTGCCGGCCGCATAGTGTATCTGGTCGAGATAGCGTGCGTTGCGGCCGTAGCTTGTCATGCGTCCGAGGGCTTTCAGCTCGTTGCGCAGACGGTCGGCCGACATGGCGTCGAGGCCGGTCGTTTCGCTGCGCCGTATGCGGGCGTTGAAACGCATCGGGTAGGCCGCCGAGCTGCTCTTCTCCACTCTGCGGAAGGCTTCGGCGGCTCCCGCCTTGTCGCCTCCGGCGAGCATCACCTGTCCCAGCAGATAGGTGAGCCGCGTCTTCTGAGCGCCTTTGGCTGTGGCGGCTGCCTGGCGCAGCGGGGCGGCGGCGCTCTGCCAGTCGCGGCGGGCTATGGCGGCCTCGGCTTGTGCGAGGGCATACTGGTGGCGCAGTTCGTCCGATGTGAGGTCGCTCTCCCTGACGCGTCCGAGGGTGGCCTCGGCCTCGCCGGTCCATCCTTCGGCAAGATAGCTGCGTGCCTGCCATATACGGGCCTCGGCGACGGTCTGGGGCAGCCATTGGAAATGGTTGGCCACGTACATGAATGTGGTGGCGGCGGGCAGAAACTCGCCGTTCATGTAGCGTGAGCGGCCGAGGAGCATCCATGCGTTGTGGAGATACGGATTATACTCTTCGCGCTGCATCCATTTGCGGTATTCCGGGTCGGAGCGGCGTCCGGCCTGACGGCGTGGCTTCTTCTTGATGGAGCGCACTCTGATGGCTTTCTGAGCCTTCTCTATCGATCGGCCGAAGTCGCCCTGGGGCTGCGGAGCCTTGGGGTCGCGGCGGGCTTCGGCGGGATGCACCGGCAGCAGGCGTGTGAAGTCGTCGTCGTATGACCGCTCCATGTCGGCCAGGGTCTGGCGGTAATGCTCGTCGCCGTTGAAAAGTATGTTGTAGCGGGTGATGAAGGACTGATACTGACGGTTGGCGGCGGTGTTCTTGCGCGTGGAGCATCCGCCCGCCGCCAACAGCACCGCTATGGCCATTATCCACAGTAGTAGTCTCATCATTCTATACATGCGGCAAAGTTAGCGAAAAATCGCGAGGTATCGGTCATGGCAAAATCCGCTCCGGCAAAAAATAAGACTGCCTGCGGCCGGAGCCGAGGCAGTCTTGTTAAGAATATGTTTACAGGCCGGGGGAGATCACATCATGCCGCCCATGCCGCCCATGCCGGGAGCGGGCATTGCCGGAGCGGGATTCTCCTCTTTCTTGTCGGCGATCACACACTCGGTGGTGAGGAACATGCCGGCTATCGAGGCGGCGTTCTCCAGAGCCACGCGGGTCACCTTGGCGGGATCGATCACGCCTGCGGCCAGAAGGTTCTCGTACTTGTCGGTGCGGGCGTTGTAGCCGAAGTCGGCGCTGCCGTCCTTCACTTTCTGCACTACCACGGCTCCCTCTACGCCGGCGTTGGCCACGATCTGGCGCAGTGGCTCCTCGATGGCGCGCTTCACGATGAGTATGCCGGTGGTTTCGTCGTCGTTGTCGCCCTTGAGACCCTCAAGCGAGGCGATGCAGCGGATGTAGGCCACGCCTCCGCCCGGAACGATACCCTCGGCGATGGCGGCGCGGGTGGCGCTCAAGGCGTCGTCCACACGGTCTTTCTTCTCCTTCATCTCCACTTCGGAGGGTGCGCCGATATGGAGCACTGCCACTCCGCCGGCGAGCTTGGCCAGACGTTCCTGAAGCTTTTCGCGGTCATAGTCGCTGGTGGTGTTTTCGATCTGGGTCTTGATCTGTGCCACGCGGGCGGCGATGGCATCCTTGTTGCCGGCGCCGTTGACTATGGTGGTGTTCTCCTTGTTGACGGTGATCTTCTCGGCGCGTCCGAGCATGTCGAGAGTGGTGTTCTCGAGCTTCATGCCCTTCTCTTCCGATACTACGGTGCCGCCGGTCAGCACGGCGATGTCCTCAAGCATCTCCTTGCGGCGGTCGCCGAAGCCGGGGGCTTTGACGGCGCAGATCTTCAGGGAGCCGCGCAGACGGTTGACCACGAGGGTGGCGAGGGCTTCCGACTCTACGTCCTCGGCGATGATCAGCAGCGGACGTCCGCTCTGTGCCGTGGCCTCGAGTATGGGGAGCATGTCCTTGAGGTTGGAGATCTTCTTGTCAAAGATCAGCACGTAGGGCGATTCCATCTCGCACTCCATCTTCTCGGTGTTGGTCACGAAGTAGGGCGAGATATAGCCGCGGTCAAACTGCATGCCCTCTACGATGTCAACCGTAGTTTCGGTGCCTTTGGCCTCGTCGACGGTGATCACGCCCTCTTTCTTCACTTTCTTCATGGCCTCGGCGATGAGGCGGCCGATGTTCTCGTCGTTGTTGGCCGAGATGCGTGCCACGTCCTCGATCTTCTTGAAGTCGTCGCCTACCTCCTGGCTCTGGGCGCGGATGCCCTCCACTACGGCTGCCACAGCCTTGTCGATGCCGCGCTTGATGTCCATGGGATTGGCGCCGGCGGCCACGTTCTTGAGGCCTACGTTGATGATCGACTGGGCGAGCACGGTGGCGGTGGTGGTGCCGTCGCCGGCGTCGTCGCCGGTCTTCGAGGCCACTTCCTTGACGAGCTGTGCGCCCATGTTCTGGAACGGATCCTCAAGCTCCACTTCGCGGGCTACGCTCACACCGTCCTTGGTGATGTGGGGTGCGCCGAATTTCTTCTCGATGATCACGTTGCGGCCTTTCGGGCCGAGGGTCACTTTCACGGCATCGGCCAGAGCGTCGACGCCTTTCTTGAGCTCTTCGCGAGCCTTTATCTCAAATTTTATCTCTTTTGCCATGGTTGTTGGTCGTTTATATTGTTGAATTTATGGTGAGGGAGGTGAGAGCTGACCGCTTATTCCACGATAGCGAGGATGTCGCTCTGACGCATGATGAGGTATTTTTCGCCCTCGAATTCGATCTCGTTGCCTGAATATTTGCCGTAGAGCACAGTGTCGCCGGCCTTCACTGTCATCTCCTCATCTTTGGTGCCGCAGCCTGCAGCGACTACAGTGCCTTTGAGGGGCTTCTCTTTGGCGGAGTCGGGGATGATGATTCCGGCCACTGTCACTTCTTCAGCGGCGACGGGCTTGATAAGAACCCTGTCGGCCAATGGTTTGATGTTCATGATTCGGTAGTTTTTGTTTTATAGTTTCTGATTGTTGTCTTGTTGTCGCATTGTGGTGCATTATGCTCAATGCATATTCCGTGCCAAAGCGCGGGCGTGTCAGTCGGTCTGCCAAAATGGCAATGTCACCCCCTGATTTGGCGATGGCATCAGAGGGGTAACGCCCTGCCTCCTGCTAAAGTTCACCGTAGGGAGTGGCAATGTCAGTCGGTGGGGTCGGTCACTTTGACTCTCCGGCGGGCTGACGTTTCAGCAGGGTGTCGATGGCGAGTCCTGCCAGAGTGAACCCGAATATGGCGGTGATATGGCACAGAGCTCCGTTGATGGCGCGCTTGCCGTAGGTCATGGTGCCGTCAGGGTCAGGCTCGTCGCCGGCGTTGGTCAGCAGTTCGGGAGAGTAGACGCAGCGGAATTTCCGGCGCGGCGTCATGCCGTCGCGCTTGAACCGGCGCCGGAGTGCCGCCGCGAGCGGACACCCTTTGACCTGCCAGAATTCGGCCACGCTGACTTTCGTGGGATCAGCTTTGAGCGCGGCGCCCATCGACGACAATATCCGGGTCGAGGGGGTGGATGTGGCGTGGAGTATCAGAGCGGCCTTGTCGGCCAGGGAGTCGATGGCGTCGATGGTGATGTCATGCCCTGCTATGTCGAAGTCGGCGGCATGTTCGGCTGTGTAGCGGCGTCGCATCAGCCTCAGGTCGAGGCCGGGGTTTATGTCGAGAAGTCGCTCGGCGAGGATGTCGGTCTTCGGGCATCCGGTGGTCGATCCGAGAGCCATCACCTGGCGGTTGATGTTGGTCTGGGCCACGTCGTCGGGATCTACTATCGTGAGGCGTCCTATGCCGGTGCGTGCGAGGCATTCGGCGGTCCATCCGCCCACTCCTCCTATGCCGAATACTATGGCCGATGAGGCGGCGAGGCGCTCCATCTGTTCGTCGCCTATGAGGCGGCGGGTGCGGTCAAAACGTCGGTCGGTCACTGTCGTGATGAAATGTTATGTATGTGTGATGAAATTGATTGATATGCTTGAATTGCGCCGCTTGCTTGGACGGGCTGTCAGCATCGGTTGTGGCTGTCGGTTGCCGGAGCGTCATGACTGCAGGCTGAGACGCAGGCGGTCGAGCAGCGAAGGTCGATCCTGGCGAAGATGCACCGATGTGCGGTCGCTCTCTTTGTCGAGAAACACTATCGAGCTGTGAAGCACCACTGCCACGCAGTCGTCGAAGTCGATTATGCCGTGGATATGTCCCAGAGGAAGGCTGTGGAACGGAGAACTCTCCGGAATACTGCCTATGATCAGGCTGTCGCCCTCGATGCCTATTCCGTGCTCGAGCGGCAGCTGCTCGAAGAGCAGAGCTATGTCGAGATCCTCCGATGAGGCCGGACGCTGCCGGTAGGTCTTGTAGATTGTGTCTATTACCTTTTTTGTCACCATGTCTTTTTCCTGCTTGGAGTGAAATGCATCCGGAGCGGGCGGTCTCAGGCCGCTCTCGCCCGTGTTTTACATTATAACGCTGATTATGCCGCAATTGTTTTGTCGGCCCTCATAATGACAGGGCGCTCCGGAGAGCGAAGCTGTCCGGAACGCCTTGTCATAGTGTATGTGGCTGATGCAGCGTTGGTCAGGCCAGGAAGCCCAGCAGCACGCCGGCTGCCACGGCAGAGCCGATGACACCGGCCACGTTCGGACCCATGGCGTGCATGAGCAGATAGTTCGACGGATCGTACTCCAGACCGAGGTTGTTGGAGATACGGGCCGACATGGGGACGGCCGATACGCCGGCGTTGCCGATCAGCGGATTGATCTTCTTGTGCTTCGGCAGGAAGAGGTTGAAGAGCTTCACGAAGAGCACGCCCGACGACGAGGCGATGATAAACGCCATGAAGCCGAGGGCGAAGATGCCGATGGTCTGCGCGGTCAGGAACTCCGATGCCTGAGTGGAGGCGCCGACGGTCATGCCGAGCAATATGGTGACGATGTCGGTCAGGGCGTTGCTGGCAGTCTTGGCCAGACGGGTGCATACGCCGCACTCGCGGAGCAGGTTGCCGAAGAAGAGCATGCCCAGCAGGGGTATGCCCGAAGGCACCACGAAGCAGGTCAGCAGAAGGCCGAGGATCGGGAATATGATCTTCTCGTTCTGCGACACGGCGCGGGCCGGCTTCATCTTGATCAGACGCTCCTTCTTGGTGGTGAACAGGCGCATCAGCGGCGGCTGGATCACAGGCACCAGAGCCATGTAGGAGTAGGCCGACACTGCGATAGCGCCCATCAGGTTGGGAGCCAGTTTCGACGACAGGAATATGGCCGTGGGGCCGTCGGCGCCGCCGATGATGGCTATGGCACCGGCCTGGTCGGGCGTGAAGCCCAGAAGCAGGGCCACCATGTAGGCGCCGAAGATGCCGAACTGGGCGGCCGCGCCGATAAGCATCAGCTTCGGATTGGCTATCAGAGCCGAGAAGTCGGTCATGGCGCCGATGCCGAGGAATATCAGCGGAGGATACCATCCGGCCGATACGCCGTTGTAGAGGATGTTGAGCACGGAGCCCTCCTCATAGATGCCCACGTCGAGGCCGGCGGTGGTGTTGAACGGAATGTTGCCTATGAGTATGCCGAAGCCGATCGGCACCAGGAGCATCGGCTCGAAGTCTTTCTTGATGGCAAGCCAGATAAAGAAAAGACCTACGGCCAGCATGACGAAATGCTCCCATGTGGCGTTGTGGAATCCTGTAAGGATCCAGAACTGATGGAGGTTGTTGGCTAAGAAATCACCGAATGACATAGCTTGATTCGTTTTATTGAGCTGTGGGTAATCAGGTGGTTTCTATCATTCGAGAGTGATGAGCACTGCTCCTTCGAGCACAGCCTCTCCCTGCGCTACGTTGACGGAGGCAACCTTGCCGTCGCGGCCGGCGTGGATGGCGTTCTCCATCTTCATGGCCTCGAGCATCACTACTGTGTCGGCGGCCTTGACGGTGTCGCCCGGCTTCACCTGCACGCTGAGGATCGTGCCGGGGAGCGGAGCCTTCACCTGATGGCCGGAGCCGGTGGTCTTGGGGGTGGCTATCACCTTGGCGCCGCTGTCGGTGCGCGGAGCGGCCGACGGACGGGGAGCGTTGACGATGGTCACGGGCTTGTCCTTGCGTTCGAGTTCCACCTTGTAGGGGATACCGTTCACTTCCACCTGGGCTGAATTGTTGTCGATGTCGCCGACGGCCACCTTGTAGGTGTTGCCGTTGATCTTATATTTGTATTCTTTCATTGTTTTTGATGATATGGAGTATGGGTTAGGGAGTGATGTTGACGCTCATCAGTGACGCGGCGCCTGACGCATGTTGTAGATCTTCGAGTTCCACGGCGAGTAGGCTTTGCGCACCTTGTTGATGGTGAGCACGGTGTTCTCGCGGTCGTGGGCGTCGAGATGCTCGTGGAGCGCCAGGGCGATGGCTGCGATGGCCTCGCCCGAGTCGGAGTCGGGACGCTCTTCGCGTGTGAGCTCCTGAAGCTTGGCGCCGTGCGACTTGGCCTTGTTGCCCTTCGAATAGTGCTCGCCGATCTTGCTGATCACGTAGAAGCACACAGAGAGCAGCAGCAGAGCCGAGAACACGATGCACATGGCCATTACGGTCATGCCGAAGCCGTTCTCGTCGCGCTCGGCAAACATCTCAACCTTCGAGTTGGTGTCGCGGATCACGTTGGCCGAGCTGGGGGTCACGTGGCGTGCGCCCGAGCCGTCGCGCACCTCCCATTCGCCTGTTCCGTCCTCGGAGCGGGCGTAGGTGGTGTTGGGTGCGAGCGATGCGGGCACGGTCACCTCGTCGATGAGTGTCTTGCCGTCGGCGTCATACACTCCGATCCAGTTGTCCTGACCCTCGCGGAGGGTGAAGTTCATGTGGAACGTGCCCTTGGAGGGCTGGCCGTCGGCCCAGAACACCACATGCTGGCGTTTGGGGATACGGGTGTTGACATCACCCAGCGGCACAGGATATTTCTTGGGGTTGGAGGGGTCGTCGGTGATGAACACGCTCGAGATCTCAAGCGGGGCGAAAGTGGAGTTGAAAAGCTCCACCCACGCGCTGCGGCGGCCGTAGTCGTCCGTGACGCTGCTGTCGTTGGTCACCATCACCTCGTTGAGCCTCAGGCCTCTGCGACCCTGGGCCGAAGCGTCCGACGCCGCAATGAGCGCCACGACTGCCACCAGCACCGTTATACAGATTTTTTTCATGATGCTGACAGTGTTTTAGAGGGGGATGTTGCCATGTTTCTTGGCAGGATTGGTGAGTTTCTTCGTGGCGAGCTGCTGAAGGGCGCGGATGATGCGGAAACGGGTGTTGCGCGGCTCGATCACGTCGTCGATGTAGCCGTAGCGGGCGGCGTTGTAGGGGTTGCAGAAGAGCTTGTTGTACTCGTTCTCCTTCTCCTTGAGCACGGCTGCGGGGTTGTCCGATTCCTTGGCCTCCTTGGCGTAGAGCACCTCTACGGCACCGGCGCCGCCCATCACGGCGATCTCGGCCGTGGGCCATGCATAGTTCATGTCGCCGCGGAGCTGTTTGCAGCTCATCACGATGTGAGAGCCGCCGTAGCTCTTGCGCAGGGTGACGGTCACCTTGGGCACAGTGGCCTCGCCGTAGGCGTAGAGCAGCTTGGCGCCGTGGAGTATGACGCCGTTGTATTCCTGACCGGTGCCGGGAAGGAATCCGGGCACGTCGACGAGGGTCACCAGAGGGATGTTGAAGGCGTCGCAGAAGCGCACGAAGCGGGCTGCCTTGCGCGATGCGTTGCTGTCGAGCACACCGGCAAGATATTTGGGCTGGTTGGCCACGATGCCGACGCTCTGTCCGTTGAAGCGGGCGAAGCCTATGATGATGTTCTTGGCGTAGTCGCGCTGCACTTCGAGGAATTCGCCGTTGTCGATGATGGCGCCGATCACCTCATACATGTCGTAGGGACGGGTGGCCGAGTCGGGAATGATCTCGTTGAGCGAGTCCTCCAGACGGTCGATCGGGTCGTCGCAGGGCATCACCGGCGGCTCCTCGAGGTTGTTCTGGGGTATGAAGCTGAAGAGCTTGCGGATCACCTTCAGGCACTCTTCGCCGTCTTCGGCGGCAAAGTGGGCCACGCCGCTCTTGGTGGAGTGAACTTCTGCTCCGCCGAGCTGATCCTGGGTCACATCCTCGCCGGTGACGGTCTTCACCACCTTCGGGCCTGTGAGGAACATGTAGGATATGCCCTTGGTCATGATGGTGAAGTCGGTGAGGGCGGGGGAGTAGACGGCGCCGCCTGCGCAGGGACCGAGAATGCCCGAAATCTGGGGTATGACGCCCGAAGCGAGGATGTTGCGCTGGAATATCTCAGAGTAGCCTGCGAGGGCGTTGATACCCTCCTGGATGCGGGCGCCGCCGGAGTCGTTGAGGCCGATCACGGGTGCTCCCATCTTCATGGCCATATCCATGATCTTGCATATCTTCAGGGCCATGGTTTCGCTGAGCGATCCGCCGAACACGGTGAAGTCCTGTGCGAAAACATATACCAGACGGCCGTTGATGGTGCCGTAGCCTGTCACCACGCCGTCGCCGAGATAGCTTTTCTTTTCCTGTCCGAAGTTGTGGCAGCGGTGACGTACAAACATGTCGATCTCCTCGAACGATCCCTCGTCGAGGAGCTGTGCGATACGTTCGCGGGCGGTGTATTTGCCGCGGGCATGCTGTTTCTCGATGGCTTTTTCGCCGCCGCCGAGACGAGCTTCATTGCGGAGCGCTATAAGCTCCTGAACCTTTTCAAGCTGGTTGCTCATATAGAGTTGTGTTGTGGATTGTTGTCAATTGGTTTGTTACAGCGTCACTTCTTGGCGGGATCCTCGCAGAGTTCCACCAGAGTGCCCACCGACGATTTCGGGTGTATGAAGGCTATGTTGAGACCTTCGGCTCCCTTGCGGGGCGCCTTGTCGATCAGTCGGCCGCCTTTCTCCTCGATTTCAGTCAGGGCGTTGGCCACTCCGTCGGCCACGGCGAAAGCTATGTGCTGGATGCCTCCGCGACCGCCGTTGTTGGCGATGAACTTGGCTATGGCGCTGTCTTCGGCCGTGGGTTCGAGAAGCTCGATCTTGGTCTGTCCGACGCGGAAGAAGGCTGTGCGCACTTTCTGATCGGCCACCTCTTCGATAGCGAAGCACTTGAGGCCGAGCATGTTTTCGTAGAACGGGATTGCCTCGTCGAGGCTCGGCACGGCTATGCCGACGTGTTCGATGTGGGAAATGTCCATTGTGGATTAAATAAAGTAATTGTAATTGTTTGATTTTCAGTAAGTGTATGCGCATTGCGGCCTGTCGTGGCGTTTTCTGGCGCCACGCGATGCCGCTTTGCACCGCAAATATAGCAAAAAAACGTTGATTACCATGCCATGCGTCAAATATTTATCCGCGGAAAAATATACGGCGTGCCGCCGTTGGATTATGCGAAAAGCCCTGCATCGGAATGTTGATTCCCGGTGCAGGGCCTGTGGTGTTTGCGTCGGTGTCTGCGCAGGGCAGTGGCCGGTCAATAGAAGCGGCGGATGCCCATCACTTCGCGGACTTCGGCCAGAGTGCGCGATGCGCGTTCGCGTGCTATTTCCGCGCCTCGGCGCAGCACGCGACCGATCGTGGCGTCGTCGCTCTGCAGGTCGAGTATGCGCTCGCGTATCGGCAGTGTGATGGCCAGTATGTCGTCGGCAAGCTGCTTCTTGAGGTCGCCGTAGCGTATCGAGCAGTCGGCGTAAGCGTCGCGGAAGTGTTTCACTACCTCGGGAGTCGATGTCAGTTCGAGAAGCGTGAACAGGTTTTCGACTGTCGGGCTGACGGGTTGGCCGGGAGTCTTGGGGCCTTCGTCGGTGACGGCGCGCATCACCTTCTTGCGCAGTGTCTTTTCGTCATCGATAAGATATATGCAGTTGCCTTCGCTCTTGCCCATCTTGCCGGAGCCGTCGAGTCCGGGCACCTTCACAGGTTTGCCCCCGAAGTCGAAATTTGCCGGCTCGGGAAAAAGTTCCACTCCGTAGAACGAGTTGAAGCGGCGTGCGAAGCGTCGTGTCAGTTCGAGATGCTGCTCCTGGTCCTTGCCTACCGGCACCTTATGGGCTTTCTGGATCAGTATGTCCACAGCCATGAGCGTAGGATATGTGAGCAGGCCGGCATTGACGCGCTTGTTGGAGTCGCTGCCTATGATCTGGCGCTCGATGTTCTCGTCGGCCTCATCCACCTTTATGCCGAGCTGCTTGCGTGCCTTGTCCTTGAAAGATGCGGTGCGCATCAGCTCGCCTATGCCCACATGCATGTTGAGCAGCAGATACATTTCGGAGATTTCGGGCACATCGCTCTGCACGAACAGGGTTGACTCCTCCGGATCGAGTCCGGCGGCAAGATATTCGGCCACTATGGAGCGCACATTGCGGTGGAGCTGTTCCGGATCGGGATTGGTGGTCAGAGCGTGCAGGTCGGCCACAAAGTAGAGGCAATCGTAGTCGCGCTGCATCCTGACGAATTTGCTCAACGCTCCGAAGTAGTTGCCCAGATGCAGGTTGCCGGTGGCTCTGATGCCGCTCAGCACTGTTTCTTTTCCATTCATATTCTTTGCTGGATGTTTTCGTAGTTTGTATGCCGCAAAATTACTCATTTTCCGGCGCATTTCAAAACCACCTTAAATAGCGATGACGGCCAAGGCCGGCTTTCGCTGACCTGGCCGCCATCGGCGGATAGTTTCGAATTATGTCGGTGTCTTACTGGTTGGCGAGGCGGAAGCGCACCGGAACGGTGTACCACACGTTCACGCTGTGTCCGTTCATCTTGCCGGGAATCCAGTTGGGCATCTTGCTGACCACTCTCACAGCTTCTTTGTCGAGCTCGGGGTCTTTGGAGCGCAGCACGTGTGCTTTGTCTACTTTGCCGTCCTTGCGGACCACGAAGCGAACGTGTACTACGCCCTGTATGCCCTGCTCGGCTGCGATCGGGGGATATACGAGGTTTTTGTTGAAGTATTCAGCGAGAGCCTTTGTGCCGCCGGGGAACTGGGGATCCTGCTCTACGGCGTCGAACACCTGCTCTTCCTTAGGCTCTACCTTCTCCTCGACCACTACCACGTCTTTGTGCTCCTGTGCGTTGATGATGTCGTCGACACCACGGTCCTCGTTGACGGCGCCGATGGCACGGTCGTCGTCCTTAAGGTCGTCCTGCGACTTGATCTCCTCCTTCACTTCCTCGTCGGGAACGACAAGGATTTCAGCAGCTTTGGTAGTGTTGAGAAGCTCCTCCTTGATCACTTCGGGCTTCTGCTCTTCGATGCGCTGGGGCTCATCTTCCTCGGGCTCTTCATCGACCTCATCGGTGATCATCTCGGCCATGGCCTGCTCGATGGTATCCTCGGGGCGGGCTTCAGCCGACTTGATCACGGTGTTGACCAGGAATGCGAGTGCGAAGAGTATAGCGATCACTATGACGATCACGATCATAGCGCGGTTGTGACGGCTTACCGAGCCCTTGCGGAGCTGATAAGCGCCGAAATCTTTGTTTTTGCCTTCAAAGATTATGTCGCGCCATTCTTTTGATGAAAGATCTACATCTTTTGCCATTTTTTTTCAGCTTTAAGGGTTAATATAAATCGTTCATCAATTATTGCCATGTTTGCGCTGGTAGGCTTCGATCATCAACGAGTCGTTGTGGTTGATGTTGTCGATCTGGTAGCGCGAAATCTGGTTGATCTGCATTTCGTCGAGCGCGCTGATCAGGCTCTCCCATGAAGCTTCGGGTGTGGCCTTGATCACAACTACGGGGCGGGTCAGTGTGGAGTCGTTGCGGATCTCCTTGGCCATTGCCTGGTAGATGGAGTCATTCTTGTCTTTGTTGGACGAGAATTCCTTGTTGCGCCATTTTACCTTCAGGTCGTTGATTTTGGTGAGTACCTGCTTGTTGCGGTCGTGGAGAATCTTGCGTATGCCTCGCTGGGTGGAGCCGTCGTTGCCGAGGAACACTTCCTTCTGGAGGTTGGAGTCCTCGAGCACGCCGTCGTTGTTGTCGTCGACGAGCTGGGGCTGTCCGGTGTAGTAATACACAACATTCTTTGCTCTTCCATCATCGTCTCTGGCCACTTCGCCGTTGTCCTTGCGGGCGGTCGAAACGATGAGCGTGATAGCCTCTGATTCTTTAGCTTTGTTCATCTGCTCCTGCTCCACCTTCTCGTTGGTCGGGAGGGTGATCTGCAGGGTCTGCGACTTGATCATCGTGGTGCAGAGCATGAAGAACGTAATCAGAAGCATGTTCATGTCGACCATCGGGGTGAAGTCGACGTGGATCTGCATCTTCTTCTGGGCGCCTTTTTTCTTTTTGCCGCCCTTGTCTGATTGTTCGATCTGTGCCATAATGAATTAGTCTTGCTCTGTTTTTAACGCAGTCATCAAGCTGAAGCGGTTCATCTTCAGAGTCTGGAGGTTGTCGAGCACGTGGTGAACGGTCGAGTAGGGGGTCGACTGGTCAGCCTTGACAGCTATGCCTTCGCCTTTTTTCATGGCGCTCTGCAGGTTGTCGTTGCCTGACGAGTAGATCGCACGCATCCAGATCTGGAATTCGTTGGGCTTGGTGAGGTCCTTGTTGTCATCGATAGGAATGCCCACATCTGAGCGGCTCATATCGGAGATGACTTTGTCTTGGTCGGTCTGTGACATTCTCAGGAACGTCGGCAGTGCCTGAAACGGAACTCCAAACATATTGATTTTGGAGAAGGCGTTGGCGTCTGCTTCGGTCAGTTCCACTTTCTTGTTGGGATGGAGCTTGTTGTATTCGCTGACAGCTTTTGTCAGGATCTCCTTGCGGATGGGCTCCGAACCCCATTCGCCGTCGGCCACGTTGGGGTCGGCTTCACCGGCGATTGAGATGAACACTTTGCCTTCGGGAGAGATGAGCACCTGCGCCAGGTTGGCGGTGGGCACCTTCAACTCCGATACCGACGACGGTGTGAGCACCGTCACAGGCTCTTTCTGAAGGAAAGTTGAGGTCAACATGAAGAAAGTAAGCAAAAGAACAGTCACGTCACTCATCGCGGTCATGTCGATGAGGGTACTCTTTCTTTTAATTTTTACTTTTCCCATATTACAGATTAAGGTGTTGTAGTTTGATTAATGTGTAACAGGGGATCAGTGGGTTGCTGCAAATGTCTGCACGATAGAGAAACCGATCTCGTCGATAGCGTAGGTCAGGTTGTCGATCTTGTTGGTGTAGAAGTTGTAGGAGATTACGGCGAAAGCACCGGTGGCGATACCGAAGGCGGTGTTGATAAGAGCCTCCGAGATACCGGTCGACAGCTCGGTCGAGTCAGGAGCGCCCGACTGTGCGAGAGCCTGGAACGACTTGATCATACCGATCACAGTACCGAGAAGTCCGACGAGTGTGCCGAGAGTGGTCATGGTGGCCACGATGGGGAGGTTCTGCTGGAGAGCCGGCATTTCGAGAGCAGTGGCCTCCTCTACTTCCTTCTGGAGAGTGGCGATCTTCTGCTCCTTAGAAAGGATGGTGTTCTTGTCCATCTCCTCGTAGCGAATGAGAGCGGCCGATACTACAGCGGCAACCGAACCCTTCTGCTTCGAGCAGAGAGCCTGTGCGCCGGCGATGTCGTTCTTGGCCAGGCAAGCCTTCACACCAGCGACAAACTTGGTGATGTTGCCTTTGCCTTTGGCGCTCGAAAGGGCGATCCAGCGCTCTACAGAGAGGACGATTACGGTGAGGAAGAGTGTCTGCAGCACGGGCACGATCACGCCGCCCATGTAGATGGTGCCCCAGATGTTGTGGGGGTGACCGTCTTCAAAGTGCGATTCGTGGCCGAACCAGAAGATGAAAAGACACACTGCAACGATGAAGCAGGCGATGATCACCAAGAACGCGTTCTTGATACCACCAACTTTGCTACCTTCTTTTTTTGCCTGAGGCTTTGCGGCCGTTGCAGGCTGGATGGGCTTTTGAGCTTCCATAATTGATAATTACTGATTGATTTTGTTAAGGTTATAGATTGTTTTGAAGTGTCTGTGAGAAGATGGCGTCTTCCAGGTATCTATCATTTGGGAGGGGAGGCGCGGCTCGGTATGGCGGGCAGCATCGTTTCCCGTGGTAATAGACTTGGCGAGATGCCGATGGCGTCGCGCACAGGCGTTACGCTTTTGCAAAAGTATTATTAGTTTTTCATTCACGCAAAAAAAAAGCGATTTATTTTCATGTTTTGAGCCATATAGATTGTGGAATGAATGTATTGGATACGTTTTGGCAATAATTTGTTAATGATTCGAAATTTTTTAGGTAACTTTGCGGCATAACCAATGCTCCGCAGGGGAGATAATGTGAAACAATGACTTATACATTGAAACTCAAACGAGGACTCGATCTCAGGATTGAGGGTGCTGTGGCGCCCGACGCTCCGGTCGAGACGGTCAGTCCCGCCGCCGTGGCTGTGTGTCCCGGCGACTTCGAGGGTTTTCTGCCCCGGCTTGATGTGCGCGAGGGCGATGCCGTGGCGCAAGGCCAGCCTCTTATGCATGATAAGAACAACCCGGAGATAAAACTGTGCTCGCCGCTGACCGGTGCGGTGGAGAGTGTGGTGAGGGGCGAGCGCCGGAAGATACTCCGTGTGGTTGTGAAGGCGTCGGATGACGCCGTGGCCGCGCCGGCGGCATTGAGTGCCGATGACCCGATGCAGCTGCGTCAGGCCATGCAGCAGTCGGGACTCTGGGCCGAGATGCGTCAGCGTCCCTATGATATAGTGCCCGATCCGGCCGTAGAGCCTCGCGATATATTCGTGACGGCTTTCGACTCGGCTCCGCTTGCGCTTCCTCTCGAAAAGCATCCCGCCGTCAGCCAGCAACGCCTTGATGCGGCTGTGGCTGCGCTGTCGCAGCTGACCGCCGGACATTTATATGTATGTACACGTCGTGATTTCGCTCTCAATGTCGGGGCGCCTGCTCTGCATTATGTGGTCGACGGGTCTCATCCGGCCGGAAACGCCGGTGTTCAGATAGCCAACATAGCTCCGGTCAACAAGAGCGAAACCGTATGGACACTCTCTCTGGTGACACTCTGCCGCATCGGTCAGCTCATTATCGAGGGACGGCGCGGATTCGACACTCTGGTGGGGCTATGCGGCTCGGAGGTGAAACGTCCTCATGCCATAGCCACCGTCGACGGCGCCGACATAGCGCAGCTCGTCAGAGGGCAGCTGAAGGATAGCGGCGCACATCTGCGGATAATATCGGGCAATGTGCTCACCGGAGTAAAAGTGGATGTCGACGATTATCTCCGCTTCCCCTACCGTCAGATCACTGTCATACCCGAGGGCGACGATGTCGACGAGTTCATGGGCTGGGCGTCGCTCAGTCCCGCAAAGATGAGCGTGAGCCGCTCGTTCCCTTTCAGCCGGTTCACCCGCCTGTTCCGCCCCGACGCACGTATGCTCGGCGGCTACAGGGCCATGATAATGTCGGAAACCGCCGACAAGGTGATGCCGATGGACATAATGCCCGAATATCTGCTGAAAGCCATAATCTCGCGCGATATCGACCGGATGGAGGCGCTGGGCATATACGAGGTGGCGCCGGAGGACTTTGCGCTTGCCGAATATGTCGATCCGTCGAAGACCGAAATGCAGAAGCTCGTACGCGAGGGGCTTGATTATCTCAGAAAAGAAACAGAATAAGAGACTATATGTCACTGATAAAGAAGTATCTCGACCGTGCACGTCCGCATTTTCAGCCGGGCGGACGGTTTCAGGCGCTGCATAGCGTGTTTGATGGAGTGGATACATTCCTCTATACGCCGCGCGACACCTCTCGGAGTGGCGTGCATATCCACGACGCTCTCGACTCTAAACGTGTGATGATCATTGTGGTGGTGGCTCTGCTGCCGTGTCTGCTGTTTGGCATGTATAATTGCGGCTATCAGAATTATCTCGGGTCGGGTCATGCCGATTTCCCGTTCTGGGAGCTGATGGCCTACGGTTTTCTGGCAATCCTGCCGAAGATCGTGGTCACCTATCTGGTGGGACTCGGCATAGAGTTTGTCGTGGCGCAGTGGCGTCATGAGGAGATCCAGGAAGGATTCCTCGTCACCGGCATCCTTATTCCGCTGATATGTCCGATCGAAACGCCGCTGTGGATGATGGCTGTGGCCACGGCCTTCTCGGTGATATTCGTCAAGGAGGTGTTCGGCGGCACAGGCTACAACATCTTCAATGTGGCGCTGGTGACACGTGCGTTTCTGTTCTTCTCCTATCCGGCAAGCATGAGCGGCGACCGGGCGTTCATCTCCGCCCGCCCCATCTGCGGGCTTGGAGGAACGGTCAACTTCGCCGACGGCATATCGGGCGCCACGCCTCTCGGACAGGTGGCCACCCATGCCGGAGGTCCGCTCGAAATCCATAATATCGTGGGCGATCCGGTCAGCAACTGGGACGCATTCCTCGGACTGATCCCCGGATCGTTCGGCGAAACCTCCACCCTGTGCATATTTATCGGCGCGGCGCTTCTCCTGCTCACCGGTATCGCCAGCTGGAAGGTGATGCTGAGTGTCTTTGCCGGAGGATTGCTTGCCGGAGTGGCCGTCCATGTGCTGCAGAATTCCGACTATCCGGCCTCAATGCTCACTCCCTGGCAGCAGATCATCTACGGCGGATTCGCCTTCGCGGCGGTGTTCATGGCCACCGATCCTGTGACTGCCGCGCGCACCGGCGCCGGCAAGTACATTTACGGACTTCTCGTGGGAGTCATCGCCGTCATCATCCGCACCTACAACAACGGCTATCCCGAAGGCGCAATGCTCGCGGTGCTGCTGATGAACGCATTCGCTCCGCTGATCGACTGGTGTGTCGTTCAGACAAACATCAACCGCCGTCTAAACCGTGTAAAAGCAAAGCCATGACCATCAACAAGCAAAGCAATCTATATACGATAGCCTACATAGCGGCACTCGCTGTGGTAGTGGGCGCGGCGCTCGCCATAACCTCTCTCTCGCTTCACGACCGGCAGCAGCAGAATGCCGACCGCGACAAGATGCGTCAGATACTCGCGGCGGCGCACATCACAGTTCCGGCCGACAGTGTCATAGCCGCCTACAAGCGCGATATCACCGACGCCTACATAGTCAATGCCGAAGGCAAGCGGGTAGAAGGCGATGCCTTCGACGTGGATGTCGACGCGCAGACCAAGATGCCCGCGCTGCGCCGCCTGTTGCCGGTCTTCGAGTGTCGTGCGGCCGACGGAGAGATGAAATACATCATTCCCGTCTATGGAGCGGGTCTGTGGGGGCCGATATGGGGCTACGTGGCGTTTGATGCCGACGGCTCTACCATCTACGGCGCCTACTTCGCCCACAAGGGGGAGACGCCCGGCCTCGGAGCCGAGATTGAGAAGCCGGCGTTCAGCAGCGAATTTATAGGCAAGACGGTGTTCAAGCAAGGCGTGTTCATGCCGGTTGCCGTGGTCAAGGCCGGGCAGAAGCCGCTGGGCGGAGAGGACTACGTCGACGGCATATCGGGCGGCACCATCACCTCAAAGGGTGTGGGAGCCATGCTCTCCGACTGCCTGACGCCATACGCCGCATTTTTGAAAAACCTCAGTCAGAAGAAATCCAATTAAGCCATGGCAGAGAAAATCGACAACAAAAGCGTGTTCTTTAACCCGTTTTCCGCCAACAATCCGGTGGTGGTGCAGGTGCTCGGCATCTGTTCGGTGCTCGCGGTCACCGTAAAACTCGAGCCGGCGCTGGTGATGGGAATGTCGGTGATAGCGGTGCTGGCGTTCTCCAATGTCATCATATCGTTGATCCGCAACACCATCCCCACCAATATCCGCATCATCGTGCAGCTTGTGGTCGTGGCGGGTCTGGTGGTCATCGTCGATCAGCTGCTGCAGGCCTACGCCTACGATGTCAGCAAGCAGCTGTCGGTGTTTATCGGTCTGATCATCACCAACTGCATCCTCATGGGACGGCTTGAGGCGTTCGCCATGGCCAACCGCCCGTGGCCTTCGCTGCTCGACGGCATAGGCAACGGTATCGGCTACGCGCTGGTGCTCGTCATCGTCGGCTTTTTCCGCGAGCTGCTCGGCAGCGGCACCCTGCTCGGAATGCAGGTGGTGCCGCAGTGCTTCTACGATGCCGGCTATGTCAACAATGGCCTGATGATACTTCCCCCGATGGCTCTGATAGTAGTGGCCTGCATAATCTGGATCCACCGTTCGAGCAACAAGGATCTTCAGGAACACTGAATGATGTCATAGAAGAATCTCCCACACATTACACAACTGTATGGAAAACATCAATCTCTTCATACGCTCGATATTCGTCGACAATATGATATTCGCCTATTTTCTGGGCATGTGCTCGTTTCTGGCGGTGTCAAAAAACGTAAAGACGGCATTTGGTCTCGGTGTGGCCGTGACATTCATGCTGGTGATCACTCTTCCGGTCAACTGGCTGCTGCAGACCTACGTTCTGAGTCCGGGCGCCCTCGCGTGGCTCGGCGAGGAATACGCCTCGGTCGATCTGTCGTTTCTGTCGCTGATAATGTTTATAGCCGTGATAGCCTCCATGACGCAGCTCGTGGAGATGGTCGTGGAGAAATACAGTCCGTCGCTCTACGCCTCGCTCGGCATCTTTCTGCCGCTGATAGCTGTCAACTGCGCCATACTCGGCGGCTCGCTGTTCATGCAGCAGAGAGGCTTCGCGTCGTTCTGGACCGCCACCTGTGCCGGCGCAGGCTGGGGCATAGGATGGTTGCTTGCCATAACGGCTGTGGCGGCCATACGCGAACGTATCGCCACCTACTCCAATGTGCCCGCTCCGCTCCGCGGCATAGGCATCACTTTCATAGTCACGGCACTGATGGGTATAGCCTTCATGTCGTTTCTGGGTATTAAAATCTGAAGTGTCATGAATGTCAATATTCTAACAGCGATTCCGCCTACAGTCGTGGCCGGCACGCTACTGTTTCTGACCGTAACACTGCTGCTTGTGGTGGTGTTGCTTGTGGCCAAGCGCTATCTGGTGCATAGCGGCAAGGTGGATATAGAGATCAACGGCGACCGTCATGTCGAGGCAGAGTCGGGCAAGTCGCTGCTCTCCACCATGGCCGACAGCAATGTGTTCCTGCCGAGCGCGTGCGGCGGCAAGGGCAGCTGCGGACAGTGCCGCGTGCAGGTGTTCGATGGCGGAGGCGACGTGCTCCCCACCGAGGCCGTCCACTTCAACCGCAAGGAGATGAAGGATTCGTGGCGTCTGGCCTGTCAGGTGAAGGTGAAGCAGGATATGAAGATCGGTGTGCCGGCGTCGGTGCTCGAAATAAAGGAGTGGGAGTGCGAGGTGATCTCCAACCGCAATGTGGCCACCTTTATCAAGGAGTTTATCGTGGCTCTGCCTCCGGGCGAGCACATGGACTTTATCCCCGGATCATACGCGCAGATCAAGATACCGCCCTACGAGATGGATTATGACCGCGATATAGACAAGTCGCTGATCGGCGAGGAATATCTGCCGTCGTGGGAGAAGTTCGGACTGTTCACGCTCAAATGCCATAATACCGAAACCACCGTGCGCGCCTATTCCATGGCCAACTATCCGGCCGAAGGAGATCGCATAATGCTTACAGTCCGCATAGCCACGCCGCCGTTCAAGCCCAAGCCCGAGGCGGGATTTCAGGATGTGATGCCTGGCATAGCCTCTAGCTATATATTCACTCTCAAGCCGGGCGACAAGGTGCGCATGAGCGGTCCCTACGGCGATTTCCATCCGATATTTGATTCGGGCAAGGAGATGATGTGGATCGGCGGAGGCGCAGGCATGGCTCCGTTGCGCGCGCAGATCATGCACATGACACGCACGCTGCACACCACCGACCGTGTGATGAACTTCTTCTACGGCGCGCGGGCGCTCAACGAGGTGTTTTATCTCGACGATTTCCTGCAGCTTGAGAAGGATTTTCCCAATTTCCATTTCCATCTGGCGCTCGACCGTCCTGATCCGGCAGCCGACGCAGCGGGCGTAAGCTACACTCCGGGCTTTGTGCATCAGGTGATCTACGACACCTATCTGAAGGATCATGACAATCCCGAGGACATCGAGTATTACATGTGCGGCCCCGGCCCGATGAGCGCGGCTGTCAACAAGATGCTCGATTCGCTGGGTGTGGAGCCTGAAAACATCCATTACGATAATTTCGGAGGCTGACCGCGGGATGTACGTAACGATACCGAAGCCGCGCCGTGACTCACAGTTGTCATGGCGCGGCTTCGGTTTGGTGTCTTTTGACCGGTGTCGGTTGTTGTCAGCAGGCTGCAATGCCGAATAGTCGGCGGGCATTGTTCGAAGTAAGATCAGCCACCTCCTGCATGTCGATGCCGAGTATCTCGGCAAGGCATGAGGCCGTGTGCGTCAGATACGCGCTTTCGTTGCGGCGTCCGCGCATCGGCACCGGGGCGAGATATGGCGCGTCGGTCTCGAGCAGCAGCCGTTCCGTCGGGATGGCCTTCACGGCATCGGGTAGCGTCGATTTCTTGAATGTCAGTATACCGTTGATGCCGAAATAATATGAACCGGTCTGCAGTATGCGTTCTGCGTCGTCGGCCGTCCCGCCGAAGCTGTGCATGACTGCCGATACCGCAGGATGGCTCTGTAGCACTTCCAGCGTTTCGTCGAGCGCGTTGCGGCAGTGGATTATAACCGGCAGTCCGCGTTCTTCGGCCAGGCTCAGCTGCGCGTCGAACGCTTTCATCTGCTGTGTGCGTCGCGACGCGTCCCAGTAAAGGTCTATGCCCACTTCCCCTACAGCTGTGTAAATGCCCGACAGCAGTTCGTCGTGTATCTTATGCAGGGCTTCCTGCCAGTCGTCGCCGACCTCTGTCGGGTGCAGACCCATGGCCATCGACACGTGAGCCGGATGCGCGGCCGCAAGCCGTTTCATCGGCTGTATGGTGGTAAGGTCTACGTTGGGGAATATCATGTGGGTCACTCCTGCGCCGACGGCGCGGCCAACCGCATCGGGAGTGCCGTCGCCGTTCACGTCATCTGCGAATTCGGGCAGATACAGGTGGGTATGGGTGTCGATCAGTCCGGTCATCGTGTGCGGTCCACTGTCAGCATAGCCAGATCGGTGAAGAATCGCAATGCCTCCGGCTGCAGTCGGGCGGTGGCGAGGCGTGCTGTAGCGTTGTCGGCGTAGCGTCGTATCAGTCCGAGACACCGCTGAGGCAGTCCGAGGGTGTCGTAGATCTCTCTTACACGTCTTATCTTCTCCTCGCGTGGCGACGGATTGCTTATCTCTGCGGCTACTGTACCGGTAGTGTCCTCGGCAAGAGCATTTATCAGAAGCCATGTCTTCTTGTCGCAGGCTATGTCGCCGCCTATCTGTTTGCCGAACGTGGCCGGATCGCCATAGGTGTCAAGATAGTCGTCGCGAAGCTGAAACGCGAGTCCGAGGCTCTCGCCATAGCCGTAGAATGCGTCGGTCACGGTTTCGTCGGCTCCGGTCATGACAGCTCCGAGCGCGCAGGCGCATCCGAGCAACACCGAAGTCTTAAGTCTGATCATCTCCATGTATTCCCCGACGGTAACGTCGGTGCGGCTCTCGAAGTCCATGTCGTGCTGCTGACCTTCGTAGATCTCCATGGCTGTGCGGTTGAACAGTCTCATGACGGGGCGCAGCTTCGCTTGGTCGCACCCCTTCATCATCGTGATTCCGGCCAGTGTCAGCATGGCGTCGCCCGAGAGGATCGCCGTGGCTTCGTTCCATTGGCGGTGGACGGTCGGACGTCCGCGCCGCATGTCGGCCCGGTCCATGACGTCGTCGTGGAGCAGAGTGAAGTTGTGGAACAGCTCTATGGCCGCGGCCTGATTGACGGCGAGGTGTCGGCCGTCGGGACTGATCGCGTCGGCCACGGCGAGTGTGAGCACCGGGCGTATCCGTTTTCCTCCGGCCTGAAGCGTGTAGCGTACAGGATCGTATAGCCCTGCCGGAGCAGCGGGTATCTCAAGCTGTCCGACGGCTTCTTCGGCGGCAGCGGTGTATTGGTCTATGTGGAGCATTGTTTGTGGAATTTTGCTATGGTGTGGGTGATATGTCGGGGCCGGTCAGTGTTCGCCACGGTATCCTTGCCGGAACGCTTCGAGCGCTTCCGGATCGTCGGCGTAGTCGGACTCGATAGCTTGCAGAAGCGTGTCGTCGGCGTTGTCAGCACGCATTATGGCTCCGAGCCGCCACGGTTTGGTCGACACTACGTAGACATGTGCGAGCTCTTCGGGTGACAGTGTGGATCTGATCGAATCGAGCGAGCGTACAAAGCCGCGTGTGCGTCCCAGTGAGTCGCTGTCGTAGATCGACATGAGTTCGCGGGTCAGACTGCGTGCAAAGTCGCGGTCGGCCGGAGAAGCGCTTTTGAGCCATCCGACGAGTGCCTCGGCGGCTTCTGTCGTGCCGGCTTCGGCCAGCCGTTGTGCCTGCTGGTCGGCCGGACGCTCCGGGTCGATAGTCGGTGTCGACGAGCATCCGGCGAGCATTGCCGACAGCATGATAATGTGAAGTGGACGTTTCATGCTGCAAAGTTACGAAATTAGTGGCGCAATGTAGCGTTGATGCCGTTTTATCCGTTTTTCAGCACGTTGTCTTTATCGGGCGCTCCGCCAACGTCTGTCACCGTTGCCTCAAAGCTACCGCTGCTGATCATAAGTAACTCTTAGAGAGTGTTTGAATTTAACACGAAGAAATATATATGGACTTCTTTCTATCCTCTCAAAGGTCTTTTCGGGCGATTTGTGTCAGGTTTCATCGGTCACGATGCCCGCATCGCTCCCTCCTCAACTGACGCAAATCTCTCCGAAAATCCTCTTTGAGTGAATAGAAGTGAAATTCAAACACTCTCTTAGTTTGTGAAAAATTGGGGTAAATTTGCGGTGGAATGTAACCGATTGCGCGGCTACTGCGTCTAAAGGTCAGATTAATCAAAAAAGCAACACTCTACAGATATGAAAAAATTACGCAACTTGTGTGCAATAGCGCTGACAGCGCTGATGGTAGGCGGGACAGCTCTGATGAGCTCCTGCGAAAGCGACAACCGTACTGATTTCGAAGCAATGCGTCAGCAGATGCGTTCCGAGCTGACCGAACAGATCCGCGACGAGCTTCAGACCACCCTGATGTTTGACTCCATAGGCTCCACGCCCATCTACATCAGCCCGAGTGTGGAGATCGGCGCTCCGCGGTCGAAGGTCGACGGCTTCCGTGAGGTGAACAAGATGATAGCCGTGTTCCTGCCTTTCGTATTCGTGCTCGTGCTCGTCTGGATGCTGCTCAACTACCGGCGCAAGAATCTTCTGGCCAAGTATCGCCTTATAGAGTATGCTATCGAGAAGGGCAATCCGCTCCCCGATGCGTTCTACAACAACGGCCTGGTAGCCCGCACTTCGACGGTCATGGAGTCGGTGGCGCGCGGTGGACGTATCTACCGCATCGACTCGAGCCGTCTGACCAATGCCCTGATATGGATCGGAGTGGGTATAGTAGGCTTTATCTTCTTCCTTACGGTCGATGTCAAGCCGATGGCATGCCTGCTGCTGTTGCCGGTGTTTGTCGGTATAGCCAAGCTGATAAGCTACCTTTCGGAGCTGTATTTCAACGAGCGCAATCTGCCCAAGATCCCCGACCTGCCTGCCAATCGTCAGGCCAACAATGCGGGAGCTAACCAGATGAACGATTTCGGCGCAACCGACAACAATGCTCACACGCTTTGAGGAAATCAAGCTACTGGCACTATGTGTCACGACCGACAGCCGTAATGCTTTCGGCCGACTGGTGGAGGAGTATGAGGAGCCGCTCCGGCGGTTTCTCTACAACCTCACCGGCGGCGACGCATGTCTTGCCGATGATCTCGCGCAGGATACGTTTCTGAAAGCCTATGAGTCGGTAAGGTCGTTCAAAGGGCTGTCGGGCTTCCGTACATGGCTCTACAAGATAGCCTGTAATCTGTATTACAGTCATCTGCGCAGCCGGAGGGAGCTGACCGGCCTGGAGGTGGAGTCCTATGCCGCAACGGTGTCTGACGCCGGACAGCGGGCCTCGGATGCCTCGATGGATGTGGCCACGGCGATGCAGGCACTTAATCCGGCGGAGCGCAGCCTGGTGCTGCTCTTCTACCTGGAGGATCGCAGCATCAAGGAGATAACCGGTATCACCGGAATGCCCGAAGGCACTGTCAAGGTGTATCTGAAACGTGCCCGCGAGAAGATGGCCGGTGTGATGGGCCGTGGATGATGTCAGGCCGCGATGTGGTTGTTGAGGCTAAAGATAGCTTGAAGTGTTTTATTGATAAACTTATAAGAATACAGATATATGACAGATAAGGAATTTGGCGATTTTTTGAAGCGTAGTCTGCCGCAGGCTCCTCCCGAACCGTGGTTTACGCGCAAGGTGATGTCGCGCCTGCCTGAACGGAAAAGGTTCTGGGCCGGATGGATCGAAACGGTGGTGTGCGGCGTCGGTCTGGTGGTGACTCTGGTGCTGGCCGTGGTCTATGGTATCGGACTCGTTTCGGCTCCGGTGGTGACTGTCGGCGATGTGGCGTCGACGGGTGTCATGGCGGCGCTAACCGGAGCGTTGGCCTGGAACGTGGGGTGCGCTTTCATGCCCAAGCCGCATGAGGGATGATGCCGTCAGGGGTCAGCGCCTGAACGGTATGGCTATGATGCAGTAGACCGGCACCTTTGTGTCGCCTATCTTTCCGGCCACCCATCGTGGCATACGGCCTATGATGCGCAGAGCCTCCTTGTTGAGGCTCTCTTCCACTCCGCGCACCACCTCCGGGGCGGTGATGGCGCCGTCGGGTTTCACCACAAAGCTGCACAGCACACGACCCTCTATGCCCTGGCGGTAGGCCTGCGCGGGATACTGGCGCTCACGGTTGATGAACTTCATCATGGCTCCGTCGCCTCCGGGAAAATGCGGCTGTTCGTCGACCGACTCAAACAGGAAGGCCTCGATGTCGAGAGGCCGGTTGTCGGCGCTGACCGTGCGGTAGGTGACGACCATACGCTGCTGCGCGCCGGCATAGAAGGTCAGCGTGAGCAAGAAGGTTGTGATAATGGTTTTGAGTCGGTACATCAGTGAGTTAAGGAGTAGCCCAATGGGCGTCGTTGGTAGTCGGTCACAAGGCTGTCTGATGCCTGTGCGATGCAAAAATATGACACTTGGCGGGATTATACAAGGGCGCATATGAGTTTTTGGGAAAGATTGATTTTGTTTTGGATTTTTTAAGTGGCGCGATAATTTCCGGCATACGTGGTTTTTGACTAATTTTGCATCATAGGATAGGTACGGCAGGCCATCAGACGGCTTTTCCGGCTTACAGACAAGCAAGTATGACCTTTTATGCGTAGATTGTTCCGACTGCTCACCACCGCGGCTGCTGTCGCCCTGTTCCCGGCTGTCGCCGTTGCCGACGGCAGCGGCGGTGACTCATCGCCGGCATACACATTTCTCGACATCACCTCGTCGAGCCGCATCTTCGGCCTCGGAGGTGTGAACGTGAGCGCAGTCGACGCCGGCGTGGCCGCCGTCGACCAGAATCCGGCTTTTCTCGGCCCGGAATACGATAAGGTGCTGTCGGTCGGCTACATGCGCTATATGAGTTCGTCTGATTTCGCTTCGGCCGTGTTCGGCAATGGCGTCGGGGAACGCAGCGCATGGGGCGTGGCTCTGAAATATTTCGGCTACGGAAGCATGGAGCGCACCGACATCGATGGGGTGGCATCCGGCACATTCTCTCCGCTCGACATATCGCTTGGAGCAACGTATTCGCGCGACATAACCGAACGCCTCCGCGGCGGCGCCACGCTCCGATGGGTGTATTCGTCGTATGATTCATATACGGCTATGGCTGTGGGAGTGGATCTCGGCATCAATTATTATGATCCTGACCGCGACCTGTCGCTGTCGGCGGTGGTGACCAATCTCGGAGGGCAGGTGAAACGCTTCAACGAGCGCTACGACCGTCTGCCGGTGGATGTGCGCCTCGGATGGACACAGTCGTTCCCCGGACTACCTGTCAGATTTTCTGTCACGGCATGGAATCTGACCAAGTGGTCGCTGCCTTATTACGAACATGGCGACGGAACGGCCGACGCACGTCCGGAGCTGAAGGATTCGTTCGGCTCGAACCTGATGCGGCATCTGGTGCTTGCGGCCGATCTGGTGCCCGACAGCCGCTTTCATATCGGTATCGGATATAACTACAAGACACGCACCGATATGGCCACATATTCGCGCAATCTGCTGAGCGGATTTTCGATCGGCGGCGGACTGAATATCGGTGGCTTCGGTGTCGATGCGGCTTTCGCTATGCCTCATAGGAGCGCAGCCACTCTCATGCTTAACTTCTCGGCCGAGATAGGCCGGTTCTTATAAATACTGACCACTCAGATCTGATGGAACACAAAAAGATAATAATTGCGATCGACGGTTATTCATCTACCGGCAAAAGCACTATGGCTAAGAAACTGGCCCGGCAGGTGGGCTACCGTTATATCGATTCGGGAGCGATGTACCGCGCCGTGGCGCTCTACGCTCTGCGTCATGGTATGGCCGACACCGTGGGAAGCGTCGATGAGGCGCGACTGACTGCGGCGTTGCCCGGTATAGCGATAGATTTCAAGGTTACTCCCGACGGACAGCGCACGATGCTCAACGGCGAGGATGTCGAGAACGAGATCCGGTCCATGACCGTTTCGCAGGCAGTGTCGCCGGTGGCCGCTGTGGCCGCTGTGCGTCATGCCATGACGGATCTTCAGCAGCAGATGGGACGCGAGAAGGGGATCGTGATGGATGGGCGCGACATCGGCACTACGGTGTTTCCCGACGCGGAAATGAAGGTGTTTGTCACAGCCTCGGCCGAAACCCGCGCCCGCCGTCGGTTTGACGAGCTGAAGGCAAAGAATATGAACGCAGGCTACGACGAGGTGCTTGCCAATCTGCGGGAGCGCGACCATATCGACGAAACGCGCGCCGAGAGTCCGCTCCGCAAGGCTGCCGACGCTTTCATGCTCGACAATTCGGATATGACTCTCGATGAGCAGGACGCTCTGCTGCTCCGGATTTTCAACGAACGCACGCGATGAAGCCGGTCGTAGAGATTGATCAGGATTCGGGGTTCTGCTTCGGGGTGGTGACAGCCATCCGCAAGGCAGAGGAGGTGCTCGACCGCGAGGGACGGCTGTATTGCCTGGGCGATATAGTCCACAATAGCGCGGAGGTGGAGCGGCTTCGCCGTCGCGGGCTGGTCACCATCACTCACGAGGATATGGCCGGGCTGCACGGCGTCAAGGTGCTGCTTCGCGCCCACGGAGAGCCTCCCGCCACCTACGAACTGGCGCGTCGCAACGATATCGAGATCGTTGATGCTACCTGTCCGGTGGTGCTTAGGCTGCAGAGCAGGGTGAAGCAGGCTTATGAAACCGACGCTGACCGTCCGCAGATTGTTATCTACGGCAAGAATGGCCATGCTGAGGTGAACGGTCTTGTAGGCCAGACGCGCGGCGAGGCTATCGTGGCGGAGGACGAGTCGGGACTTGAAGCGGTGGATTTCAGCCGACCGATAGCGTTGTATTCGCAGACCACAAAGTCGCCCGAGGGACTACGGCACATGGTCGACGAGATCAGCCGCCGTAAGGACGAGGGCGTAAGTTTCAGATATTTCGACACGATATGCCGTCAGGTGGCGGGTCGTGTGGAGGGGCTGCGGCGTTTTGCGGCCGCCCACGATGTGGTGTTGTTCGTAAGCGGTGTCAAAAGTTCCAACGGCCGGGTGCTTTGCGGAGAATGCCGCGAGGTGAACAGCCGGACCTATCTCATCAGCGGACCCGATGCTGTGGAGGCGTCGTGGCTGCAGGGCGCCTCATCGATAGGCGTATGCGGCGCCACCTCCACTCCGCGATGGCTCATGGAGCAGGTGCGCGACCGTGCGCAGGAGCTTGTCGGCGGATGATGAACGATTTCGTAGCCATAGACTTTGAAACGGCCAATGCCGAGCCGACGAGCATCTGCGCCATAGGAGCGGTGAAGGTAGAGGGCGGTGTGGTCACCGACCGGTTGTATCGACTGGTAAAGCCCGAGCCGGATTACTATATCCGGCGGTTTACGGAGTGTATCCACGGTATTGGCCCGTCGGATACGGATGATGCTCCAGGATTCTGGGCTGTGTGGCCCGAGCTACGCGATTTCATAGGGGGAAGACCGCTCGTGGCTCATAACAAGCGGTTCGACGAGCGATGTCTGCGTGCGGCATGTCGCTGTTATGGCATCGATTATCCCGATTATGACTTTTATTGCACTCTCGAGCGGGCGCGCCGCACGATACCGCGCACGCTGTGCGCGTCGTTCAGTCTGCCGTCGCTTGCCGGTTTTTTGGGCATACCGTTTGACGATCACCACAATGCTCTTGCCGACGCCGAGGCATGCGCCAAGATAGCCATGGTGTTGCTGTGAGCGGGCGGGATCACTCCAGTCCGTATTCCTTGATTTTGCGATAGAGTGTGCGCTCAGAAATGTTGAGTTCGCGGGCAGTGGCCTTGCGTCGGCCTCCGTTGTTTTCGAGTGAACGCCTTATGGTTTCGCGCTCGGTATCCTCAAGCGTGAGCGAGGGCTGCGGTGTCGCGGCGGAGCCGGCAGCGGTTATGTCGTCGGCGGTTATATCCTCCACTGTGCTGGTGTGCGCAGCCGGATGATGGTAGTGGACGAGCGACATCGGCATCTCTCTGACTTCCGAGGCCGGAGTGGCTATCTGCTGTGCGGGCGCGGGGCGCTTCTCGATCTCGGCACGGAGCGCGTCGATCTCCTTCTGCATACGGAAGATCATGTTGAAGATCGCTTCCCGCTCGCGGTCGTAGGTGTGGGAAGAGGCCGATGCAAGCACCGGGGTGTAGACGGGGCCTCCGGCCGGCAGGTATTGCTCTATGTCGTCGGCGGTCACTTCGCGTCCGGCATCGAACAGAGCGGTCTGTTCCACGACGTTTTTGAGCTGGCGGACATTGCCCGGCCAGCGGTAGCGCATCATCAGTCCGCGGGCCTCGTCGGAGAATGTCACCGGCGGCATGCGGTAGCGCTCGCCGAAGTCTGATGCAAACTTGCGTGCCAGAAGCATTATGTCGTTGCCTCGGTCGCGCAGCGGGGGCACGGCGATGTTGACTGTCGACAGGCGGTAATACAGATCCTCGCGGAAACGCCCCTCCTCTACGGCCTTGAGCATGTCGACATTGGTGGCGGCCACCACGCGGATGTTGGTCTTCTGCACGGTCGACGATCCGACCTTGATGAATTCGCCGCTTTCGAGCACTCTCAGCAGGCGGGCCTGTGTGGTGAGCGGCAGCTCGGCCACCTCGTCGAGGAAAATCGTTCCGCCGTCGGCTTCCTCGAAGTAGCCCTTGCGCGATCCGATGGCGCCGGTGAAAGCGCCTTTCTCGTGTCCGAACAGTTCGGAGTCGATGGTGCCTTCGGGTATGGCGCCGCAGTTGACGGCTATGTAGCGGGCGTGCTTGCGCGCGCTGAAGGCGTGGATGATCTTTGGGAAAAACTCCTTGCCCGATCCGCTCTCGCCGGTGACGAGCACCGACAGGTCGATAGGCGCCACCTGCACCGCACGGCTTATGGCGGCCGTCAGCGCGGGGGCGTTGCCGATGATGCCGAAGCGCATCTTTGCCTGCTGCACTTCGGCGGGTATTTCGGGGGGCATGGAGATCTTCACGTGTCGGGGTGTTCGGTGTCGGTTCAGGAATTGGCTCTTGACGCGGCGCGTTTGCGCTCGATCTCGTCGAGGAGTATCTTGCGCAGGCGTATATGGTTGGGGGTCACCTCCACATATTCGTCCTCCTTGATGTATTCGAGCGCCTCTTCAAGGCTGAACACCACGGGGGGCACGATGCGGGCCTTGTCGTCGGCGCCCGATGCGCGCATGTTGGTGAGCTTCTTTGACTTGGTGACGTTGACCACTATGTCGTTGTCCTTGGCGTTCTCGCCCACGACCTGTCCGGCATAGACCTCATCCTGCGGGAATATGAAGAAGCGGCCGCGATCCTGCAGCTTGTCGATGGCGTAGGCATAGGCTGTTCCGGCCTCCATGGCTATGAGCGATCCGTTGGTGCGGCGCTCTATGTCGCCCTTCCAGGGCTGGTATTCGTGGAAGCGGTGAGCCATAATGGCTTCTCCGGCCGATGCGGTCAGCACGTTGTTGCGCAGGCCGATGATGCCTCGCGAGGGGATATGGAATTCGAGATGTATGCGGTCGTTCTGTGTGGCCATCGACACAAGTTCGCCCTTGCGTCGGGTGACCATGTCGATCATCTTTGACGAGTATTCTTCGGGCACATTGATGGTGAGCAGCTCCACCGGCTCGCATTTGCGTCCGTCGATCTCCTTGACGATAACCTGCGGCTGGCCTACCTGCAGTTCGTAGCCTTCGCGGCGCATGGTTTCGATGAGCACCGACAGGTGGAGCACGCCGCGGCCGAAGACGGTCCATACGTCCTCATGGTCGGCCTTCTTGACACGGAGCGCAAGGTTGCGGTCGAGTTCCTTGGTCAGTCGGTCGGCGATATGGCGCGATGTGACAAACTTTCCGTCGCGGCCGAAGAAGGGGCTGTCGTTGATGGTGAATGTCATCGACATGGTAGGTTCGTCAATGGCTATGCGGGGTAGCGCTTCGGGTGTCTCGGCGTCGGCTACGGTGTCGCCTATCTCAAACCCTTCGATGCCTACGAGAGCACATATGTCGCCGCTCTTGACGCTCTGCACCTTCTTGCGTCCCATGCCTTCAAACACGTGCAGCTCCTTGATGCGCTGCTTGATGACGGATCCGTCCTTCTTGCAGAGGGCGATGGGCATACCTTCGCGGAACTCGCCGCGGTGCACGCGTCCGATGGCTATTCGTCCCACATAGCTCGAGAAGTCGAGCGATGTGACGAGCATCTGAGCCGGGCCCTCTATGGTGGTAGGCGCGGGTATGTATTTTATTATGGCGTCGAGCACCGGGGTGATGTTGTCGGTGGGATTCTGCCAGTCGTCGCTCATCCAGCCCTGTTTGGCCGATCCGTAGACGGTCGGGAAGTCGAGCTGTTCCTCGGTGGCGTCGAGGTTGCACATCAGATCGAACACCATTTCCTGCACCTCGTCGGGACGGCAGTTGGGCTTGTCGACCTTGTTGATCACCACCACCGGCTTCAGTCCGAGCTGTATGGCTTTCTGGAGCACGAAGCGAGTCTGCGGCATCGGGCCTTCGAAGGCGTCGACGAGAAGCAGACATCCGTCGGCCATGTTGAGCACCCGCTCCACTTCGCCTCCGAAGTCGGCGTGTCCGGGCGTGTCGATGATGTTGATCTTGGTGTCCTTGTAGGTGATGGAGACGTTTTTGGAGAGTATCGTTATGCCTCTTTCGCGTTCGAGGTCGTTGTTGTCGAGTATGAGCTCGCCGGTGGATTGATTGTCGCGGAAAAGGTGTCCGGCGAGTAGCATCTTGTCCACGAGGGTGGTCTTGCCATGGTCTACGTGGGCTATGATAGCTATGTTTCTGATGTTTTGCATAAATTCTCTTTGATATTCGGGCGCAAAATTACACAAAAATCGTCACATATCAGCACCCCTCGCCCAAGAGAATGTCTAAAAAAGCGAACAGGTCAGGTGCCAAAGCATGCAGCGGGAGGGAGAGGGATGGCGGAGTGAGGAGCGCGCGCGAACCGTCGGGGGTGTGCCGGGGTTATAATTCTGATGTTTCAACTATGATGGAAATGAACAGACACCCTTTTCATATCTGGCTGATGGCTGTGATGATGCTGACGAGCATAGCCGCATACGGACGCGACGATCTGTCGACGCTCGCCGACAGTCTGCCCGAGCGATGGCTCTACGAGCCGGAAGCGACGCAGGAATTCCCAACCGACGATCAGTGGTGGCGCCTATTCGGCGATCCGCTTCTCGACTCCCTGATAGCGGAGGGTGAGCGGGCCAACTTCAATCTGCTTCAGGCCGGGCGCCGCATAGCCATAGCGCGCCAGTCGGTGGCCAAGGCACGCTCTGCCTTCTGGCCGTCGCTGTCGGTCTCCGGCGGATGGAATAAGATCCGGCAGTCGGGCGACGAGAATGTCAGGGAAGGCGATGCTGTCACGGTCGACTATTTTTCGGCCGGAGCCGACATGCAGTGGGAGATTGACGTGTTCGGCAAGGTGCGCAAGGATGTGGAGATGCAGCAGGCGTCATACCGTGCGTCGCGTGCCGACTATGCCTCTGTCAGCATAAGCGTGTGTGCCCAGATAGCCGCTTCCTACATAAAACTGCGCACTCTTCAGCGCCAACTCGAAGTGACGCTCGATCATGTCGAGGAGCAGCGCAAGGTGATGAAGATCACCGAGGCGAGGTTTGATACCGGACTTGCTTCCATGCTCGATGTCAGCCAGGCGCGGACGGTGTATTATTCCACGCTGGCCTCATTGTCGTCGCTGCGCACGTCGGTGGCGGTGACGGTCAACGCTCTGGCGCTGCTTACCGGCTCGATGCCCGCCGAGATGGCCGGGAGGCTGAGCGCCCCGGCCGCATTGCCTGAGGTCGATATGCTCGTGCCGGCGACCGTGCCTTCCGATCTGCTACGGAGGCGTCCTGACGTGGTGGCCGCCGAAGAGCAGCTTGCGGTGAGCGCAGCGGCCGTGGGGGTGGCGAAGAAGGATTTTATGCCGGTATTGTCGCTCGCTGGATCGATCGGGACATCGGCTCATCGGCTCGATGACCTGATGACGCGCCGCAGTATGACCTATACGATAGCTCCGCAGCTGTCGTGGACCATATTCGATGGCTTCGCACGCCGGGCGGCCGTGGCGTCGGTCAAGGAACAGATGCTCGCATCGATCGACGCCTACAATCTGACGCTGCTGACGGCTGTGCAGGAGGTGGACGACGCTCTGATAAGCTACACCAATGCGGTGGCCTATGAGCAGAGTCTGCATAAGGTGACCGAGGCGGCACAGAAAGCTGCCGATCTGTCGCTCGACCGCTACAAGCAGGGGCTTGACGCATTCATAAATGTTGCGCAGGCGCAGATCACTCTGCTGCAATACAACAACGAGGCTGTGGAGGCGCGCGGAGAGTCACTGACCGCACTTGTCAATCTCTATAAGGCTCTCGGCGGCGGATGGGCAGTGGGGCGGTAGAGACGTGTCGGGCGCTGCTAAACGGAATGAAATTATAGGTAAAATACAACACACGAAAATACTGATGGAACACACTCTGAGAACAATGGCGGCAGTGGTGGCTGCATCGGCAGTGGCATGCCTGTCGTCGTGCCATAGCAATGAACGGTCGGCGCAGACCGATGCGCCACAGGTGGATGTGGCTTCTGTAATAGAGGACTCTGTGGTGATATACAAGGATTATCCCGGCACGCTCACGGCCGTGAACAGTGTAGACGTGGTGGGTCGTGTCAACGGCTATCTGCGGTCGCAGAACTATACCGACGGAAGCACGGTCGGCAAGGGTGCTTTGCTGTTTACCATCGAGGATACGCAATATCGCGACGCCGTAGGGCAGGCCGAGGCGCAGCTTCAGACCGCGCGGAGCACCTACGACTATGCCATGAGGCAATACGAGGCGATGAAGAAGGCTCTGGAGAGCGACGCTGTGTCGCAGATAGAGGTGGTGCAGGCCAAAAGCGCCTACGAGGAGGCCGCAGCGGCGATAAAGAGCGCCGAGGCGCAGTTGCGCACTGCGCGCACCAATCTCGGATACTGCGCGGTCCATGCTCCGTTTGCCGGAACGGTGTCGGCCGCCGATGTCAATGTCGGCGCCTACGTAGGTGGAGAGGGGGAGCCGGTGAAGCTGGCCACGATATATGACAACACGCGGATGTATGCCGACTTCTACATAGAGGAGTCGTCGTTCATGCGTATGAACACCCGGGTCGGCACCGACGGAATAGCGGGGAGCGATTCGATACCGATGCGTTTCGACGAACCTCTGGGACATGAATACCGCGGACGGCTGGATTATCTCTCGCCCGATGTGAATACAGGCACCGGAACGATGCACCTGCGTGCGGTGGTCGACAATCCTTACGGCGAACTGCGGTCGGGCATGTATGCCACCATATCGCTGCCTGAGGATATCGACAGCCATGCCCTTCTTGTCAGGGACGCGTCGATCGCTACCGACCAGCTCGGGAAGTATGTCTATACGGTCAACGATTCCAACCGGGTGGTATATACTCCGGTGAAGACCGGCGGTCTGGTCGACGACACGATGCGGGTTGTGACCGAAGGGCTGCATCCCGGCGACCGTTATGTCACCAAAGCCCTGCTTAAGGTGAGGGCGGGTCTGGAGGTCAGGCCTGTTATGACCGGCAAGTAGCCTCCGGCCTGATTCACGATTTTTTTTCAGCGACAAATCCGATTAATTACCATACGCGATGTTTTCCCGTTTCTTCATAGAGCGTCCGATATTCGCCATAGTCATAGCCGTGGTGATGATACTGGCGGGCGTGGTGACTGTAAAGACTCTTCCCGTGGCTCAGTATCCCGACATAACGCCTCCGACGGTGATGGTGGCCGCCAGTTATCCCGGAGCCGACGCCGCAACGGTGGCTACTACCGTGGGCGTGCCTATCGAGGAGCAGGTCAACGGTGTGGAAGGTATGATGTATATGAGTTCCAGTTCCAGTTCCGACGGGTCGTATATGCTCACGGTGACTTTTGAGACGGGAACCGATCTGGATATGGCCACAGTTAAGGTGCAGAACCGCGTGGCCATAGCCGAGGCGACTCTCCCCACGGCGGTGAAGGAGGAGGGTGTGTCGGTGATGTCGCGCTCCACTGACGTGATCCTATTTGTCGGTCTGCTCAATGATACGGCCGACAATCATCACTACGACGCTCTTTATCTCACCAATTATGCCAAACTTAATCTGGTCGACGAGCTGTCGAGGATCGACGGCGTGGGCCAGGTGGAGGCGTTCGGAGCGGGAGAGTACAGCATGAGGATATGGCTGGATCCGGAAAAGATGCGTGTGCGCGGACTCACTCCCGACGATGTCATGGAAGCTGTCGAATCGCAGAATATGGCGGTTTCGGCCGGCTCGGTCGGGGCGCCGCCTACTCCGTCGGACGGACAGTTTGAGTTTACGCTGACGGCACAGGGACGTCTGACGACTCCAGAGGAGTTCGGTTCAATCGTCATCAAGACCACTCCGGAGGGGGAGATGCTCCATCTGTCGGACGTGGCCCGCATAGAGCTTGGCAGCCAGAGTTACGGCGGGTCGGCTCTCGTGTCGGGTAGTGCGGCCGGATTGCTCGGCATCTACCAGACACCAGGCGCCAACTCGCTGGAGGTGGCCAAGGCCGTGGAGAAGAAGCTGAATGAGCTGGAGCGATATTTTCCGGAGGGTGTGGACTATCAGGTGCTGATGAACACTACCGATTTCGTCACGGCGTCGATAGACGAGGTGCTGGTGACGTTTGTCGAAACCACTCTGATCGTGATGCTGATCATACTTGTCTTCCTCCAGAGCTGGAGGGCGGTAATCATACCGATGATCACGATTCCGGTGTCGCTGATAGCCACTTTCGCGGTGATGAAGCTTATGGGCTTTACGATCAACACTCTGACGCTGTTCGGACTTGTGCTGGCGATAGCCATAGTGGTGGATGACGCCATAGTGGTGGTTGAGGACTGTTCGCGTCTGGTGGACGAGGGGAAGCTCAACGCGCGTCAGGCCGCCGAGAAAGCCATGACCGAACTTCAGGGGCCGGTGGTCGGCGAGGTGCTCGTGTTGCTGTCGGTGTTTATTCCTACGGCCTTCATAAGCGGTATTACAGGCGAGCTTTACAAGCAGTTTGCGCTGACCATAGCTGTGTCGACGGCCTTCTCCGGCTTCAACGCCCTTACATTCACTCCGGCCATGTGCGCGATGTTTCTGCGCAAGAACAGGCCGACGAAGTTCAGGCCTTATCAGTGGTTCAACCGCGGCTTTGCCGCCACTCTCAAGCTGTATGTAGGTATAGTGGGCGGCTTCCTGCGGCGTCCGTGGGCGGCTATCGGGCTGTATTTCGCGTTGACGGCATTGGCTTTCTGGGGTTTTGTCAGGATGCCGTCGTCGTATATCCCTCAGGAGGATATGGGCTATTTCATGGGTTCGATACAGCTCCCTACCGGCGCATCGATCGACCGCACGGACGCGGTGGTGGCTCAGGTCAACGAGCGACTTGCGCGGATTCCGGAGGTGAAATCGGTGATGTCGGTGAGCGGCATGTCGTTTATCGGAGGCGGCAGCGCGAGCAATTACGCCTCGCTGTTTGTCACTCTCAAGCCGTGGAGCGAGCGCCGTGGCCGGTCGCAAGATGTGGATGCCGTGATCGACCGCTTCAATGCCGCGTGCGCCGACATTCAGGAGGCGGTGGTGTTCGGCATAAATCCGCCCGCCATATCTGGGCTCGGAGTGACTTCCGGCCTTCAGATGCAGTTGCTCGACATAAACAATCTCGGCCCGCAGCAGATGAAGCAGGCTCTGGCCGATGTGGAGCGTGCGGCCGAGACTGATCCCCGTATCAAGTCGGTGACGTCGCTCTACGAGGGTGCCATACCGCAGTATAAACTGACTGTTGACCGCAACCGCATCAAGATGCAGCAGCTCGAAGTGTCCGATGTGTTTTCGGCTCTGTCGGCCTATATGGGCGGGTCGTATATCAATGACTTCACAGACTTCGGCCGTGTCTATCAGGTCAATCTTGCCGGCGATGAGGCGGCGCGCTCGCGTGTCGACGGAGTGCTGAAGCTCAGTGTCAGGAACTCGATGGGCGAGATGGTGCCGTTCTCGTCGTTTATGACAGTGGAGCCGTCGTTCGGGCAGAGCAATGTGTCGCGCTACAATATGTATTCCACGGCCTCGCTCACCGCCACTCCGGCTCACGGGGTCAGCTCCTCTGAAGGTATAGAGGCCATGGAGGAGATAGTGGAGCGCACTCTCGGCGATGAATATTCCTACGCGTGGACCGGCGAGGCCTATCAGGAATCGCAGGGTGGGGTGACGGTGGCTCTTGTGCTGATCTTCGCCGTGGTCATCACTCTGCTCGTTCTTGCCGCCCAATATGAGAGCCTGACCGATCCTGTGGCCGTGGTGATATCGATGCCTACTGCCATACTCGGCACTGTCATAGGCTGTCTGCTTATGGGGCAGAGCATATCGGTCTATACTCAAATAGGTATAATTCTGTTGCTCGGGCTGTCGGCCAAAAACGCCATACTGATCGTGGAGTATGCCATCGACTACCGCCGTTCGGGGATGGATATACGCTCAAGCGCCATACGTGCCGGACGGGTGAGATTCCGTCCGATAATGATGACGGCGCTGGCATTTGTGTTCGGTGTGATGCCGATGCTGTTCGCTACCGGTGCGGGTGCGGCGAGCCGTGTGTCGCTCGGCACGGCCGTAGTGTTCGGCATGGCTGTCAACGCTTTGGTGGGAACGCTGTTCGTGCCCAACTTCTGGGAGTTGCTCGAACGCTTCCGCGAACGCCATCTGTCGCGCTTCTTCTCCACGCCTACCACGGCGTTGCCCCCGGTGACGCGTCATGACGGTGACAGTGGCGACGATGATGAAGCCGGCTCCGGCGCAGTCTGATCCCTGCTCTCTGATACCCCATCCCACCCCGACTGCATAGGTGACCGGGACGGGATGGGGCATTCCTTTCTGCAGTGATATTCATGCGATAGCGTAGGTGAGGGTGGGTGGTGGAAAAACATACGTTTGTCAGTGCCTTTTGGCTTACTTCGGTTTATTGTTGTAAGTCGAAGATTGTAGAAATGAAAATCATGGCCAAGTGTCGGACTGTTGGCTTCGACACTTGGCCATGATTGTGTTCTCGGATCTTTCGGCGCTTGATTGTGGCCGTTATGGATCAGTCGTCTTCGTCAAGGGGCATGTAGTGCTGGTAGGGATGGTCGCATCCGGGGCATACCTTCGGGGGTTCGTTGCCTTCGAAGATGTAGCCGCAGACAAGGCACTGCCAGCGGATGGCGTGGTCGCGTTTCCATACAGTGCCCTCCTCCACCATCTTGAGATAGCGTGTGAAGCGGTCGAGGTGGTGTTGCTCGGCTTTAGCTATCGCGAGGAAGTGCTCGGCGATCTCGGGGAATCCCTCTTCCTGAGCAGTCTTGGCGGCTTCCTCATAGCCTTTCACTCCGGCGTTGGCCTCTTCGCCCATGGAGATCTTCAGGTTGGTGGCGGTGTCGCCGATGATGCCGGCGTCGGTGGGTACTTTGGCGTCGACTACTCCGCCTTCAAGCATCTTGAAGAAGACTTTGGCATGGTTGAACTCGTTTTCGGCTGTCTGGCGGAAAATCACTCCAATCGGGAAGTACAGTTCTTTGTCGGCCTGCTTGGCATAGAATGTGTAGCGGGCGTATGACTGCGATTCGTTGAGATAGGCCAGCACGATATTTTGTTCGGTGCGTGTGCCTTTGATGGATTTTTTCTTTTTAGCCATGATGAGTTGTGTTTTGGTCTGAAATACGTTGTTTTTGTCACATTATAACGTAGTGCGGCCGGCTAATGTTCATCATCATGGTTGAGGCTGCGGCCTGACAGCGATGGCCTGTGTCGCCGGCGGTCAGTCTTCCAGATAATATGTGAGCGAGGTGACGACCCTCACTTTCTTGATGTAGGGTGTGGTGGCGTCGCGGTCGTCGATGGTGAACTGTCCCTGGCGTGCGGTCTTGATCTTGCCGAGCGACGATTCGGAGTCGTCGGCAAATTTCTTGGCGGCCTCGCGGGCGTTTTTTGTGGCTTCGGCTATCATCTCCGGTTTGATGGAGTTGAGGTCGGTGAAGTCGTAGGTGATCTGGTAGTTGTAGTCGTTTGTGATGGCTATGCCCTGTGCAAAGAGTTCGCCCTGCCGGTTGATGAGGGCATGGATCTCCTTGACTTTACCGGAGCTTACGGTCACCACCGATGTGATGGCGTAGTTGTAGGGGAGGGGCTGGTTGTTGTAGCGGTCGGTGGTGAGGTCCTGCACTTTAGGCGCTCCGATGGATATTTCCTGATCGGTGATGCCGTTGGCTTTGAGGAAGTCGACGATACGCTGGTTGGTGGCCGAAACATTGGCGTAGACAGTGGGCAGTGAATTGCCGACCTCTTTGAACATTATGGGCCATGTGACGACGTTGGCGGGCACTTCGCGTTCGGCGAGTCCGCGGACGTCGACCGTGCGGTCGCGTGAGGCGGCGAAGTCTATTCCTGAACGGATGCAGAGGCCAAGCGCGAGCAGGCCGAGTGCGATGATCGCTGATGCGATGATTGCTGTTGGTTTCATGTCGTTAGTGTTTAGTTTATGTGGTTTTCAATGTCTGGTCGTTGTTGAGCCGCAGCATGTCGTCGATGAGCTTGCGGTCGTTCTGCAGGCGTGGCACTTTGCGCTGTCCGCCGAGCTTGCCGGTCGATGCGAGCCATCGGTCGAAGAGCCCATGGTGTGCAACGGTGACGGTGAGTGGGGCGAGGAATATGTCGCCTGCGCGTTTTGCCTGATAGTCGGAGTTCTGCTCGGTGAGCCGTCGGTCGAGTGTGGCGGCAAATGCGTCGATGTCGGCGGGCGGGCGGTCAAATTCTATCAGCCATTGGTGGTGTCCGCGTGAGGCGGAGGTGGTGAAGACGGGTGCGGCGGTGTAGTTGGCCACTGTGCAGCGGCAGTCGGCGCATGCGAGTGCAAGCGCTGCGTCGGTGTTGTGAACCATCACCTCTTCTCCGAACGCGTTGATATAGTGTTTTGTTCGTCCGGTGATGACTATCTGCAACGGATCGGTGGCCACCACCTTTACGACGTCGCCGATCTGGTAGCGCCATAGCCCGTTGGGGGCCGACAGCAGCAGGGAGTAGCTTTGGCCGGGTGTGGTGAGCCATGCGGGAATGGCTTCGGAGTCAGGCGCGCCGAGCGGCACGAACTCATAGAATACTCCGGCGTCGGTGAGGAGCATCATGCCGGGTGCGTCGGGAGAGTGCTGCACGGCGAAGAATCCTTCGGAAGCGTTGTAGGTTTCCAGATAGTGCATCCGTCCGGGGTCGGTGATCTCTTCATACTGGCTGCGGTAGGGTCCGAAGGCGATGCCTCCGTGGAAGAATACTTCGAGGCGGGGCCATACGTCGTGGATGGTCGATGCTCCGGCGCGCTCAATGACCCGGCGGATGACGGTGAGAAACCATGATGGGACGCCCGATATGTTGGTGACGTCGGCATGGATCGATTCGTCGACAAGCGCCGGGAGCTTGGCTGTCCAGTCGGGCATGAGGGCAGTGGCGCGCGACGGCACCCTGATGCGGTCGACGAGCGGGTTGATTCTCTCTATTAGATGGGCCGAGAGGTCGCCAACCTTCAATCCGGGCGCAGTGCCGTGGAGTTCGTTGGCAAAGCTGCCTCCGAGTATGAAGGCTTTGCCGTCGAACAGTCGGCTGCCGGGGTGATGGTTGAGGTAGTGGGCCACGGATTCGGCTCCGCCGCGGTAGTGGTTGAGGCGCAGGGAGTCGTCGGTGACGGGGATGTATTTGCTTTTGCCGTCGGATGTGCCTGAGGACTGTGCGAACCGTCGGCAGGGACCGGGCCACAGTATGTCGGGCTCTCCTGCGATCATCCGCTCGACGTAGGGCCGGATGTCTGGGTAGGAGGTGACAGGCATGGCTTCGCGGAAGTCGTCGTAGGTGGCCACCTGCTGTAGATGATGGGAGTCTCCCCAAAGGGTGCGGCGTCCGTTGGCAATGAGTTTTTTAAGCTGTCGGAGCTGCACCAGCTCCGGATCGGATGCTGATCGGAGCGTGCGTCGGGCTCTGGCGGCGAAAAACGGTGTAAGCAGACGTGTGATGTTCATATTGACAAAATTAGAAAAAAGCCGTGAGATTTTTGACTGTTTGTCGACAAAACCTAATTAGGCGGCGGTGTGTTTTAATGTTGTATTGAAATTTTATTTAATTTTGCACTCGTAATTGATTGCCCGATGAAAGCATTGTCCAATTGCCTGAGGCTGCTTGCCATTGCAGTAGCTATAGTGACTTTCGGCTCTTGCAGCGATGAAAACGATTATTATTGGTCGCCGCTGATAGGCGACTGGGTTCTTGTGGCCGACGAATATGGCCCGGTCGATACGGATCAGAACATATTCTCGTTCTACGGCGACGGCTCGGGGCAGTATGTTGACTATGACAACTGGGGGCAGTCATATACCTACGACATCTATTGGGATACCGATGGAACGGCTCTCTACATCTCGTTTGCCGACGGACAGGACTGGATGTATCTCTGGGCTGTCAACGGCAACAATCTGTATCTTACCGATGTCGATACCGGAAGCCAGCTGGTGTTTGCCATGTATTGAGCGGCAGCCCCGGCCTCTAATGTAACTACTTAAACCAATCATGAATGAGTGAAGCAGATCATTGTGCTGCGCAGAAGTGGACCGAGCTGGAGCTTCTTCCCGAGTGGGATGAGGAGTACTACGACGTCTACACGGCCAAAAAGCATGGCAAGTGGGTGATGCTCAAGACTCTCAAGGCGGCCTATAAGGACGATCCGCGGTTTCAGGCCATGCTTGAGAAGGAGTTTGACGTGCGCTACAACCTTGCCCATCCGGGTATTGTGATGATCAACGATCTGGAGGAAGTGCCCGGTCTGGGATTATGTATCATCACCGACGATGTTTATGGCGATTCGCTGCGTAAGCTTATTGATTCGGGTAAGGCGGGGCCGGAGCATGTCGAGAAGGTGTGCACGCAGCTTGTCGATGCTCTCGATTATATACAGCGCAATCATGTGGTGCACTTCCCGGTGCGTCCGGAAACAATAGTATTTACCGAGAATATCGGCAATCTGAAGCTCATTGATGTGGGTTTTGATCAGCGTGAGCATCTGACTCCGGCCGATGCTTCTGAAGATATATATATGTTTGGCAAGGTGCTACGCGAACTGACTGACGTGGTGCCGGGCTCTCCGGCCAGGCTGCGGCGCATAGCCGACAAATGCCTGTCGCATAATCCGCGCGACCGCTATCGTTCGGTTCACGAGTTGCGTATGGCCTTGGCGTCGCGATCCGACAACCGCCTGTATATGGCTATCATCGTGTTTCTCCTTGTTATGATAGCTCTGCTCGTGTGGTTTAATTCCGGTGTGGCGCCACATCGTCCGTCGTCGTTGACGTTAGTGCCGCAGCTGGCCGTGTCGTGGTTTGGTTTCGGTCAGCATTGATATGTATGTTGTCCCCGGTTCGTTGTTTGTTTACTCTTGATTGACTCGCAGCGAGCCACGGGTTACTGATGATTGTAGTGATATCAACTGTTTTTTTTGAGAGTTGCTTATGTCAATAGAAATAAGGTCTGTCAGCCCTGACCGCAAGGAGCTGAAAAAATATGTGAAGTTTGGCATAGACCTGTATCGCGGCAGTGACTGCTATGTGCCGCCTCTGATATTCGAGGAGATCGAAACCCTGATGCCGTCGAAAAATCCGGCATTTGATTTTTGCGAGGCGCAGTCGTTTATGGCTTTGCGCGACGGAGTCCCGGCTGGGCGTATAACGGCTATCATCAACCGTGTGGTCAATGAGCGCACAGGGAAGAGGGAGGCTCGTTTCGGTTTCGTTGATTTCGTCGACGATGCGGAAGTGGTCGATGCGCTGTTTCGTGCGGCCGAGGAGTGGAGCCGTCAGCGTGGCATGACTGAGATGGTGGGACCGATGGGCTTTACCGATATGGATCACGAGGGAATGCTAATCGACGGTTTCGACGAACTTGGCACTATGGCCACGATTTACAATTATCCCTATTATCCCGTGCACATGGAGCGCATGGGCTATAAGCCCGATGTCGACTGGGTGGAGTATCGTATGACGGTGCCCGACAGTGTGCCCGACAAATATCTTAGGATAGCTTCGCTCGTAGAGCGCAAATATGGATTCAAGACGCTGCACTATACGTCGCGCAGCCGTCTGAAAGCAGATTACGGCAGGGCTATCTTTGATCTTATAAATGTGGCCTACGACGGTCTTTATGGTTATTCGCCGTTATCGGATCGTCAGATCGACTATTATATCGACAAGTATCTGGGCATTCTGCGCCTTGACTGCATAAGCGTTGTCGTGGATAAGGATGGCAAGCTTGTGGCTTTCGGCATTTCAATTCCGTCGTTCTCGCGTGCTCTTCAGCGGTCGGGTGGACGGTTGTGGCCTTTAGGCTGGTATCATCTGCTCAAGGCGATCCACGGCAAAAACGATGTTGTCGATCTTATGCTTGTCGCCGTCAGCCCCGAATATCAGAATATGGGAGTGAATGCGATGGTCTTTGCGGATCTGCTGCCTACATATATAAAGAATGGCTATAAGTTTGCCGAGAGCAATCTTGAGCTTGCCGACAATGCGAGCGTGCAGCTGCAGTGGCAGTATTTCGAGCGCCGGCAGCATAGGCGTCGGCGTGCATTCCGTCGTGATCTCTGATATTGATATCGCGCAGGGTATTTTTTTTAGTCGCGATAATACTCTGTCAGTCAGCTGATGGGGCGGTTTTCGGGATTTTTGTTCAACTTTTTTCGTG
>ERZ777011.192-NODE-192-length-100058-cov-12.464516_pt1 | contig 100058 bp, 76 predicted proteins | sample MGYA00374964_ERZ777011 | MGnify/ENA primary metagenome ERZ777011 (study PRJEB29310, sample SAMD00008975) | mouse gut metagenome | study: EMG produced TPA metagenomics assembly of the Metagenome analysis of fecal microbiota from mouse which was promoted... | reverse complement strand
AGACCTCACTACAAGCCAAAATTAGATATCTTCAAATTTTTGTCATGTACTTAGGGGGCTTTGATATGCTTTGGCTATATTTTGAGCAACCGGTTCGGTAATCAATATTGTGCGGAAGGTGTATTGCTTGCCGCTTCCAAGTGCAAATTGACAGCGGTCTGTAATATCCCAAGCCAGCAATTCCATCAATTTTTGCGGGTCGGTGGTAGACGGAGCCATATTATTGCCCCATTGAAGCGCGGATGAAACAGTAATGGTGTTGTCGTTCAGGGCATATCCATTTCTTACGTGATAAGGTTGCCAGCCGATGCGGAGGCATGCGGCGTCATCTTCGACAAGGCACCATGGCATGAGATAGCCAAAAGTCCCCATCCGGTTATTGCCAACATAATATCCGGCAAGATTCATGAGTGCGAGATTCATATATCTGCCGAGCATTACATTAGCCTCCGACGATATTTCGCCACGACTGTTGGAGATGCCAAGTTGACGGGCAACAGGACCGTTAAGCCAGCTATATGGAGTCCATCCGTGGGTGCTTGCCAATGTCCGACGGAAGTCGCCTGCTCCCATTGCCTTGGTCATGGCAATCAATATAGGCATATATTCAGGTTTACAACCGGCCATGACACCGTTAACGGCAACGTGCCATGCCGTGGAATTGCGATGCGCGACAGGCAGAACCGCGATTGTCTCATTCCATGGTACATCTGTATATTTCAGGAATTCTTCAACACGGTCAATCGTAGGAGGCACGATTGGAAGGCCGTCTGACCATTTCATGTCAATGAAATGATTATTTACCTCTTCAAGCGTACCATAAAAAACGTCGTCGCGGATATCGCCCCGGTCGCGGACTGCATTGGCTTGCAATTCTTGCCGGGATACCGGCGTGGTAAGGGCGTGGAGTATATTTGGCCATAGCACCTCACGTGTATTTTTTATGAGTTCTTCTTTTGTGTGAGAGGCAAATGCACCGGGATATTCAGCCACTCGTGGAGCCGGGACTCCATTATTGATCGATGTGTAGTAAACCTCATTTACAAATCCGGGAGCCGCGATAGCCACAGAGGGGATGCCGATATATTCTGCCGCGATACAAGAGCCCACCTCTTTTGGCGTGCAAAGACCACAACCGCAGTTGCCCGAAATCACAGCGTCGACATTCATTTCGCGCAGTCGACACTGGAATTCATCTTTGGCTCTGCGTGTGACACCCGGCGCCGGATACACTCCCGCAGATCCTATTTCATCAAGAAGAATAACTTTGGCTGTCGGATAATGTTCGAGAATCAGACGCTTCAATTCCGGGTGAGTGATGGAGGCCATGAAGCTGCCTCCAACTATGGCTATTGTCTTGCCGGCAAGAGTTTCAAGCCGAGGAGCCATATCAATCATTTTTACAGTGCCTGTTCCTACCGGACAAACAACCGCATAATTTACTTTGTCCGATTCGGCAGCGGTTGGATTAAATTCATCGGCCGGTTTCTGAAATTCTATTTTGCATGTTTCGTCACAAGTTACTCGTTGAGCAAATATTTGCAAAGAGGGGAATAGAAATGTAGCAGAAAGGATAATTTTGTGCAGTCTCATAATAATGCGTATATGAACATTGTTATTATGAAGACTTGCAAAATAAGGAAAGGTTTAGTTCGGGTTTCAACGAAGCGTATAATCGAGGTCGAATGCAGGCGTATTTATGAACTGCAAGATTTAAATATTTATGCACGAATGTAAGGGGAATCATAAATTTTAAAATGTCAACAGGTTATTTTCAATAATTAACATTGTTAAAAACTTGAAAAACAGCAAACTAACGATAAAATAACATATCCGAATTTGCGAGCAAATGTGTTATATATACAAGAGAGCATGATTTAAAATGAAAAATAACCGAAAATGTAAATTTTTGGTGCGATTAACAAAAACAAATCGAAACAGGATACAAAATAACCGTTACAATAGGTAATATCTGTAAATTTTGTTAATCCGCAGATGATGGCAATTCTTAACTCAAAAAACGCTCTTTTATTGGAAAATTAATCGCTACACTCAAATGTAAATAGAGTGAGCGAGCGGTATAGAATGTTAATTTATGAGCTAAATATATTTTAACATCGGATTTTATGTGTTATGATTCAGTGTGTTATGTAAAATCTGTAAAGTTTAAATTAATGATTTGGGTGGTTTAGTCCGGGTTGCGTAAACTTTGGAAGATAGCCGCTACATAAAACGCAGTTATATAAGTAGTTGTATATGTGGAATTAAATTGTAAATTTAATAATATTTTAGAAGTTTACAAATGATTCTCGCATGTTTGTTTCTCAATTGTTAATCGGGTGTGATGTGGAATTGAACTTATTTACAAATATTAATTTTGAGTTTACAAAAATAATGATTACATTTGCAACATGAAAGATAACATTTATTAATCGTTGTTTACTGTTTAGTTTTTCAAATTATGGATATTGTTGCGCGTCTTAAACGTTATATGGAGGTAAACGGCATACCTGTTTCTGTGCTTGCTGATACTGCGCAAATCTCTCGTCCTACTTTATCGCAAATATTGTCCGGTAGAAATAAAAAAGTGAGCAATGAAGTTATTTCTAAGCTTCACGCGGCATTTCCGGATTTAAATATAATGTGGTTGCTTTTTGGCGATGGAGATATGGAGTTGAATGTGTCTGCGAAAACCTCAGAGCCTCAAAAAGGCCTCTTTTCCGGTGTTTCAGACTCTGATATTGTTGATATAGAGGCAGATAGCTCTGACTTATCCTCGGATATTTCGTTCACGGATTTTGCTCCATCTAAGCGCGATAACACTTCGCCGCGTGAAATGTCGTCTACTTCGGTAGATTTTGAGACAAAAAGCGCCGGTCAAGACTCCAATATTCGGAGAGCCGTGCGTGAGGAAGCTACTCATCGTGTAAATCCCGAGACGAGCGTGTCGTTCTTGCCCGACTCTACCAAAAGGGTGCAACAGATCATGGTTTTTTATTCAGACAATAGTTTTGAAATATTTACTCCGGCCGGAAGATAAGCTAAGTATAATAAAGCAAACGGACGCCTCAGGGATTAATCTGAGGCGTCCGTTAAATTTATATGTATATTCCTTAATCGAGTTTGAGAACTGCGAGGAATGCTTTCTGCGGCACTTCTACCGAGCCGATTTGCTTCATGCGCTTCTTTCCTTTTTTCTGCTTTTCGAGGAGCTTGCGCTTTCGTGAGATATCGCCGCCATAGCACTTTGCTGTAACATCCTTGCGCACGGCCTTGATTGTTTCTCGGGCTATGATTTTGGCGCCTATGGCAGCCTGTATGGCGATGTCGAATTGCTGGCGAGGGATAAGCTCTTTGAGCTTCTCGCACATGCGTCGGCCGAAGGTTACGGCGTTGTCGGCATGTGTTAGAGTCGACAACGCGTCGACGCTCTCCCCGTTGAGAAGTATGTCGAGTTTTACAAGGCGGGACGGACGGAAATCGTGGATGTGGTAGTCGAATGAAGCGTAGCCTTTGGATATTGATTTCAGCTTATCGTAGAAGTCGATTACGATTTCTCCAAGGGGCAAGTCGAATACGAGTTCGATTCGGTTTCCTGAGATATATTCCTGCTTGATTAGTTCGCCACGCTTGCCAAGGCAGAGGGTCATGATCGGGCCGATGAAGTCGGCTGCGGTGATGATTGAGGCGCGGATATAAGGTTCTTCTATATGGTCGATAAGAGTCGGGTCAGGTAGCCCGGAGGGGTTGTGCACTTCGGTCATCTCGCCCTTCTTGTCGTAGACCTTGTAGGATACGTTGGGGACGGTAGTGATAACGTCCATGTCGAACTCTCGTCCGAGGCGTTCCTGGATAATCTCCATGTGCAGCAGGCCAAGGAATCCGCAACGGAAACCGAAGCCGAGTGCTGCCGATGATTCGGGAGAGAAAGTAAGCGATGCGTCGTTGAGCTGCAGTTTCTCGAGCGATGCGCGCAGGTTTTCGAAATCCTCGGTTTCGATGGGGTAAACTCCGGCAAATACCATGGGTTTTACTTCCTCGAAGCCTTCGATTGCTGATTCGCAGGGGCGTTCGACATGGGTAATGGTATCGCCCACGCGCACTTCTTTCGATGTCTTGATGCCTGAAATGATGTAGCCCACATTGCCGGCCGACAGCTCGTTGCGAGGGTCCATGTCGAGGCGCAGGATGCCTATTTCGTCGGCGTGGTATTCCTTCCCGGTCGACACAAACTTGACGAAATCATTTTTGCGAATCGTGCCGTTCACAATCTTGAAATAAGCGATGATGCCGCGGAAGGGGTTGAAGACCGAGTCGAAAATCAAGGCCTGCAACGGCGCTTCGGGGTCGCCTTTGGGCGCGGGAACGCGGTCGACAATCGCCTGCAATATTTCAGGGATGCCCATTCCTGTTTTGCCGGAGGCGCGGATTATGTCTTCACGGTCGCATCCAAGCAGGTCGATAATCTGGTCTTCAACTTCGTCGGGCTTGGCGGAATCGAGGTCGCACTTGTTTATTACCGGGATAATTTCCAGGTCGTTGTCTATGGCCATGTACAGGTTGGAAATGGTTTGCGCCTGGATGCCTTGCGAGGCGTCGACGATGAGAAGCGCTCCCTCGCAAGCAGCGATTGAGCGTGAAACCTCGTAGGAGAAGTCGACGTGTCCCGGGGTGTCGATAAGGTTGAGGGTGTATTGCTCGCCGTCGATGATATGTCGCATCTGTATGGCATGGCTCTTGATTGTGATGCCACGTTCTCGCTCGAGATCCATGTCGTCGAGCACCTGCGCTTCCATGTCCTTGGCGGCGATAGTGTTGGTATATTCCAAAAGTCGGTCGGCAAGGGTCGATTTGCCGTGGTCGATATGCGCTATTATGCAAAAATTGCGGATATTCTTCATATATGTGCAGTTTGAAGTGCAAAATTACGAAAAATTCCATATATTTGTGCATATGGAACAAAAAATACAATGGATAAATTACTTAAAAGTCTGATGAGTAATAAAAAACTGCGGCGGAGTGAATCCGTCGCAGTTTTTTGATTGAAGCGGGGTATATTTTATTTGGCGGTGTCGGCTTCGGGTGCGGGCTTGAGCCAGCGGTCGAACCAGCGGAAGAAGAGACGCTGCCACATCACGGCGTTCTGAGGTTTGAGAATCCAGTGGTTTTCGTCGGGGTAGATTACCATTTCAGCGGGGATGCCGCGGAGTTTGGCGGCGTTGAAGGCCATCATGCCTTGCGATGCGAGGATACGGTAGTCGAATTCGCCGTGAGAAATCATGATGGGAGCGGTCCATTTGTCGACGAAGCGGTGGGGCGAGTTGGCGTGTGTGCGCTGAGCCACGGCGTTGTCTTTTTCCCAGAAAGCACCGCCCATGTCCCAGTTGGCAAACCACATTTCTTCGGTTTCGAGATATTGTGTTTCTGTGTTGAAAATACCGGCATGAGCGAGGAGGCAGGCGAAACGACCGTCGTGGTTGCCTGCGAGCCAATATATCGAGAAGCCGCCGTAGGAAGCGCCTGTTGCGCCGATACGGGCCGGATCGATGTAGGATTCTTTTTTCATGTCGTCGACAGCGGCGAGGTAGTCGCGCATGTTCTGGCCGGGATAGTCCTTGGAGATTTGTTCTTCCCATTCGGTGCCGAAGCCCGGAACGCCGCGACGGTTGGGAGCAATCATGACATAACCGTTAGAAGCCATCAATGCAAGGTTCCAGCGGTAGGACCAGAATTGGCTTACCGCGCTTTGGGGGCCTCCCTGGCAGTATAGGATAGACGGGTATGTCTTTGTGGAGTCGAAATCCTGAGGCTTCACAACCCATGTGAGCATCTGCTTGCCATCGGTGGTGGGCACCATGCGTTTTTCGACAGAGGGCATGCGCAGCTGGTTGAAAATATCGTCGTTGACCGCGGTGATGCGTTTGCCTTTTGCATCCGAGCCGTCGATGAGATATACTTCGTTGGGGCGAAGCATAGAGTGCGCCATTGTAACTACGGCAGTCTCGCTTACAGGAGAGAGTGAATTGAAGTCGCAGACATCCTCCGCTACGGTAGTCACTGCTTTTGAGTCAACGTCTATTGAGAATACCGGAGCTACGCCCTGGTGGTAGGCGATGAACCAGAGCGACTTGCCGTTGGGATTCCAAGCGAATTCTTCGATTGTGTAGTCCCAGTCGGTAGTGAGGTCGGTGATTTCGCCGGAAGCCATGTCGCGTACCATCAGGCGGTTTTTGTCGGCCTCATAGCCGTCGCGTTCCATCGACAGCCATGCCATCTTTGTGCCGTCGGGCGAGAATTTGGGCATTGTGTCATAGCCCATCATGCCTTCGGTGAGATTCTTTACGCTTTTGTCGGAAAGATTGTATAGGAAAAGGTCGGAATTGGTGGAGATTGCATATTCAAGACCTGTTTTCTTGCGGCAGGTATAGACTACGGATTGTGAATCATTGGACCATGCGAACGATTCAACGCCGCCGAAAGGTTTCATGGGCGACTCGTAGGGTTCGCCTTCGAGTATGTCGACGAGGTCGGTGATTTTGGAGCCGGAGAAATAGCCTACAAAGGGATGCGGTATTTCTGAGACCCATTCATCCCAGTGTTTGTACATCAGGTCGTCGACGACACGGCCGGTTGCCTTAGGCAGGTCGGGGTAGATGTCGGCGGCATCTTGTGAATATTTCACATTTCCAATCAGGATTACTTTCTGCTCGTCGGGAGAGAAAAGGAATCCGTTTACGCCTTTCTCAACTTCAGAAATTTGTTGACGTCCGGAGCCGTCGGCGTTCATTACCCACACCTGGGCGTTGCCATCGCTGTCGGGATAGAGGAACGCGATGCGTCCGTCGGAAAGCCAGACAGCGGAGTTTTCGGATTTTGCAGTGCGGGTGATACGTGTTTGGTCCGTGCCGTCGACGTTCATCACATAGAGGTCGCGGTTCGACTTGTTCTGTTCGAGGCTCTCATACGAGATGCCGAACAGGATTTTTTTTCCGTCGGGAGAGACAACCGGTTCGGTAACACGTCCGAGTGCTTCGAGAGCGTCGATGTCGAAAACACCGGTCTGGCTCTTGAAGTCGGGGCGGTCGATGATCTGCTCATCGTCGGCCTGCTTCTGAGAGCAAGCTGTGAGAAGCAGCGCAGCCGATGAAGCCATTGCAAGAGATTTGATTAGATTCATAAAAATAATTTATAATGAAAATTTAATGTTCAGATTTCCTATTTCGGACATTGGGGGCAGGGTAGAGGCGGCGAATCAGGTCGGGGCGGTGTATGCGCCGGAGCGAAGCGGTGATGTCGGCGCGATAGGTAGAGTCGTACCAAAAGAAGTATTTGCGTTGAGCCAGTTTTTCTTCCGGACGGGTGGCAGTGTAAATTTTCTCGCCTGTATATGGATGCACGCCGGAATAATATATTTCGGTGGCTACGGTCATTGGCGTAGGAGTGAAGTCTTGAACTTGTTCGAGATGAAAGTCGAGGTCTTTTGTTTCAACGGCAAGCTCGGCCATGTCAGCCTCGTGGCATCCGGGATGGCTTGATATAAAATAAGGTATCAACTGCTGGCGCAAACCGTTGTCGCGGTTAACGCGGTCGAATATGCGCTTGAAGTCGTGGAATAATTGAAACGAAGGTTTGCGCATGATTTCAAGCACGCGGTCGACGGTATGTTCCGGCGCAACTTTCAGGCGGCCGCTTACATGGTCGGCGATCAGTTCCTCGTTGTATTTTCTGTTGGCCTCGTCTATTTCTTTAATCCCGGTGTGGTGCATGGAAAGGTCGTAGCGAACGCCGGACCCGATGAAAGATTTTTTTACTTCCGGAATAGCGTCTACGGCATGGTAGATGTCGAGGAGCGGACGGTGGTCGGTGTCGAGGTTGGGACAAGGCTTGGGGTGAAGGCAAGACGGGCGCATGCAGCGGGCACATATAGAGCGGTCGCGTCCGCCCATGGCATACATATTTGCCGAAGGGCCGCCAAGATCGGAAATGTAGCCCTTGAAGTCGGGCATACGGGTGACCTGACGCACCTCGCGCAATATAGATTCCTTCGATCGTGATGATATGAATTTTCCCTGGTGTGCCGAAATGGTGCAGAAGGCACATCCGCCGAAGCAGCCTCGATGAAGATTGACGGAGTGTCTTATCATTTCATATGCAGGGATACGCTTTCCTTTGTAACGTGGATGGGGCATGCGGGTGAAAGGAAGATCGAAAGATGCGTCGATTTCTCCTTGCTCCATTGCCGGCAGCATCGGATTTACCTTTACGGCACGTCGTGCATATTGCTGCCACAGCGTGGCTCCGCCGTCCATGCGGTTGCTTTGCTGCTCGATATGTTTGAAATTGGCCGATTGCAATCTTCGGTCGCGTCGGCAATCGTCCCAAGAATTTAGCACGATATTGTCGGCGTCGGCTTGCGGAATATGTGAGGCTGATGTGAGAATCACGCTTTGAGGGAGGTCGGTTATATCTCCTATTTTTTCTCCGGCGTCGAGACGCCGGGCCAGTTCGACTATGGTGCGTTCGCCCATGCCGTAGAGCAGCATGTCGGCGGGAGCGTCGAGCAGGATTGACGGACGAAGCCGGTCTTCCCAATAATCGTAATGCGAAAGACGGCGCAGGGATGCCTCTATGCCGCCGGCAATAACAGGCACGTCGGGCCAAAGGTCGCGTAAAATTTTGCTATATACAATAGTAGGATAGTCGGGGCGCGCGCCATGGCGTCCGCCGGCAGTATATGCGTCGTCGGAGCGTCGGCGGCGATTGGCGGTGTAGTGGTTCACCATCGAATCCATGGCTCCGGCCGAAACACCGAAAAACAGGCGTGGGCGGCCGAATTTACGGAAATCGCGGAGGTCGTCCTGCCAATTAGGTTGCGGGACTATTGCCACCTTGAAGCCGGCCGCTTCAAGGCTTCGTCCGATTACAGCCGCAGCAAATGATGGATGGTCGACATAGGCATCGCCTGAAAACAGGACTATATCCACATCGTCCCATCCACGGGCCTTGGCTTCTTTGACGGAAGTGGGAAGCCAGTCGGTAAGTTTGTAGGTGTCGGTTATCTGCGGCATTTCATTTTATTGATTCGAGGTGTTGTTCCATCTTTATGATTTCGTCGCGCAAACGTGCGGCTTCCATAAACTCCATGTCTTTGGCGGCTTTCATCATGGCGGCGCGGCTTCTGTCGATATGGCGTCGAAGCTCGTCGGCGTTCATGTACGGTATCACAGGGTCGGCGGCTATGTCCACCTCGTGTGTGAATTCGCGCGTATAAGGGCGCGGCGCGGCCTGCTGCCGTTTTTTTGTCTGTCCGGAATGTCCGCGTGTGCGGTCGGCGGCGTTTTCTTCCGGCGCGTCCATGCCGATTATGGAGTTGCGAGCCTTGATGATTGCCTGGGGCGTTATGCCGTTCTTTTCATTATAATCAAGCTGGAGCGAACGTCGACGTTCGGTTTCATCGATAGTCTGCTGCATCGATTCGGTGATTTTGTCGGCATACATTATCACCTCGCCGTTGATATTTCGGGCGGCGCGCCCGACGGTCTGGGTGAGGGAGCGGTGGCTTCGCAAGAAGCCTTCTTTGTCGGCATCGAGAATTGCCACAAGCGACACCTCCGGCAAATCGAGGCCCTCGCGGAGCAAGTTTACGCCTACGAGCACGTCGATAGTGCCGGCTCGCAGGTCGTCGAGAATCTTGATGCGGTCCATCGTGTCGACATCGCTGTGGATGTATGCCGTGTTTATGCCGGTCTTTTGGAGGTAAGTGTTCAGTTCCTCCGCCATGCGCTTGGTGAGCGTGGTGACAAGAGTGCGCTCGTTGCGCTCGATACGCACGCGAATTTCCTCCATCAGGTTGTCGATCTGGTTCATCGAGGGCCGTACTGTGATATGCGGGTCGAGAAGCCCGGTGGGACGTATCACTTGCTCTACGACCACGCCTTCCGATTTTTCCAACTCGTAGTCGGCGGGTGTAGCCGACACATATATAGTTTGATGGGTAAGGCTTTCGAATTCTTCGAAACGCAGAGGCCGGTTATCCATTGCCGCCTGAAGCCTGAATCCATAATCGACAAGATTGCGTTTTCGTGACACATCGCCACCGAACATGGCGCGGATTTGCGGCACGGTCACGTGGCTCTCGTCAATCATTGTCACAAAATCGTCGGGGAAATAATCGAGCAGGCAGAACGGACGCGTTCCCGGGAGCCGTCCGTCGAAATACCGGCTGTAATTCTCGATACCGGAGCAGTAGCCCACTTCCTTCATCATTTCCACATCATACGTCACGCGCTCATAGAGGCGTTTTGCTTCGAGTTCCTTGCCCTCGCGCTTGAAATTCTCGACTTCGGCGCCGAGGTCGAGCTGAATCTGAGCGATAGCCGCCGCCTGGCGTTGGGGCGTGGCCACGAAAATGTTGGCCGGAAAGATATTGAATGACTCATGTTTGCCAAGCAATGCGCCGGTTGGAGCGTAGTACGAAGAAATTGATTCTATTTCATCGCCCCAAAATACAATTCTGAGAAGAATTTCCTCGTATGCCAGACGGATATCGACCGTATCGCCTTTCACACGGAAAGTGCCTCGGGGCATGTCGGTGTCATTGCGGGAGTAAAGGGCCTCTACAAGCATACGGAGCAACACGTTTCGAGCGATTTTTTCACCGACTTTCACTTCTATGGCCGATGAAAAATACTCGTCGGGATTTCCGATACCGTAAAGACACGACACGGAGGACACTACGATAATGTCGCGTCGGCCCGACAGCAATGCCGAGGTGGTGGCCAGTCGCAGACGGTCGATTTCGTCGTTGATCATCAGGTCCTTCTCGATATATTTGTCGACCGAGGGTATATAAGCCTCGGGTTGGTAATAATCGTAATATGATACGAAATACTGCACCGAGTTATTTGGGAAGAACTGCTTGAACTCGCTGTAAAGCTGGGCGGCAAGAGTTTTGTTATGGCTAAGGATAAGCGTAGGGCGATTTACACGTTCGATAACATTCGCCATAGTGAATGTCTTGCCCGAACCGGTGACGCCAAGAAGCGTCTGTGCCCGGGTGCCGTCTTTGAGGCCGGCCACAAGTTGCTCTATGGCTTGCGGTTGGTCGCCTGTCGGTTTGTATTGTGAATCTAATTTGAAATCCATTTGGAAAAATTATACTTCAACTTACAAAATTACAAATAATTTCGTAAATTTGCAACCATGTCGAAGACAGAGCTAAAAAAATATCTTAAAACACTTTCAGCCGACGAGCTTGTCGACGTAATCCTTGAAGCCTACGATGCAAGGAAGCAGACGAAAGAGTATTTTGAATACTATCTGAACCCCGACGAGAAGGCTCAGGTGGCTAAAATCAACGAACTTATCACCAAAGAGTTTTATCCCTTACGCGGAAAAAGGAAATGCCGCGTGTCGGGCATAAAGAAAGCTATCAAGGAGTTTGAGAAATTGTATCCCGACCCGTCATGCATAGTTGAGGTGAAGCTGAATTTTGTCATGGCGTGTGTCTATGTCATGTCGACATATTGGGGATATTCCCGTTTGGAAAAAGTGGCATTGTCGATGTTTGAAGAAGCTCTGCAAAATGCCGTTGACTCCGGAATCTGGCCCTCGGCGATGGAAACCGCAGAAAAAATCGTGGCCATGGCTCCTGATTTCAGGGCTGTTCTTGCCGAGGCGCACGACAGGCAGACCATATCAGAAATTATAACAATTAAAAAATAGCATATATGCAAAGATACACCTTGATGATTTCGGTGCGCGACAAAGCCCGTGCGGATATAGCCGTTTCCGCCGATCGCATCTATTACCGTTTTGCCACCGCCGACACAGTGGACGAAGGGGATATTCCGGGGCCCGGAGAGCAGTTGGATTTACTTGTATCCCGCCTGGCCGACGCTATGCGCCCGTTGGAAGGAGAATCGCCGATAGCCGACGATGATTTTTCCGCCAAGTTGTTTGTCGATAATAAATTACAGCCAAATCCAAACCTTACGCCGGAGGCCGTGCGTCGTTTGGCAAATCTTTTGCGCGCACACGACGACGCATTCGCATTTATACTCGGCTTCTGCTGAATACAATAACAAGCGGAATGGGCGAGTGGAAAACCTTGCCGTTTTTCTATGCCCGGTTTTTCTTATAGGGCATATTTATCGCGGAATTGGCGCAATTGGGAAACTTTTCCAAAAAATAATCTTGGAAAGTTGCATTATAATTATTTTTTGGTTAAGTTTGCAATCTCAAATAATACCACCCAAGTATTGACATAACCATTAAAAACAATTATAAGAAAATGAACGACCAGATCGATTGGAGCAATCTGTCATTCGGCTACATGCCCACCGACTATAACGTCCGCTGTTCTTATTCCGACGGCAAGTGGGGCGATATAGAGGTGTCTGACTCGCCTTATTTCAATATTCATATCGCAGCCACAGGCCTCCACTACGGCCAGGAGATTTTCGAAGGGTTGAAAGCATTCCGCGGAAAGGACGGCAAAATCCGTATTTTCCGTCTTCGTGACAATGCCGCGCGCCTTCGTGACTCTGCAAAAGGACTTATGATGGCTCAGCTCCCCGAAGAAAAATTCGTTGAGATGGTGAAAAAAGTTGTCAAGCTCAACGAACGATTCGTTCCACCCTATGGCACCGGAGCGTCGCTTTATATCCGTCCAATCGAGTTTGGCACATCTGCACAGGTGGGAGTAAAGCCCGGCAAGGAATATGAATTCATCGTGTTTGTATCGCCTGTCGGCCCTTACTTCAAAACCGGGTTTAAGCCGAGCAATATATGCATTATGCGCCAATACGACCGTGTGGCGCCGCGCGGCACAGGCCGTTGGAAAGTGGGCGGTAACTATGCCGCGTCGTTGGAGGCCGGCGAGAGGGCTCATGAACTTGGCTACTCTGCCGTGCTCTATCTCGACCCCAAAGAGAAACTTTATCTCGATGAATGTGGCCCGGCCAATTTCTTTGCAATAAAGGACGGCAAATACATTACACCTGCGTCGGAATCCATTCTTCCTTCCATAACAAACAAGAGCTTCATGCAACTCGCCCGCGACATGGGCCTTGAAGTGGAACAGCGTCATATCACCGTTGACGAACTTGAAACAATCGAGGAAGCGGCGGCCTGCGGCACAGCGGCAGTGGCTTCGCCTGTCGGAGAAATTGACGATCTCGACACCGGAAAGAAATATATAATTTCCAAGGACGGCAACCCCGGCCCGGTCACCACCGAACTTTACAACCGTCTTCGCGGCATACAGTACGGGGAAATAGAAGACCCCTACGGCTGGTGTACGATAGTAGAATAAAATCAATATAAAATAGAGTATTCTCGATATTGCGCAGGCGTGTATCGAGAATACTTGTTTGCGTCTATTCCTGATGGTCCCGGTAAAAGATATTTTTGATAAGTTTTACAAACGCGGCTCAAAACTGCGCGAGCTGTTGCTTGTACATTCCGAGGCAGTGGCCGCCAAAGCGCTCGATATTGCGCGTTTGCGTCGTTTAGATCTTGACCCCGACCATATTTATGCCGGTGCCATGCTCCACGACGTCGGTATTTTTTATGTCGATGCCCCGGGCATATATTGCAATGGGTCGAAACCCTACATCATGCACGGGATACTTGGAGCGGAAATGCTTCGCGCGCACCGACAGCCGGAGTGGCTTGCGCGGATAGCAGAGCGACACACCGGATCGGGACTTACCGCCGAGGATATACGCACACAGCATCTGCCTCTGCCGGAAAAAGATTTCCTGCCCGAGACATTGCTTGAGAAACTGATTTGTTATGCCGACAAATTTTTCTCCAAGACATCGCTCGACACCGAAAAAGATATCGACCGCGTGCGCGCGTCTATGAAAAAATTCGGGCCCGGAGCCATGCAGCGTTTCGAGGATTTGCACGCTTTATTCACATCTGATCAACAATCATAAGACATAATATATTCAATTCATCACTCTTCCAAATCTATCATGGAATCAAAAGCCTATTCCTACGACGAAGCATATGAAGCCACACTCGAATATTTTGGCGGTGACGAGCTCGCCGCCCGTGTGTGGGTAAGCAAATATGCGCTCAAGGATTCGTTTGGCAATCTATATGAACTTACTCCCGACGATATGCACCACCGCATAGCGTCGGAAATCGCCAGAATCGAACAAAAATATCCCAACCCCATGAGCCACGAAGAAGTCTTCGGTCTCATGCGGAATTTTAAATATATTGTGCCTCAGGGCAGCCCGATGTCGGGTATCGGAAACAATTATCAAGTCGGCTCCTTGTCAAATTGCTTTGTGATAGGGCTGGACGGCAATCCCGATTCTTACGGCGGCGTGATACGCATCGACGAAGAACAGGTGCAGCTTATGAAACGCCGCGGCGGTGTAGGGCATGACCTTACCCATATCCGTCCGAAGGGCACTCCTGTAAACAATTCGGCGCTTACATCTACCGGACTTGTTCCCTTTATGGAGCGTTATTCAAATTCGACACGCGAGGTGGCCCAGGATGGCCGACGCGGCGCGTTGATGCTCACCGTTTCGATTAAACACCCCGACTCGGAAGCATTTATTGATGCCAAAATGGTTGAAGGCAAGGTGACGGGAGCAAATGTATCGGTACGCATTACCGACGACTTTATGCAATCCGTGGCCGAAGGAACAGATTTCGTTCAAAAATACCCCGTCGACTCCGACGCTCCTATGGTATCGAAATCTGTCGATGCCAAGGCCCTGTGGAACAAGATAATCCATAATGCATGGAAATCGGCCGAGCCCGGCGTGCTTTTCTGGGATACCATTACCAGAGAGTCGGTGCCCGATTGCTATTCCGACCTCGGTTTCCGTACAATCTCGACTAACCCTTGTGGCGAGATTCCGCTTTGTCCCTACGACAGCTGCCGTCTGCTCGCCATCAATCTGTATTCCTACGTAAAAAATCCGTTTACCGACAAGGCTTATTTTGATTTCGATTTGTTCCGCACCCATGTTGGACGCGCGCAGCGCATGATGGACGATATTATCGATCTTGAAATGGAGAAGATTGATCTTATCCTTAGGAAGATTGATGAGGACCCCGAGACAGAAGAAGTGAAATTTGCAGAACGTAACCTTTGGCAAAAGATTCGCACAAAGACTCTGAAAGGCCGTCGCACAGGTGTCGGCACCACCGCCGAAGGCGATATGCTGGCTGCCCTTGGATATAAATACGGAACCCCCGAAGCCACGGCTTTCTCTGTATCTGTGCACAAGGCTCTCGCTTTGGCGGCTTACAACGCGTCTGTCGACATGGCATCCGAGCGCGGAGCTTTCGAGATTTTCGATGCCGCACGTGAGGCCGAAAACCCGTATATCAACCGTCTGCGCGAGGCCGACCCCGCTCTCTACGAAAAAATGCTGAAACACGGCCGTCGCAATATTGCATGTCTCACTATTGCTCCTACCGGCACCACTTCGCTTATGACCCGCACGACATCGGGTATCGAGCCTGTGTTTATGCCCGTGTATAAGCGTCGCAGAAAGGTAAATCCAAATGATACAGCTGTCCGTGTCGACTACACCGACGAAACCGGCGATTCGTTTGAGGAATATATCGTTTACCATCCGAAATTCATCGATTGGATGCGTATAAACAATATCGAGGTGCGCGACGACTACTCTCAGGATGAAATCGACGCGCTGGTGGCTCGCTCTCCTTATGCCGGCGCCACGGCCAACGATATCGACTGGCTCGAGAAAGTGCGTATGCAAGGCGCGGTTCAAAAATGGGTCGACCATTCAATTTCTGTAACAATCAACCTTCCGTCGGATGTGTCGGAAGAAACCGTAGCCGAGCTTTATCTTGAAGCATGGCGTTCGGGATGCAAAGGCTGCACCGTTTACCGCGACGGCTGTCGCTCCGGCGTACTCATCGCCCTTGAAAAGAAACAGGAGCCACAGATCGACCTTCCCGACGTGAAACCTCATGTGGCCAAACGCCCCATCGAACTCGAAGCCGATGTTGTCCGCTTCCAAAACAACAAAGAAAAGTGGATAGCATTTGTTGGCCTTATCGATGGCGAGCCATACGAAATATTCACCGGTCTTGCCGATGATGAGGACGGAATCTTCTGTCCCAAATCTGTGACACACGGCAAGATTATAAAGGCAATCGGTGCCGATGGTTCTAAACGCTACGACTTCCAGTTTGTCAACAAACGCGGATATAAAACAACCATCGAGGGTCTGTCGGATAAATTCAATCCGGAATACTGGAACTACGCCAAACTTATCTCGGGTGTGCTCCGCTATGGCATGCCTATCGACCAGGTGCTGAAACTTGTAAGCGGTCTTGAACTCGATTCGCAGTCGATCAACACATGGAAAATGGGTGTTGAGCGCGCACTGAAAAAGTATCTGCCCAACGGCACCAAGGCTTCCGGTCAGCGTTGCCCGAATTGTGGCAACGAAACACTTGTCTACCAGGAAGGCTGTCTTATTTGCACATCTTGCGGCACCTCTAAGTGCGGTTAAATCGCAATAAGATAAATCCCTCTTGAAATATTTGCGTCCGGCAATCTCTTTTTCATGAGATTGCCGGACGTTTTTGCATGGACGGCGAAAGAATGAAGATGTATCAATAACAGTAGGGACGTACGGTTCGTGCAATGCGGCGTATCACAGAATCGCGTAGCGATTCAAGAGAGTAGCCGTGGGTGAGGGCGTGGCGAAGCCTCGACCGAACCCACGGAAAAGGTTGCAGGCAACCGTGGTTTTGGAGCGGAGGCCGGCCGGAGCGTTCGATTATGCTAACCGTGGTATAGAACGCTACGCTATCGCTCGCTCCAAAACCTCGGATGATTACAACGTACATACCCGGGGTTACGCTGTCGCTCCACCCCGGGCTAACGTCTTGAAGCGCATACGCGCTTCTTCTCCATAGTGATGACTTATTTGAACGGCATTGCACGGGCCGTGCGTCCGCAGATTAACATTTGATTACCAATCAATTACCAATATGGTTTCCCGGGCGCACGGGCCGTACGTCCCTACCTTTGGTATTTTGACACACCCTCTGTTCGGCTGCGGCCGAAGTCTAATGGTAATATGGGATTCAATTGAATGTGATGTAGGACGACGGGGGCAGGGGGGAGCCGTTGTGCCAAAGTTCGAAAGCAAATGTATGTTTGTCGGTAGAAGATACACCGATGCGCATACCTGTCTTTACTTTTTCTCCACGCTTCACAAACACATCGTCAAGGCCGGAATAAATTGTAATGAAATCGTTGGGATGCTGTATTGCTACTGTGATGCCAAGCCCGGTAGTGTAATAAACATTTACGACAGTGCCGCGATATACGGCCGACACTGTGGTGGCGGCGGAAGTTACAATCTGGGGTATGCCATTGTCTCGCTCCGTGAATGTGACGCCTGTAAAGGGCGGCGCAAACATCATGCCCTCGGCTGCTATGGGCGAGAGCACCGACAAATTAAACCGCTCGGCATCTTCAAACCTGCGTACAAATTGCTTTTCCGCGTCCGAAGACACCAGTAAAGAGTCTACAGACACTTCTGCAAGAGCCGCGCCTGCGGGCATGGATACGGTGGCGATCCGGGCTGTGTCGTCGAAAAGAGATGTTATGTTCTGGGTGTATCCGTCGAATGTCTGCACGGCGCGTTCGAGCGAGTCAAGGTGTACTGACATGGCTATATATTTGTCGCGCAAGTCAGGGCCAAGACGTGCCGGAAGCAAATTTTGCAACGGAGTGAAAGAAAACAATGCAAGCCAAAAAGCTCCGAAAAGCATGAAAACCACAATCACTGCAGTAATCAACTCCCATTTGCGCGCAGTGATTTCCGCCACGGAAATCATCGAATTTTCGTTTACGATTGATACTGTCCAACGTCGGCGACGAACATAGTCGCCTGTGTTTTTGTCTCGACGGAACAGTTTCTTTAAATAGCTGAATATATGCTTTCCCGAAAATAGAGTCATTATTATTCCGGAATTTTGACCATGATGTCTGTGACAATAAAGTCGATAAGGGCGGCATAAGTATCGGCTGAGGGGCGCAATACCTCATCGGAAGGGGGCACGGCATCGGTCGACTGAATCATTTGCAACAGGAACTTGTTCAGCATCACGCACCGGGCAGCGCAAAATTCACCTTCTGCCACGCCTTCGCTTAGAATCTGCTCAAGTATGGAGTTTTCTTTCTCATATGCCAGCCGGCGAATTTTTGTCGTGCGCCGGCCCTCAAATGTTATCAGGGATTTTATTGATGAGTAGGCCGAAATATCGGTAAGCCTCGTCTGTGCAAGCCGCAGATGCAAAAACCGCCGCAGCTTATCGGCGCAAGAACAGTCCGAGTCTACGATTGCGCGCAGCTCGCTGACTATTTTGTCGCTTTCGCGGTCGATAACGGCCGCATATATCTCTTTCTTATTTTTGAAGTAAGTGTAAATGGTGCGTCGCCCCTTGTCGGATGCGTTCGCAATATCGCTGATGGTAGTATTCTCGACACCTTTATGGATAAAAAGTTGCCGGGCCACCTCGATAAGTTTTTCTCTTGTTTTGGCTACCATCGTAATAAATGTTTTGTGCAAAATTAACGAAATATTTGCTATTTGGCAAAATTTTCTTAACTTTGCGCAACAAAACAACTATAAACTAATCATAATCATTTAAAAATTCCTGTATATGGTACAGACACCTCCCCCTGTTGGCGGCACTATGGGCTTCCAGGAAGCAGTCCGCAAAGTGCTCAACAATTATGTCAACTTCCAGGGCCGCGCCTCTCGCGCCGAATACTGGTGGTGGGCACTCTTTACATTCATCATCGGTGTTATATTCGGAGCGCTTGAAGTCACCGGCTTGAAAATCTTCGCTATCCTTGGCGGTATCGTCAACCTCGCGCTTCTCCTTCCCGGCCTTGGCGTGCTCTGGCGTCGTCTTCACGACATGGGCCGCGCCGGCGGATGGGCTTTCATCGCGCTTGTTCCCATCGTGGGCGCAATCATTCTCATCTACTGGCTCGTTCAGCCGAGCGAACAGTTCACCAACCGCTTTGGTGATGTTCCCGTAGCCTGATATTATAAGCATACTAAAAAAGGGAGGGCTCGCCGATTGCTCGGCGGGCCCCCCCTTTAATTTAGAAGTTATGTTCTATGTAATCCGAAGATTCTTGATTAGTAGCCCCAGCGGCAAGCGATCATCTGAAGGTTGGGGCAGGCTTCGGTGCGGAAGTCGGTGATCATGTTGTAGCGGCAGTTGACGTAGGTCAGGTTCTGGTCGAATGATACATCGAGCATCGTAAGCTGGTTGTTGTTGCAGAGGATGCGCTGGAGGAACGTCTGGTTGGAGAGGGAGAGGGAAGTCAAGTCGTTGTAAGAGCAGTCGACGAAGAGGAGCTGCGGGCAATTTTCAACTGAGAGAGAGGTGAGGTCGTTATAGGAGCAAACGAGGTCGAGAAGATTCTTGCAGTCGCGCATTGCCAAACCTTTCATGTTGTTGTCGGAGCAGATGAAAGTGCTGAGGCCGGGAAGGTTGGAGACAATCATGTTGTCGATGCGGTTGTCGTCAACGTTGAGGTTGGTAAGGTTGGTGGTGCCTACAAGGTTGAGCGAGGTGAGCTTGTTGTAACCACAGTAGAGATTTTTCAGTTTGGTGCAGTTGTTGACGGAGAGAACTTCAAGGTCGTTGCCCTGGATATTGAGGGTCTCGATGCTTTGAGAGTTCGAGATGTCGAAACTGATGAAGTGGTTGTTGGAGCAGTTGAGCGATTTAATAGCCGTAGCATCGGAAATCTGAATTTCGGTGAGGCGGTTGTTGTTGATGCTCACTTTCGAGAGAGCCGAACATCCGGCGAGGTCGGCAGTTGTGAGTTTGTTGCGCGAAGCGTTAAGTTCGGTAAGGGCAGCGTCGCCTGCTACGGAGAGTGAAGTGATAGCGTTGCGGGAAACGTCAACTTTCTGGAGGAAATTGAAACCGGCGAGATTGAGCTGGCCGGCAAGTTTCTTGCCTTTCCAGTCGATGGAGGTTACTCGTCCGTTATCCATTTTTACGCCTTCCCAAGTGGAAGGATTGGAGAGGTCGGAGATGTTGAGGGCCTGTGCGTTGGTGACGCCTTTTTCGGATGTTTGTGCCATGAAGGCCTGGAGTTGTTTGAGTTCGGCCTTGTTGGGTTTCTGAGCGAATACCATCATGCTACCAAGCAAGAGAGTAAACAGGAATGCAATTTTTTTCATAACTAAATAGTTGTAATTAAAGGGGTTTGTTTTTTTGTTTTTGTATCTATCTAACAACCCTTATCGAAAAATGGTTCGTACAACTGAAAAAAATTATGAAAAAAATTACATTATGTCTTGTTATGACCCTATGGCAGCTATGTCGTCTTCAAATGTGTCGCGTGATATAGCTCTGGCTTTTAGACGGTTACGGTAGGCATAGATTGTATTTATGGAATAGTTGAGCATTTGCCCGATGCGAGCGGCATCGTCTACGCCAAGGCGCATAAAGGCAAGGATTCTCAGGTCGGTGTTCATGCGTGTGCCCGGTTGCAGCTCAATTTGAGCATCGGGACGAAGGAGTTTGTTCACATCGCTTGCAAATGTCGGGCAAATATGCAGGAACGCGTCATCGAACACTTCGTAAAAATCGCGCGACTGCTCTTCAATAAACCGTCCGGACTTGGTCATCCGCAACAGTTCGGCGGTAGACCCGGTGGATAGTTTACGCTCAACCATTTTTGAAAACTGTGTCAGTTTCTCCATGTATATAGAGCAGAGGCTAAGGAATCGGCTTATATACACCTCTTTAAGGCGGTTGGCTTCGGCAAGGTGCGCTTGAAGGCGGGCCATGCGCTTCATTTCAAGACGCACAAATGCAAGGGCGGCGGCAACACAAAGGAGCAAGACAATCAAAATGAAAATAATTACATATGAGCGTCGATGCAGAAGATTCTCCTGATGCCTGTATGATTGCTCGATAAGAGGAAGCGCGCGTGAAGACTCAAGCATTCGCGCCGATGCGTGGCATTCTACGGCATTTGCCAAAGCTGTCGTGAGATAAAGATACGCTCGTTCAATTTCTCCGCGTGAATACATGCGTGTGCCGAGTTCTTGAAGCGAAAGCACTTCAAGCGTAGCCGACGATATATCGCTTATAGCCGACTGGGCAAGGTAGTATGTCGAAAGGTTTTCGTCTCCGTCAGCCGATGCTATCTGGTGCAGCATGTGGGCGGCACGAGCCCTGAGATTATTTTCTTTTGGAAGATTCGCGAGCAACTCAGCCAAGACTACACGTGCTTTGTTGATTTGCCCGGTGAGCAAATAGTATTCTCCGAGATTGATTTTGTACAAATCGGTGTTTTTAGGCAAAAGGCCGATTAGTTTCTGTTGAGATTCAAGCGCGCGCACATTCATAGAATCGGCAAAAACATGATAGTCGGAAAACGACGACGCTACATAACTGTACATTTGCCTTGCCCCGGTGTGATAATCTACTTGCAAATCGGCAGGAAGAGAGTCGGGATTTATGCTTTCGTATATTTCAATAGCGCGGTTGCTAAGCCCTGCAAGCGACATCTGCGTGCCATAAAGCAGAGTCATGCGGGTGAGAATATCGCCATCGGCCCGGTCGATGCCCCGGCGAAGATAAACGATGGCCGAATCCGCGTTAAACGAAGTGTATGCTTCTCCTATGGCAAGCATATATTCGAGTGAATCATTTAGCGTCGAGCTTGCCTTTAATCGGGAACACAGTGTGTCTATACGGTTTTGACGCGTCTTGATGTATTGCTGGCGTCTTTGAAGAGCTACATCAAGGTCGTTAAGGGCTATTCGCACGTCTTTATCGGTAATAGACGTCGATGCCGGCAAAGCGGTTGTCGGCGCAAACACACCAAATATTATCGCAGCAATGACACACAGTTTTTTCATAGGTATCTTTAATAGCAGGAACACAAGCCTCCGGCATGTGGCGTTATTTACAATCCGGAGACTTGTGTCCTTGTGTGGTGAATCAGATTTCAATCAGTTGGTCGTAGGCAAAAGCACGTTTGGCTTTTTGGCCTATGACACTGTCCCAGGACATGGGAGATATTCCCGATCCCGGACGCTTTACTGTAATGTTTTCTTCGGTAAAAACTTCGCCTTGGGCTATATCGCGTGCCGCCACGATGCTTTTACGGGCAACCTCGATATTCGGCCACTCGGTTTCCGCCACAATTTTCTCACCCGAGCCGAGTGCCTGCTCGATATGGCGCACGGCAGAAACCATTGCGGCGAGTTCGTCCGGGTCGAGAGACGCGCGATGGTCGGGACCGGGCAGGCTTTTGTCGAGCGTGAAGTGTTTTTCTATAACTGTGGCACCAAGCGCGGCGGCAGCCACCGGCACTTCAATACCGCAGGTATGGTCGCTGTAACCTACTGCGGCGCATCCAAGTTTTTCAAGAGCCTTCATGGCGCGAAGATTCACGTCGGCATAAGGGGTGGGGTATTGTGTGGTGCAATGCAGAAGTATGATGTTTTTCCGCGGTGTGCCGCTTTTTTCGAGCACATTCACGGCTTCCTCCACCTCGTCGAGCGTAGACATGCCGGTCGACATTATCACACGTTCGCCGCGCGCTCCTATCTTGCGAAGATATGGGAGATTTGTAATCTCGCCGGATGGAATTTTCCAATAATCCATGTCGAGGGCGGCAAGACAATCGATGGATTCAAGGTCGAACGGCGTGCTCATGAAACCAATTCCGCGCTGACGGCAAAGTTCGGCAAGTCGAGCATAATCCGACAACGGAAGGTGGATAGCCTTGCACATCTCGAGCTGGCTTTGCTCTGCGCCAGTGGTTTCTTTTTGATATTCGGCCTTAGGAGCGATAGAGGATATGACCAGTTCGGGCACGGCAGTCTGAAATTTCACATAATCGGCTCCGGCCTGAGCCGCGGCCTCAATCATTTTTACAGCGAGGTCGAAACTGCCGTTATGGTTCACGCCGGCTTCTGCTATTATTATCATATATATTATATACTAATTAAAGAATGCCACCTCTTGCGGGTATCGTGCTATCTCGGTATAGGGGCGGTAGGTGATAAACCGTGGTGTCTCGCCTTTTGCCTCGGCCAGAATAAGAGCCGGGATGTCGGCCTGGGCCAGGACGGAACATACTACGCCCCCGCCAAGTCGCGGGTTTATTTCCATGAGCAGGCATCGGTTGGCGTCGAGGTCGTGAATAAACTGCACGGTCACGGCTCCGCGAAGCCCTGTTGCCGCAAGCACCCGTCGGGTGATATCTACAATTTCAGGGAAGATAACCGTTTCTGTCCTTACAACTTCGCCACCCGACACCTCAATTCGTTTGCGAGGGACAATGGCGAGCGGTTCGCCTGTCTTAACGCTTACATAGCAATCGACAGTATATTCGTCGCGATGGTCGATACGTTCCTGCACGAGAAAATCCTCGGCATGTGCGAGCACACGGTCGAGTTGGTCTTTGGTATCGATTATTTCGATACCTTTCGATGCCGACCCGTGGCGCGGCTTGGCAATCCATTTTTCAATGTCGCTGTCGGCAGAATAAGATTGCGGTATTGGTATGCCGGCTTCGGCGAAAATACGGGAAGCCACTATCTTGTCGAACATTGCCTCGGCTTGCTCCGCCGTGCATACCGGAGAGAATATTCCCGTTTCTTTTGACAGGCGGGCAGCCACGGCCACGGCTCCGTCGACAAACGGAACAATGACATTGATTTCCTCTTCCCGGCAAACACGTGTCAAATCTTCAAGAATGGCCGGATCCGACCAGCGTCGGCCGGCTATAACTTTTCCTTCTAATGAGATTGGCGAATGTGTCGTGCCTTCATAACTTACGATTTTTGTGGCTCCGGCACGTTTGAAAAGGCGAGCCATAGACACGCGCTTGCCTCCTCCTAAAAACAGTATATTCATCGGTTGTAAATGTTGCTTTTGTATTTTGCGAGATTTTCCGGCTTGACAAACCAATCGATTGTGCGTTTAAGTCCCTCGCGGAGAGTGACTTGCGGATGCCATCCGGTGAGTTCGGTAATAAGTGTGTTGTCGCCGCAAAGGCGGAACACCTCGCTTTTACCGGGACGCAACCTTGCCGGGTCCACTTCATAAGTGACATCGGCGTCCATAAGTTCGGCAATAAGAGCCAAGGTATCGGCCATGGATACTTCCGTGCCGGTGGCAATGTTGATATTGCGACCGGCAATTCCATCGGCATTGGCGAGTGCAATGAATCCTCGGCATGTATCTGAGACGAAATTGAAATCGCGGGTGGGAGTGAGATCGCCCACTTTTATGCGCCGCGCTCCATTGGCAATCTGGGAAATGATTGTGGGTATTATGGCACGGGCGCTTTGGCGCGGGCCATAGGTGTTGAACGGACGTGCTATCACCACTTCGAGTTTGAACGCATTGTAGAAACTTTCGGCTATCGCGTCGGCTCCTATCTTTGTTGCTGAATACGGCGATTGCGGCTGGCGAGGATGCTTCTCGTCGATTGGGACATATTGAGCCGTGCCGTAAACCTCTGATGTTGATGTAACGACAAGGCGGTCGACGCCACAGTCGCGGGCGGCCTGACACATGTTGAGGGTGCCGTTGATATTTGTGGCGACATACGAATCGGGCGCTATATAGCTGTAAGGAATGGCAATAAGCGCAGCAAGATGAAACACCGTGCCCGCATCGCGGCACAGTTCCCGGCAGAAATTCGGGTCGCGGACATCGCCGCACACCACTTCAAGACGGTCGCTGTGCACATCTTCGAGCCACCCCCAGTAGTTGAACGAGTTGTATTGTGAAAGGGCACGCACGCGGTAGCCTTCATTAAGAAGCATTTCTGTGAGATGCGACCCGATGAAACCGTCGGCTCCCGTAACCACGACTATTTTATTTTTATCAATCATTTGAGACAGAATTATGATTTGCAAAAAAAATTGCAAGATTCTATTGAACCTTGCAAAATTACAAAATATCGGCCATTGCCACAAATATTTTTAGTCGGGGAAAAGGAGCGAAAGCACACGAGCGCGGTCGAGGGCCCATTGGCGGTCGTAGATGTCGATGTCGGAGTGGCCGCCGTCGGCGGGAAGCTCGGCAATAACGGTCATGCCTCGGGCTTCTGCAAGCATACGCAAGGCTTGGGCGATTGTGAGCATATGTTTGTAGGCGTTTATTGCCGTCCGTAACTCATGAAATTTAAGATCATCGATTTCTTGACCGTTGGTAGAAGACTCGATATATGTTACTTCTCGCCGATTAACGTCGAGCACGCCGAAAAGGAGGCCTTTTGCAAGCATATTGTCAGGAACTTTCAGCATGAATTGCACGGTCGACGGGTCAAATGCCACACCTGTTTCATCGTCGACTGTCATCGGGTTTTCCGAGGCCATCCATCCCATCATGGCGTTTGCCCTTATCTCGCCGGGAGTGAATGAATTTGCAAAGAAGACAACTTGGCAAATCCCTATTTCCTGCAATTTGGGAATGTCGAGCTCGATAAATTCTGCTGTGCCTACATTGTCCGGAAATCCTCGCATATCGCCGGAATGGAGGGCTCCGTAGGCCGACAGGGAGAAGAATGAGCAATACCCCCTGACGTCAGACTCGCCGAGCAACGCCGCGCTTAGGTCAAGGTCTGTATCCTGAGCCGGCAGCCCTTTTCCCCAATGCAGGAAAAGACGCACCTTGTCACCTGCGACAGGGAAAACGCTGCCCGGATTCACGGCCATTACGTCCTGAATCATATCCGACCGCGCGCCCAAGGGGAGAGCAATACGTTCCAATTCCGGCGAAATATACATTTTTCTTCCGGGCATTGGGTTTTGGGCATATATGGCTTTTAGCGCAGGCTCTATTATCTTATTTATTAGCTCAATTGCCGATACTCGCTCGTCGGCAGACATGCCCATCACACGCTTATCGGCGTATATGTATTTTTTTACGCCTGTGACAGTGCGGACCTCACGCCATTTTCTTTGCACTTGAAAATATTTTTCAGCGTTTTGCGTAAGCCCCGTGAGCATACGCAATGGCAGCTTGCCGGCTATCGAGCAAAATTCGGCAACAACTTTTTCATGCCCGAAGCGCAGCATCAGCGAGAATAAATGACGGGCGAAAAATCCCGGGCGGCCCTTCAATATAGCCATTGCCTCATCAAAATCATTCGCTTTGAGAGCACGATTTACCTCGCCTTCTGCCGTGTAGTAATCCTTGCGATAGAATTTGTCGAGTAGGATGCGTAGTCTTGCATAGTCTTTTCGCCGGGCAAATTCGGTGAGACGGAGCGCGCGGATGACATGCACCCACATCTCACGATAAGGATTCATCTGCTCGCACATTGCTTCCACGGAAAGAAGGCAGCCATTGAGCATATCGGCCGCAAAGCGACATTCCCGGCGGTTGAATTTCAGCTTGCGTTGTTCGCGTCGCTTCTCGATTTCATTCTTGGTGTCTTCAAGAGCGAGATAATAGTGACGACGGCCAAGCGTGTCCCACATTTGTTTTTCCAACGTGCGCGGACGTATTATACGTAATACGTCGGTTTTGACATACCATATGAAACGCAACAAATCTGCCGGCTCTTTTATATATGGTTTCAGAGCGTCAACCCCCAGGCGAAGCATCAGGTGCTTAGCCACAATCATCGCGTTTTCTTTTATCGGAATCTCCGGCATAGGGTCGGGAACAGGGAGTTCTTCTATCAACGTGCCCAGAATCTCGCGCCATGTCGCGTCAAGAAGGGCGTTGGCGCCCATAGCTTGAACCATCCGATTTTCAAGATCGGCGCGCGATAGCATTGTGAGTTCTTTTTTTTCGCTGCCTTGCCCGAGGAAAGTAAACCCCGGATGCAGTTTAAACGGACGGCCGCAGAAAGGACATCCGTTATATCTCGACAAATCGAATGTACCGTCCGGTATAAGATGCCCGCATTCGAGGCGAGTGCCGCTGACATCGGCCCCGCCGTCGGCCAATATGTTTGCAAAGGCAGTGAGAAGATGGTCGACAGCCGATTCGCCCGTTGGTTCCAGCCAGCCTTTTACAAGCGGAGTCCAATTCATGTCAAGATTGTACACATCATTGATTGTCTCAATAATGGCGGCCTGGTCTTTAACCGGCATCAGATTGAATTGGCGGAGGGCTTTCTCGTCAAGTACAAATCCGCGTTCGTTAAGCTGCGTCAGGACTGTAATGGTGGAAAGGCGCAAAAGAGAGGAATCTGTTGTTTCAACAGGATTCTCAACATATATAGCGCCAAGTCGAAGGGCTACTTTTGCAAGGGCTTTGTTCATGGTAGAAAAAGATGGAGAGGGGTAAAATAAAAAAACCGGCAATCGTAAAACTGAAAATGAATTTTCCTGTAAAAATACGAAGTAAGTTTTACTTGGCCGGTCGATTGCAAAGATATATAGAATCTTTCATATATCCAAATTATTTTTTTTCTCAAATAAATAATGAGGCTTGGACAGGGAAAGTCCATGCCTCATTATTATATAATATATGTATATTCGGCTAAATCAACAAGGCTATGCGATACACGGCAAACGCCATAATCCATGCCACGGCCGTGTTGTACAATACAGAGAATACTCCGTATTTCCATGAGCCGGTCTCACGCACTATGGCTGTGACCGTTGCTATACAAGGGCAATAAAGCAATATGAACACCATGAAAGCGAGTGCTGCGGCGGGTGTGAAATCGGGAGTTCCTGTTACCGAAGAAGGAGCTACAAGCCGTGCGCTCAGTCGGGCGTCGTCGACAGCCTCATCGTTTGTGTAAAGCACGCCGAGCGTGGATACGACAATTTCCTTGGCAGGGACTCCGGCAAGAGCCGCCACCGAAGCGCGCCAGTGGAATCCGAGGGGCTCCATGACGGGGTTAATAGCTTTTCCCGCCATTTCGAGATATGAGTCACGATGCTTGTCGGGTGTCGACTGCGGGAAATAGTTTAAGGCCCATACGATAATGCTTGCCACAAGTATTATGCCGCCCATTTTCTTTAAATATTGCTCGCCTTTGGCCCAGGTATGGCGCATGGAAGCCTTGAAAGTGGGGATGCGATATGGAGGCAATTCCATTACAAACGGGGTCTCGTCTTTCTTGAAATGGAAACGCCGCAAAAGACGTGCAGTGATTACCGCCACCGCGATGCCGCACAGGTAAAGCCCTATGAACACCATAGCGGCATGAGCCTCGAAGAATGTGCCAATCAGCAGGACGTAGATCGGCACGCGTGCCGAGCATGACATGAATGGGTTTATCAAAATTGTTATGATCCGGCTCGAACGGCTTTCAATCGAGCGTGAGGCCATTATGGCAGGGACATTGCAGCCAAAACCCATTATCAAGGGGATAAAAGATTTGCCGTGAAGGCCTATTCGGTGCATCACCTTGTCCATGATGAAAGCTGCACGCGCCATATAGCCGGAGTCCTCCATAAAGGAGATGCAAAAATACAGGATAAGGATATTGGGCAAGAACACTATAACGCCGCCGACACCGCCGATGATGCCGTCGGCAATCATGTCTTTTAATATGCCGTCGGGCATTATATCGTTTAATGTGCGGCTAAGCCAATCCACTGCGGCCTCAATCCAGTCCATAGGATATTGCCCAATGGAAAATGTGGCCCAGAAGATAAGGAACATTATTCCGAAGAACAGCGGAAATCCAAAAAGTTTGTTTGTGACAAACGCATCGATTATCTGAGTCGACGAAATTTTTTGCTCCTCGCTTCGGGACAGTGTCTCGGCTAAGGCTCCGGCAATGAATCCGTATTTTTCAGACGCAATATCCGACGATATATCGTCTTCACGTCCATTAAGCCGATATCTGTCGAGGATATGGTCGCGTTCGTCCAATATGGCATTTCCGCCGGGCACGGCTCTCACTATATGCTCGGCTTCGGAGTCGCGTTCAAGTAATTTTATGGCCAAATATCGTGGGGAGAATTTGCGGTCGACATCCGGTTCCTCTTTAAGCATGTCGATGAGCACACGCACCATCTTTTCCATTTCCGGGTCGAGATTTACATGAATATGCCGCACGTCCTTGTTCGATCCTTCATAAACCGATATGATTGTATCGAAAAGATGGTCGACGCCTTCTCCCGTTTTTGACACTACCGGCACCATGGGCACGCCTATCATCGACCCGAGGGTGGCATAGTCGAGGTGCGCTCCTGATTTGCGGAGCTCGTCGTACATATTCAAGGCTATCACCATCGACCGGTCCATATCGATCAGCTCGGTGGTGAGATATAGATTTCTTTCAAGGTTTGAGGCGTCGACCACATTCACCATCACGTCGGGTGTCTCGTCTTTGAGATAGCGTCTGACATACAATTCTTCGGGAGAATATGATGCGAGGGAATATGTGCCGGGAAGGTCAACAATCTTGAAATGATAACCTTTGTAGTTAAAATAGCCAGATTTCGCATCTACTGTAACGCCGGAATAGTTTCCGACATGCTCCCTGGAGCCGGACGCTATGTTGAAAAGCGATGTCTTTCCGCAGTTGGGATTGCCAATGAGCGCGACATTAATTGTATGCCGCGGATGTGTATCTGCGGCCGATTGAGATGGCCTTTCGTTGCTCTCGCCCGGTTTCGAAGCATATTGTTCTGCTTTTTCCGTGTTCACGGGCTCTACCTCAATTAAGTGAGCCTCTGAGCGACGCAACGACACTTCGTAGCCCATCACCTGGTATTTCACCGGGTCTTGCAAAGGAGCGTAAAGGAGCACTTTGACGGTGCGTCCTTTTACGAAGCCCATCTCCATAACTCGCTTTCTGAAAGCACCGTGGCCTAATATTTTGATAACAACGCCGCTTTCGCCGGCGCGTAAATCCGATAATTTCATTCTATATGTAATTTTGTGCAAATTTCGCAAAAAATACCGTAAATACATATACCTAAAAGTAGGTATATGGAAATACAAAAAATTGCTGCGTGTATATCCTTTATTGGTGGAAAGTTGTTAACTTTGCATTACGATATAAAGATATTACGATAAAGACAATACGCATGTTACAGTTTATAGCGAGAGAAAATAATCGTTTTTCTGTGCCGGAATTGGTGCAGATGGCCATAGAAGGCGGATGCGCCTGGGTGGTGCTCGATCCCGGAGAGATGTCCGACGAGGTGATACGCGAGATAGCCCGTGAGGTGATTCCGCTTTGCAAGGAAACGTCTACAATCCTGACTATGGTCGACCATGTGGATATGGCAAAAGAGCTCGGTATCCACGGAGTGCTGCTGCAAAACGACAGGCGGTCGCCCGCCGAACTTCGAGAGCTGTTCGGGCCGGAAGCCATAATAGGTGTCGAAATTGGCTCGTTGATGCAAGCCATGTCGCTTCAAGGCGTCGATGTGGATTATGCGCAATTCGCCTCAACTATGGATCTTGACAGCATCTCGCATATCGTGACAGATTTCCGCTCGGAAGGAGAATCGTTGCCATTGGTCTATGCCGGCGACGCTCCGATTTCCAATCTGGGCTCCGTTATGGCGTCAGGAGTAAGCGGTGTGGCTTTAAGCGACAGGATTGCCGATGCGGAAGATCCGGTGAAAGCCACAGAGCAAGCCATAGCGGAACTCAAACTTGCATCTGAAAATTGATTGTTCCAAAGTGGATTTAAAAAATATACTTTGGAAGATTGTATTGCCGGTCGTGATTGGCCTGGCGGTGATTATATGGTTGTTTAACGACGACCTGTCGGAGGTTGCATGGCGCGATATGCGTTTCGATGCAAGGGCTTGGATTGGAATTGCCCTTGCGTGTCTGTTTGTTGTCGGCCGTGATTTCGGCCTTACATGGAGATTCCACACCATATCATCGCCGGATTTGTCTTGGAAAAGGGCGCTCCGCGTGGACCTGATGTGTGCCTTTACATCTGCCATAACCCCGTCGGCAGTGGGCGGCAGCGCTCTTGCCGTGTTCTATCTCAACAGGGAAGGCCTGGCCGTGGGGCGCGCGACAACGCTTACGCTCACCACGCTTTTTCTCGATGAATTGTTCTTCGTGATATTTTGTCCGGTAATTGTAGCTTTGATACCGTTTGAAGAGTTATTTGGCAACAATCCCGACAATGCTTTCCTTCAAGGCATGGAGATTGTCTTCTGGCTTGTTTACGCCGGAATTGTGATATGGACGGCCATATTGTTTACAGGCATAATTCTTCGTCCTCGATTTGTTGAAAAGGTATTCGGCCGTTTGTTCTCCATGCGCTGGTTGCGTCGTTGGCAGCCCTCGGTAGAGAAAATGACATCGAACATGGTGGCCACATCGGCGTGGGTAAAGACCTGTCCGAGAAGATGGTGGCTGAATGTGTTCGGCGCCACAGTCGTGTCGTGGTTCTCACGCTATCTTATCGTGAACGCATTATTCTGGGGCTTTGTGCCGCACTCGTCTCCCTTGCTGGTGTTTGGACGCCAGTTTGTGGTGTGGGTTGTGTTGATGGTGAGCCCAACTCCCGGCGGATCAGGCATCAGCGAATGGATGTTTACGGAGTATTACGGCGATTTGATTGGCTCGGCCGGCATCGCGGTTGTGCTCGCATTAATATGGCGTTTGATTACATATTATATATATCTGGTGCTTGGGGTGATTCTCATGCCCGGCTATTTCCGTAAAAAACAGCAAACAGAAGTAAAATAGAATTTTATCATGAAATTTATTGGCATAATACCGGCGCGGTATGCGTCGACCAGATTTCCGGGCAAGCCTTTGGCTATGCTTGGTGGAATGACAGTTATAGAACGTGTCTATCGTCGTGCCCGTCTTGAACTTGACGATGTGGCAGTGGCCACCGACGACGAGCGCATAGCCGATGCCGTAAAGGCTTTTGGCGGCGTGGCCGTAATGACATCGGCCGAGCACCGTTCGGGAACAGACCGTGTATGCGAGGCTTATCACCGGCTTGGATCGGATGCCGATGTGGTGATCAATATACAAGGCGACGAACCATTTATAGCTCAGGAACAGATAGCGGCGTTGAAAAAGTGCTTCGACCGGGAAGGTACGGAAATAGCAACGCTTGTCCGCCCGTTTGACCCGGCACGGGGATTCGATGCGCTGTTCAATGCAAACTCGCCCAAAGTGGTCATGGATAATAACGGCGATGCTTTGATGTTTTCACGTTCGATTATTCCGTATGTGCGTAATTATCCGTGGAACGAATGGCTCGACCATCAGCAATTCTACACTCATGTCGGCATATACGCTTATCGCGTTGATATTCTCGACAAAATTACAAAACTTCCACAGTCGTCGCTTGAAATAGCCGAATCGCTCGAGCAACTCCGATGGTTGCAAAACGGCTACCGCATCGCCACAGCTGAAACAACACAACCGACAATCGGCATTGACACTCCCGAGGATTTGGCCAATGCAGAGAAATACCTCTCCGACCATGCTTGACCGTACTCGTCCGCCACATGTCTATCCAATCGAAGGATTGCGTCTGCCTGAGGTAGAAAAGGAAGTTTTTCCCAACAACACCGAATTGTACGAAATTAATGGCGGTTCGCAAGACGTGAATCAACTGATGCTGATTTTCGATGGCGGCAAGGCTGATTGCCGTGTCGGCGTCACGGCGCAACTCGCCGCGGAGCTAATGCGCGAAGGCGCCGGCGAACGCACAGGCGGGGAAATGGCGGAAATATTCGATTTCAACGGCGCGATTCTGCGTATATCGGCCAACGGCCATCATATGATAGTGAGTTTGCTGTCGATGAACGACCGTACATCGCAAGTCCTGCCGTTGCTCAAAGATATTCTTAACGCGCCGGCTTTTAAAGAAAGTGATTTTATAAATTTGCGTGACAAGGCTTCACGGCAAATGTCGCTTATGCAATCGCGTGTCGATTTTCTTTCCGGAATTGGATTAAACCGGCTTATGATGGGTGCCGGGAATCCGATGGTGGGAGATGACAGTCCGAGCGACATCTTGACAATTAGCCTGGATGATGTGAAACGCTTTCACAGCGATGTGTTTGTTGGCCGTAGATGCCGGGCAATACTTGCAGGAAAACTTTCGCCAGAACTCCGCACGACGATAAGGCAGTTTCTGATGGAGTGGGGCGGGGGTACGTCTTTCATGTCGAGATATGAGCCATTTGATGCGGCCTCTCCGCAGATTATAAGAGAAAGCCTCAAAGGAGCGATGCAGGCGTCTGTATCCATGGGCCTGCCCGGTCCGGGCCGGAATACCCCCGATTTTTTGCCTGTCAGAAATGCCGTTACGGCTCTTGGCGGATATTTTGGCAGCCGCTTGATGACATCCATACGGGAGGAAAAAGGCCTTACTTATGGAATCGGCGCATATCTGCTTGGGTATGCGGAAGGCTCGATAATCACCATCGGCGCTCAGGCCGACATGGATTATATCGACCGTGTGATAGACGAAACGGCAAAAGAACTCCGGCTGCTCGGCACAGAACCCATGGCTGAGGAGGAATTGCATCGCCTGCGGCAAAATTTACTGTCGTCGCTCGTTGAAATCCTTGACTCGCCCTTTTCCATCGCGGATTTTTATAAATCCATACTGCCATTTGGAATCGACCCGTGTAAATACTTTGCACAAAGGGCTGCTCTGGCTGAAACACTCACTACCGACTCCATCCTCGAATATTCGCATAAGTATTTCAATCCCGACTTGCTCCGAATTTCTGTCGTGGGCTGATATTGCCGATAAAGAATGAAAAAGAAATTCTGATGTCTTTTGGGTTTTTCCAAAATTATTCGTACTTTTGTCGCAGTTTTCACAACCTACAATTAAGGTAAAATTTAAATCCTATGTCGTCATTACGATTTAAAGTCGTTGAGGAGGCTTTTGACAGGAAAGCTCAGCCGGTAGAAATTCCGGCGGAGCGTCCGGAGGCCTACTACGGCGAAGCCGTGTTCAATCGTCAGAAGATGTTTGAATACCTCCCCAAGCGCACTTTCGATGCGCTCGTTCACGCTATCGAAAACAAGGAACCCATTACTCGCGAAACGGCCGATGCCGTAGCACGCGGAATGAAGCAATGGGCTATCGACAACGGAGCGCGCCACTACACACACTGGTTCCACCCGCTTACCGACGGTACGGCAGAAAAGCACGATGCTTTCGTCAACCACGATGGAAAAGGTGGGGTAGTGGAGGAATTTGATGGCAAGCAACTCGTGCAGCAGGAACCCGACGCATCGTCTTTCCCCAACGGCGGTATCCGCAACACGTTTGAGGCCCGCGGCTATTCGGCATGGGATATTTCCTCGCCGGCTTTTATCCTTGGCGAGACTCTTTGCATCCCCACTATCTTTATTTCGTATACCGGCGAGTCGCTCGACTACAAAACTCCGCTGCTTCGTGCTTTGAACGCCGTGGATAAGGCAGCAACCGCCGTTGCCCAATGGTTCGACCCGGAAGTGCGTCACGTAAATTCTTACCTCGGCTGGGAGCAGGAATATTTCCTCGTGGATGAATCGCTTTATGCCGCCCGCCCCGACCTTGTGATGACCGGACGCACCCTCATGGGCCATGAATCAGCTAAAAACCAGCAGCTCGAAGACCACTACTTCGGCGCTATTCCCTCACGTGTCGAGGCTTTCATGCTCGACCTGGAAATCCAGTGCCATCGTCTTGGCATCCCGGCAAAGACCCGTCACAATGAAGTGGCGCCCAACCAGTTTGAGCTTGCTCCGATATTTGAAGAGACAAACCTTGCCAACGACCACAACCTGCTTTTGATGTCGCTTATGGCAAAGGTGGCACGCCGTCATAATTTCCGTGTCCTTCTTCACGAAAAGCCTTTCGCAGGCGTCAACGGTTCCGGCAAACACAACAACTGGAGCCTTGGCACCGATACCGGCACCCTGCTGTTTGCCCCGGGCAAAACCCCTCGTGAGAATTTGCAATTCCTTACTTTCGTAGTGAATGTAATGGCTGCTGTCTACAAGCACAATGGTCTCCTTAAAGCCTCCATTATGTCGGCCACCAATGCTCATCGCCTTGGTGCAAATGAAGCGCCTCCTGCCATTATATCCATCTTCACCGGCAGCCAGCTCGCCGACATCCTCGACCGAATCGAAAAATCCACCAACGAGGAGCTGTCCGACTTCTCTCACAAAGAGGAGTATTCGGTAGGCGTGGCACAGATTCCGGAACTGTTGCTTGACAATACCGACCGCAACCGCACATCTCCTTTTGCGTTCACCGGCAACCGATTCGAGTTCCGCGCCGTGGGCTCATCTGCCAACAACGCTGCTGCAATGATGGTGCTCAATGCCGCAATCGCAGACCAGCTCACCGAGTTCAAGGCCAAGGTGGATGCCCGCGTGGAAAAAGGCGAGGAACTTCGCGTTGCCCTGCTTGAAGAAATCCGCGAGCTTATCCGTTTCTCCAAGCCGATACACTTCGACGGAAACGGATATTCCGACGAATGGAAAGAAGAAGCCGCCCGTCGTGGCCTCGACTGCGAGACATCAGCTCCCAAAATTTTCGATTCATACCTTAGCCAATCCACGATTGACATGTTTGCCCGAACCGGCGTGCTTTCCAAAGTGGAACTTGAAGCTCGCAATGAGGTGAAGTGGGAAATGTACACCAAGAAGGTGCAGATTGAGTCGCGTGTGCTTGGCGATTTGGCTATCAACCATATCATCCCGGTAGCGACCAAATATCAGTCGCAACTTGTCGACAATGTGGTTAAACTCAAATCGCTTTTCTCCGAAGAAAAAGGTATTGAAATAATATCACACGACTTGGAGACTATCGAAAAGATTTCGGCTCATATGTCGGTAATTAAACGTCGCGTATCCGACATGATAGAAGCACGAAAGAGAGCCAACCGCATTGAATCCGAACGTGAGAAGGCAATCGCTTATCACGACACGGTGCTCCCTCCGATGGAAGAAATCCGCTACCATATCGATAAGCTCGAACTTATGGTCGACAATGAGATGTGGCCGCTTCCCAAGTATCGTGAACTCCTGTTCATACGTTAACACAATATGCCTATATGCCCGTCGGCAGAATCGCCGACGGGCTCTTTTTTTCAAAACTATATGGAACCACTGAAACACGAATGTGGAGTAGCGCTTATCCGCCTGCGCAAACCTCTGGAGTATTACCGTGAAAAATACGGAACCGCCTCATGGGGCCTTGCAAAACTCTATCTGCTGATGGAAAAACAGCACAATCGCGGACAGGAAGCGGCCGGCGTCGGTGTCGTGAAACTAAAAGCAGAGCCCGGACATGAATATGTCTATCGTGAACGCGCGATTGGAGCCGGCGCCATCGACGAAATATTTGGCAATATCAATAGGCAGCTTGCGTCTGCCACCGAGGGCCTTGCATCGGCTGAGGATATTGCTCAGGCTCCTTTTATAGGAGATATTTACATGGGGCATCTTCGCTATTCCACCACCGGACGGTCGGGCATTTCATATGTGCATCCATTTTTGCGCCGAAACAACTGGCGCTCGCGCAACTTGCTGATGTGTGGCAATTTCAACTTGACTAATGTCGATGAGGTATTCCGGCAAATAGTTGAAATGGGCCAGCATCCTCGTCTGTATTCCGACACAATCGTCCTCCTCGAGCAATTAGGCTTTGCCCTCGACCAAGAAAACAACAGGTTGTATCATGAGTTCCGCGATGCCTTACGGGAACCTGCTCTCAGTCATGCAATCGAGGACAATCTCGATATGGCCCGGGTGCTTGCAGAAGCGTCCCCGTCATGGGACGGCGGATATGTGATATGTGGCGCCACCGGCTCCGGAGATATGTTTGCGCTGCGCGACCCAAATGGTATTCGCCCGGCATTCTACTATATCGACGACGAGGTTGTGGTCCTTGCTTCCGAACGCCCTGTGATACAAACCGTGTTCGACGTACCTGTTGATTCGGTGAAAGAGCTTTTGCCCGGTGAGGCACTCATCGCCACAAAAAACAACGCTGTAAACACTGTGCAGGTAAATGCTCCCGGCAAAAATGCCCGATGCTCTTTTGAACGCATATATTTCTCCCGCGGTTCGGATGCGGATATATATCAGGAACGTAAACGTCTTGGCCGCAATCTTGTGCCGGAAATTCTCAAAACAATCGGAAATGACCTCGACCACACGGTTGTGTCATTCATCCCCAATACTGCCGAAGTGGCTTATATGGGGCTAACGCAAGGATTGGAAAAGCATCTCGACCGCGAACGCATGGGGCAAATTCTTGATTTACAAAACAGGAACGAGCTTACCGCCGATGCCCTTCATCAGATAATGCGCCGGAAAGTGCGGGTGGAAAAACTTGCCATAAAGGACATAAAGCTGCGCACTTTCATCGCCGAGGGAACTTCCCGCAATGACCTTGCCGCCCATGTCTACGATGTGACATACGGCACGATTCGTCCCGAAGAAGACACCATCGTTGTTATCGACGACTCGATTGTGCGCGGAACGACTCTTCGCCAGTCGATTATTTCCATGCTCGACCGTCTTAACCCTAAAAGAATTGTAGTGGTGAGCTCCGCTCCGCAGGTGCGTTATCCCGACTATTACGGAATCGACATGTCGCGTATGGGCGAATTTATCGCTTTCCGCGCAGCCGTACAACTCCTGAAAGAAACCGGACGGCAGCACATACTCGACGATGTTTACAAAAACTGCATGGATAATTTGAAGTTGCCCGCAGAAAAACAGATTAATTGTGTACGCGCAATCTACGAACCTTTCACGCCGGAAGAAATTTCGAGAAAAATCGCCGACATGCTCACGCCGGCATCTTGCCGTGCAAGGGTAGATATAATTTATCAAACGCTTGAAGGCTTGCGTGAAGCGATACCCGATTGCCCCGGCGACTGGTATTTTTCCGGCCATTATCCCACCCCCGGGGGTACACGTCTGGTAAACCGCGCTTATATCAACTTTTATGAGGGGAACACCGAAAAACGATAGCCGGCAAAATAATTTTAAATATGGCTCTGATTATACCGAAAAAATATAAACTGAAACTACTTCCGGAAACAACGGAAATAGCTATCAAGGAAATAAAGAATCATTTCCAGGTGTTGCTGTTCGAACGGCTAAACCTTCGTCGTGTCACTGCACCTCTATTTGTAGAGACGGGCACAGGCATCAACGACGACCTTAACGGTGTGGAAAAACCGGTGTCGTTTAATGTGCGCGCTATGGGCGGGCGAAAAATGGAGATAGTCCATTCATTGGCTAAATGGAAGAGGGTGAAACTGGCAGAATACGACATCGCTCCCGGATACGGTCTGTATACAGACATGAATGCCATCAGAGCCGATGAGGAGCTCGATAATCTACATTCGCTTTATGTTGACCAATGGGACTGGGAACGTACAATCACCGAATCTGACCGAAATATAGAATTCCTAAAAAATATAGTGCGGACAATATACGGCTGCATCCGCGATCTTGAATCGATGATCTACCGCCAGTTTCCCCACATAGAGCCTCGTCTGCCGGAAGAAATCACGTTCATCCATTCCGAAGAACTGCGCCGTCAATATCCCGACCTGTCGGCAAAGCAACGTGAAACGGAAGCGGCTCGCCATTTTGGCGCAGTCTTTATCATAGGCATTGGCGCCCCGCTCGGTGATGGAGAGCCTCACGACCTCCGTTCGCCCGACTATGACGACTGGTCTTCGCCAAATTCCGACGGGTTCTTAGGACTTAACGGCGATATTATCGTATGGGATTCAGTGCTTGGCTGCCCGATAGAACTTTCTTCGATGGGAATACGTGTCGACAAGGACGCCATGCTTCGTCAGCTTGAATCAAAGGGATGCACGGAACGGGCCAACCTGTGGTTTCATCGCCAGTTGCTCGATGGCAAACTTCCCCTTTCAATTGGCGGAGGAATAGGGCAGAGCCGGCTTTGCATGTTCCTGCTTCAGAAAGCTCACATTGGCGAAGTGCAGACATCGGTTTGGCCGGAGGACCAGATAAAGGCATGTGCCGATGCCGGAATTCCGATAATTGTATAATTTGTCAGAACTTTTTAATGTTTCAGGTGTTTCCATAGTGGATTGGCAGAAAAATTGCCAATTTGGCAGACCGATATGTCAGAAAAATGGTTTGGCACGGTATATGCTTATTTTATCAGTGGATTCAATCCGATAAAAATTGATTAAAAACTTTAACTATTCAATACATCATGAAAATTAAACCGCTTGCCGATCGCGTGCTCATTCAGCCCACAGCAGCTGAGGAAGTTACTGCCGCAGGCATCATTATTCCCGATTCAGCAAAAGAAAAACCGCTCAAAGGCAAAGTGCTTGCCGTAGGCGCCGGAACAAAGGACGAAGAAATGGTACTTAAAGAAGGTGATACCGTTCTTTATGGCAAATATGCCGGTACCGAAGTCGAACTCGATGGCGAAAAGGTAATCATCATGCGCCAGAACGAAGTGCTTGCTGTGGTAGAATAATATAAACATTGAAAAAATGGCAAAAGAAATCAAATTCAATATCAAGGCTCGTGAAGAGCTCAAAAAAGGCGTCGACGCTCTGGCCGATGCCGTTAAAGTGACACTTGGCCCCAAGGGTCGCAATGTAATCATCGATAAAAAATTCGGGGCACCCCACATTACAAAAGACGGCGTATCCGTTGCCCGTGAAATCGAGCTCGAAGACGCATTCCAAAACATGGGCGCTCAACTCGTAAAAGAAGTTGCATCCAAGACCGGCGATGACGCAGGCGACGGTACAACAACAGCGACTGTGCTCGCCCAGGCTATCATCAACGTCGGCCTTAAAAACGTGGCCGCCGGTGCAAACCCCATGGATATCAAACGTGGTATCGACCGTGCCGTAGCCGTTGTCGTTGCTGCAATCCGGGAAATGTCGGAAGAAGTGGGCGACGATTTCAAGAAAATCGAAGATGTTGCCCGTATTTCCGCCAACAACGACGAAGTTATCGGCAAACTCATCGCCGATGCAATGCGCACCGTTAAGAAAGAAGGCGTAATCACTGTCGACGAAGCAAAAGGCACAGAAACCACTATCGACGTGGTGGAAGGCATGCAATTCGACCGCGGATATATCTCGCCTTATTTCGTGACCGATACCGAAAAGATGGAATGTGTGATGGATTCTCCCTACATTCTTCTTTACGACAAAAAAATCAGCAACCTCAAAGACATGCTCCCCGTGCTTGAAGCTGCCGCCCAAAGCGGACGTCCGCTCCTTATCATTGCCGAGGATGTCGACCAGGAAGCTCTTGCCACTCTCGTGGTAAACCGTCTCCGCGGCTCGCTCAAAATATGCGCAGTGAAGGCTCCCGGCTTCGGCGACCGTCGCAAAGAAATGCTCGAAGACATTGCCATCCTCACCGGCGGTACTGTCATTTCCGAAGAAAAAGGCATGCAGCTCTCCAACGCGACCCTCACCGATCTCGGCCGCGCAGAGAAAGTTACTGTCAACAAAGAGAATACAACAATCGTTAACGGCGCAGGCGCAAAAGATGCCATCGCCGCTCGTGTTGCCCAAATCAAGAACCAGATTGAAAATACAAAAAGCGATTACGACCGCGAGAAACTTCAAGAACGTCTTGCCAAACTCGCAGGCGGCGTAGCCGTGCTCCATATCGGCGCTCCCTCCGAGGTTGAAATGAAAGAAAAGAAAGACCGCGTCGACGACGCTCTTTCCGCCACTCGCGCTGCTATTGCCGAAGGTATCGTTCCCGGCGGCGGTGTTGCCTACATCCGTTGCCTTGGTTGTCTCGATGGCCTCAAAGGCGAAAACGAAGACGAGACCACCGGTATCGCAATCGTCCGTCGCGCTATCGAAGAACCGCTCCGCCAAATTGCCGCTAATGCCGGCGTGGAAGGCGCAGTCGTGGTTCAAAAGGTGAGCGAAGGCGAAGGCGACTTCGGTTACAATGCCCGCACCGACAAATACGAAAACCTTCTTGCCACCGGCGTTATCGACCCTGCCAAAGTGACCCGCGTGGCACTTGAAAATGCCGCATCAATTGCCGGCATGTTCCTCACCACCGAATGTGTGATTGCCGACAAGAAGGAAGACAATCCCGCTCCTGCCATGCCCGCCGGCGGAATGGGTGGAATGGGCGGCATGATGTAATGCCCACATTATAATCCATAAAGTGAATAACGGTTTGTTTCATCAACATCCGTTATTCACTTTTTTCTTTAAATATTGCAATTATGAACATCGCCTCTGAAAAAAGAAAAAGCAACATTGCCGAGTACATATTATATATGTGGCAAGTTGAAGACTCTATCCGAGCCTACAATTTAGATATTGCCGAGATAGAAAAGAATGTTATAAATCCGCAGAATCTCACCGAAGAGCAGCACAAGATGCAAGTCGAGTGGTACGAATCGCTCATTGATATGATGCGTAGGGAAAATGTGGAGAAAAGCGGACATTTGCAAATTAACAAAAATGTGCTGCATCAGCTTGTCGATTTGCATGACATCCTGTTGAAAGACCCGAGATTTCCGGAATATACCGCAGAATTTTATAAGACGCTTCCTTATATCGTTGAGCTACGGTCGAAAGCAGGTGCAAATCCCGCCGGGGAGATAGAGACCTGTTTCAACGCTCTCTATGGCATGCTTATGCTCCGTCTTGCCGACAAAGAGATAAGTCCGGAGACTCAGATAGCTATTGCCCGCATAGCGAAGTTCATCGCAGTGCTCGCCCATAATTTTCACCTCGACGAAGCCGACAAACTTTTCCCGCATAAAGACTGATATGGAAGAAACCGCCACATTCAATCCCGTTCAGCAACTCAATCGCAGGCTTTACGCCATGCGCAACGGCATTGTCGCCGACACTTTGCGTCGCGCCGGTTGCCCGTTTAAAATTATTTTCGGCTTAAATTTGCCACAACTTGTAGAAATTGCAGCTGAAACTCCAAAATCAGTAGAGCTTGCAGAGAAAATGTGGTTTGACACGGTAAAACGCGAGAATATGCTCATTGCCCCCATGCTTATGCCGAAAGAAGACATGACAATCGAGCGCGCCCGTCGATGGGTGAGTATAATCCCTTCTGCCGAAGTGGCAGATATATTGTGCCACAGGCTCTTACGTCATTGTGACTTCGCCTTGCCCCTTGCGTCGGAAATGTCAGAGTCAGATAAGGCTATGGACCGCTATCTTGCTGTGCGCCTGATGTTTAACCTTGTGTCAAAGTATCCGCAAGAAGCATTGAAAATAGCACGGAAAGAAATGGTTCGCAACGACCGATTCACCTCAATGGTCGCTCACGGCCTTGAAGACGAAGCCAAATTCATACTCGGCGATTAAATCGCAAGGGTAGGGGGGATTTAGAATGTTACTGCTTGTTAAAGGACTTGCAGTAATATTTTTGTATTTCGCTTAAAACTGCTACATTTGCATCACAACGCATTTAAACACATAATCTGAATGAAAAATATTAGTTTCTCCATTGTTTTTGCATTATCATTCATGCTGAGTTATGCAAGTGTAACACGTTCTTCGCTAAAAGGAGTTTGGGCAAGCAACAATGCCGAGGCTGTAATAACGGACTCTGTATGCATCCTGTTCGCCCAAATTGACAGCACAATGCAAGCGACTCTTGAAATACCCTCTGCCGGGATATGTCATCAGACTGTTTTTCAAAAGAATGGGGAAGTCACAACTTCGCAGCTTACAACTCCGCTTGAAATTAAAGTCGTTGACGATGCGATAGAGATATGTGGCAATCGTCTGAAAAAAATTGAAGACATCGAGACTGTGGCTCCATATGACATGTCGGAGTGCAAAGATAAACTCGATGTGCAGAAATGTTTGCAAGAATGGCGTCTTGGCGCACAATATGGTATTCAAGGTGATATGCCTTATTGTGAAATCAACACAAACAGGCATATGTTTGTCTATCTTGTGAATCCGTCTATGGTGTATATTCGTGCTGCCGCCACTCGTAACAATTGCAATGGCACCTTGTTTTTTCAAAACATACGTATGATGAAAAACAATAATACCGGAGAATACACAATGTCTATTTTGCCGAACAATTTCTCTTTCGCCAAAAACGATATTGAGATTGATAATTCAAAATTCAATCCCAGCGCATGTACATTTGACACTAATGGCGGTATTTATTGGTCGTTAATTTCATATACACCCGACATGATTTTACTCAACGGATGTGGCGAAACATATCAAGTCCCAAGACCTGCAATAAATTCTCCTCTTAACGAATGGATTAAATATAATCCGTATAATGACAAACCTGATTTTAGCATAAGTCGCATGATAAAATAAGCGAAGTGTGTGTATCTGGATGTGCCAACCATGTCGGAACACTCATCGCAGAGCGCTTTGCAAAGCAAAGAATCCTCCGGATTGTGAGAATTCTTTACTTTCACAATCCGGAGGATTGTGTTCCTGCAAACAAGGTCGATAGGGGTTAATAATTATGATAATCTGCTTTATATGTTGCATGCAATTTAACATAATCCAAATTATACGCAATAATGTACAGGCGTTTTTTATGGCTGCGTTTACGGACTTTGGTGTATGTTGGGCTTGGAATGTGGTGCTATCATGTGAATAGCTGGCGGAAGGCTTCTTCGACCTTTGCAACTTCGACGATGCGGATTGAATAACGCGATAAATCTGTCCCTTTAAGATTGTGGCGTGGTACTACAATGGTTTCCATGCCTAACTTTTGAGCTTCGGCTATTCGTTGCTCGATACGTGTTACGGGACGCACCTCGCCCGATAGTCCTATTTCTCCGGCAAAGGCTGTTGTGCGGTCGAGGGCCGTGTCGACATTGCTCGACAATATCGCAGATACAACGGCCAAATCAAGTGCGGGATCAGAGACCTTTAAGCCGCCGGCAATATTGAGGAATACGTCTTTTTGCGCGAGTTTGAAACCGACACGTTTTTCGAGCACGGCAAGCAACATGTTCATTCTTTTTCCATCGAATCCTGTTACAGAACGTTGCGGCGTACCATAAGCTGCCGTGCTTACAAGTGCCTGAGCCTCAACAAGAAGCGGTCTTGCCCCTTCAATTGTAACTCCGATGGCTATTCCCGACAATGGTTGCCCATCGGTGTGTGAAAGAAGCATTTCCGATGGGTTCGTAACTTCCCTCAATCCACGATGGCCCATTTCATAAATGCCTAATTCCGAGGTACTTCCGAATCGGTTCTTTATCGCACGAAGCAGTCTGTACATATACTGTCGGTCGCCTTCAAATTGAATTACGGCATCTACAATATGCTCGAGCACTTTCGGTCCGGCGAGGCTGCCTTCTTTTGTTATATGACCGATAAGGAATACGGGTACACCCGATTCTTTGGCGTATTTAAGGAGTTGGGCGGCACATTCGCGCACTTGCCCGACAGAACCGGCTGTTGAGTCGAGTATATCGGAAGCTATGGTCTGGATTGAATCAATAACGACGATTCCGGGATTTACCGCCTCTATGTGCTCAAAGATTGTTTCAAGACTTGTTTCACATACTATAAAACAGTTGTCGGAACCTCGGCCAATGCGGTCGGCGCGTAATTTCAGTTGGGTGGTACTCTCCTCGCCCGACACATAAAGTATTGTTTTTGATTTGATTGCGAGTAAATTCTGAAGTACCAGTGTTGATTTGCCGATACCCGGTTCGCCGCCGAGCAGCACAAGCGATCCCGGTACGAGGCCGCCGCCGAGCACACGGTTAAGCTCGCCCGATGGCATCTTTATACGCGGCTCGCTTTGTACCTCAATATCGGAAATTGCAACAGGTTTGCTTTTTCCCCGGCTTACAGGCGACGGTGTCCGGCTCGGGCCGGCTTTTACTCTCTCCTCGACCATGGAATTCCACGCTCCGCAAGCCGGGCACTTGCCTTCCCACTTTGGCGAAGATGCGCCGCATTGGGAACAAAACCATACTGTTTTTTCTTTAATTTTTGCCATCGAGAGTAAATGAGAGCTTTTTATTTAAATGTGTCGGGGAGGTCGTTTTCGTAGAGGACTGTGTCGCCGCAACGCGCTTTCGATACAAGAAGCTGCTGGGCTTGTGCAAATGAACCGACAGTGTGCACTTCGAGGTTGTCTGTTTTGCCGATTCCTTCGGTTATGGCCTCGCGGTTGTATTTTCCGACAATTATCGCTATATCGGCACACCCCGGTATTTTGGCTCCAAAATCGCGGTTAAGACGGTACTGGTCTTCGCCAAGCTCAATCATGCCGGGAGTAATTATAATACGGCGGCCGGCTGTCATTCCTGCCAGCACTTCAAGTGCCATGGCCGAACCGACAGGATTGCTGTTGTAAGCATCGTCGATTATCGTTAGGCCTCCGGGGGTAGATTTTATGCTTAGGCGATGCTCCACTTGTTCGATTTGTCCGACAGCATATTTGATTTTATCGGCAGACACGCCCATGTGTAAGGCCACTATTACGGCGGCCATAAGGTTCGACACATTGCACCGTCCAACCAGTCGCGTCCTAAGCGTGATAATATTGCCTTCGGCCGATGCTATTGTAAATTCCGTGCCATGCTGAGAGTATGTCACATCCACGGCATGATAGTCGGCCGCCCTGCCCTCTTGTGCTGAGTAACGTACAGTTTCGACATTGGCCACATTTCTGGTTGCTATCATATCGAAATCATTGTTTAGCACGGCGAAACCATCGGCCGGAAGCGAATCGACCAGTTCAAATTTAGTGGCCTGAACATTCTCTATCGACCCGAAAGATTCCAAGTGCTGAGGACCTACGGCTGTTACGATTCCGATTGAAAGGTGCACCAAATCACATATTTCCTTGATGTCGCCACACTCTTTGGCTCCCATTTCAACGATAAAAACCTCATTATAAGGTTTTAGATACTCACGGACGGTGCGTACAACACCAAGCGTGGTGTTGAAATTGCCGGGAGTCATCAAAGTGTCGTATTGTTCAGATAAAATCCGGTAAAGATAGTGTTTTGTGCTTGTCTTGCCATACGAGCCGGTGATACCGATAATCTTTAAATCAGGCATCGAGCGCAAAATAGACGCCGCTTCATTATAATACTTCTTAACGATATGATTCTCAACCGGTTTGAGCAACCAAACAGCGGCAATTACTACCCAGTAAGACGCGGCAAAAATAAGCACGGCTGTTGTGGCGCAACGATAAAGGCAATAAGGCGTGCTGCTGTCGAAATCGCCCAAGGCAATAATGGCTATGATAATGGCTTCAACCAATAATGCCACCCCGCAGATGCGTCGGACACGTGCTGTCCACACAAGCGGTTTCTTATACTTTTTTCTGAGCAGACGGATACATTCTATTGCCCCGAATATGGCTAAAACTGCCAATCCGGCCGTTGCCGGCACCCATTTAACCAATGTTATTCCGGCACATATATATGCCATAAGGCGCGACATCGTAGAAGTGTCGCCGGATTCTTTCTGCCAAGCGCGGTAGCGGTTGATGCGGTAGGAATTTTGCTGCATCATCATCAAGTCGACCTTTGTGCGCAAGAATAGAGCAACCAAGGCGACCAATAGCGTCAATATCGAAGCGATTAAATACATGTTAATAAAATTTACGGCAAAGTTACATTTTTTTCTGAGAATATTTGCTAATTTTGCAATCGATTTTACACCCTGAAATGATGATTACATCTTTAAAAAACATAATACTCAGCGGTGGCAGCATCTCTGATGAGCAGGTATTGGCTCTTGCGGATTATGCCGGCAATCCGGAACTGAGAGAGGCAGCGAAAGAAATCACTAAAAAATTGACATCTTCCGCTTTCGATTCATGTTCTATCATAAACGCCCGCTCGGGACGTTGTGGAGAAAACTGCAAATGGTGCGCGCAGTCGGCGCATTACGACACTCATTGTGACGAGTACGACCTTGTGGATGAAAACGAATGTATGCGGGCTGCGAAAATCAACAAGGACGCCGGTGTGCGTCGATTTTCGATGGTTGCATCAGGCAAGGCAACGCGAGGTGTCGCCTTGGATAAGATTTGCTCGATGCTGCGGCGAATCAAGGATGAAGTGGGCATTTTCACATGCGCGTCGCTCGGACTCCTTTCTTCCGATGAATTACAAAAGCTGTGGGATGCCGGCGTGCGTCGCTACCACTGCAACCTCGAAGCGGCTCCCGAATTCTTCTCCACTCTGTGCACCACCCATACGGCCGAAGATAAGATTCAAACCATACTTGCCGCCAAGAAAATAGGATTTGAAATTTGCTCCGGCGGAATAATCGGCATGGGCGAAAACATGAAGCAACGTGCAGAATTGGCCGTGGCCCTTCGTCGAATTGAACCGGTGTCGATTCCCGTCAACATCCTTTGTCCAATCAAGGGCACACCTTTGGAAAATGCAAAGCCATTGTCGGCAGATGAGTTTCTCGACACGCTTGCCATATTTCGTTTTGCTCATCCGACATTGCAAATACGTTTTGCCGGAGGCCGCAAACGTTTGACTCCGGACCAACAGATTGAGGCCATGTCTATTGCTGTGAATGGAGCAATAGTCGGAGATTTGCTCACAACAGTGGGGGCTACCATTGATTCCGATCGTCATCTCATAGAAAAAACCAATCTTAAATGGTAACTCTTACTAACGCGCGCAAGAAACTTCTGAAATCGCTCGACACTTCCAAAGGGCGCCGACAATCCGGGCTGTTCATAGCTCAGGGCGCGAAATGCGTGCTCGACACTCTGCCGCATTTTAAGGCCGAGGCAATATACGCCCTCGAAGATTGGGCTTGCGCCCACCCCGAGGTGAAAGCGGAGATTGTGAACCGCTCTGACATGAAAGATATTTCAACATTGGTGACAGCCCCCGATGTCGTAGCGGTGTATTCCATTCCGAATTTGGAGATGCAAGAGCCCGAACCCACCCAACTTTATCTGGCACTCGACCGCGTGCAGGATCCGGGCAATCTTGGCACAATAATAAGGGTTGCCGACTGGATGGGCGTCCGCACCATATATGCGTCGGCCGACACGGTAGATGTGTGGAGTCCCAAAGTGGTTCAAGCCACGATGGGAGCGATAGCACGTGTACGAGTCTGTTATCTCGACGACTTGGCATCGTTTTTGAAAAAGTCCGGTCTTCCGGTATATGCCACGGCCCTTGACGGTGACAATATCTACACCACCCCCCTCCCCTCCTCTGCCATAATAGTAATGGGCAACGAAGGATCCGGCATAAGCCCAGAGACATCCGCGGCTGCCACATGCAAATTATATATTCCATCTTATCCACCCGGCGAACCGACATCAGAATCGCTCAACGTGGCTATTGCCACGGCGATTACACTATCTGAGTTTCGCCGACAGACATGTAAATTCTAAACAACCTCAAAATAATGAAAACCCGTATTGCCGTATTTTTCGGCGGACGTTCCACCGAACACGAAATTTCCGTAATATCAGCATCGCAGGCCATGCACGCCATCAACCGCGAGCGCTTCGATGTTACACCCATATATATCACAAAAGAAGGCCAATGGTATACCGGCGACGCTCTCCTCGACGTGGCCAATTACCGCGACATTCCCTCATTGTTGCGCCAATGCACCCCTGTGTACATGATTCCTCAATTTGGCGACAATAATCTGTATAAAAAGAAAGCCGGACTGTTCGGCTCTAACGTTGTGGCCACAATAGATGTCGTTATCCCCGTGCTGCATGGTTCCAACGGCGAAGACGGCACTTTCGAAGGTATCCTTGATTCAATAGGCATCCCTTATGCCGGATGCAACACGCTTGCTTCGGCCAACGGAATGGATAAGATTACAATGAAGCAGATTCTCCAGGCTTCGGATATTCCGGTGGTGGATTACGTGTGGTTCACCGATAAGCAATGGTTTGCCACCCGCGACTCTCTGATTGCTGAAATTGAAAGCAAGCTCGGATACCCCGTGATTGTAAAACCCGCAAACCTCGGATCAAGCGTGGGTATCGGCGCAGCCAACAACCGCGACCAATTGATTTCCCGAATTGAAGACGCGTCGAAATATTCGGCAAGGATAATCGTGGAGCATATGGTTGAGCATTTGCTGGAAATCAACTGCTCTGTTCTCGGCGATTGCGACGAATATCAGGCTTCGGTGCTTGAAGAGCCAATCAAATCGGGCGAGATTCTCTCTTATGAAGACAAGTATATGGGAGGCTCAAAAGGCACCAAGGGCATGCAGGCGTCGGCCAAACGAATTCCGGCCGACCTTCCAGAAAGCGAGACCAAGGAAATACAACGCCTCGCCTCCGAAACATTCCGTGTGCTGTCGTGCCATGGCGTAAGCCGTGTCGACATGATTATCGACCGCGACACACGCAAAATCTATGTAAACGAGATAAACACCATTCCCGGCTCGCTCTCATTCTATCTTTGGGAGGCTTCCGGCATCAGCTTCGATAAATTGATGGAACGCCTTGTGGCTCTCGCTCTTAAACGCAAACGCGACGCATCGATGAAGACGGTGTCTTATTCTCAAAATATCTTCGCTCTCGGTGGAGGCGTCAAAGGCTCAAAAGGCGTAAAATAGAATGAGTCGAGGCTTGCTTGATAATGTAACCATATTAATTCCGGCTCATAACCGTCCCGAACGTCTTTCCCGCCTCATAGCCTACTATCGGGGCACGGGCGCGAAACTTCTTATCCCGGATTCATCCGACATTAAGTTCACGGGGGATATTGACGATGATAATATTATCTATCGTCATTATCCCCGTACTCATATGCTCGTGAAAGTCCGAGATGTGCTCGACTTGATTGCCACGCCATATGTAGTGTATTGCGCCGACGACGATTTCGCCGTGCCGGAAGGACTGGCCGCCGCGGCCCGTTTCCTTGATGCCAACCCCGATTTTTGCATCGCGCAGGGGCATTATCTCACCTTTACACCGGATCGTGACGGGAGTGTTGAATTCACACCACGGTATATTCGCAATTTCGATTGCCGCATCGATTCCGACAATCCTCTCGACCGCCTTTCGGCAGAGAAGGGCATGTATGCTTCTTTGCTATATGCCTTGACGCGCACCTCGACATTCCGCAATATTTACAGCCACTGTTTCGACGAAAATGGCACGTTGCTTTTCCGGAATCTTTTCCTTGCCGAGGAATATTTCAACCATGCCGCACTTCTTGCAGGCAAATATGCCACTCTTCCTGTTTTTTTCAGCGCGCGTGAGCGCATCAAAGGCTCGGCGACAGACACCACTGTTCCGTCTTCGGTGATAAAGAACGCGCCGGAATATGCCGATGATTATAATGGTTTTTTAACCGCTGTGGCAAATTCGATGGTATCTGCAACCGGGCTTTCTTTCGAGGAGGCATTTCGGAAAGCCGGCATTGTAGGCCATGCTCCGGTTGACAGCAAGTCGGTCTTGTTCAAACGCCGCGTCAACTCCATCCTTGCCAAAAGCCGATGGCTGCGATGGGCCTCCAATCTTTCGGAATGGCGTTATCATCAGAAAGGACTCAAAGCCGTGCGCGGAATGGAAAGCTACCCGTGCCGCATAATCACTCCGCAGATTGAGAGAATAATCTCGTGTGTCAATTCAACTGAAATGCCGTAATTGCCCTATTAATTATCCACCTTAAATAAAATAGCCCGCTGCTTAGCGGGCTATTTTATTTAAGGTGGATAATGCGTTGGTTTGAGGAGCCGCGAAAATGGAGCGACGGATCTCGCAGGGATTCTACAAACGGACCTTCTACTATTGTGTCAACCTCATCGAGGATTGATTGCAGAATGGGCGATTCAGAAATCTGCTCGATAGTAAAGCCCGTATATAACCATACGTTTTTTTTCAGTTCATGCCTTATGCGCTTGCACAGTGCGATAACCCCCGGCAATTGATATAACGGGTCGCCTCCTGAAAGCGTGACATCGAAATCATTTTCGCGCACATGGTCCACAAGCGCATCTATTGATGTTTCCGTGCCTCCTTCAAAGTCCCACGACGACGGATTGTGGCATCCAGGGCATTGGTGGGCGCATCCTGCGAGATAAATTGAAGTACGCAGTCCCGGACCGTCGACGATGGTGCCGTCGATAATATCGAGGACACGCAACGTCGTCGGCGTCAAATCGTTATTTGTGGACAACACGGTCGTTAAGTTCTGCGAGTTTTGCATTGTTCCAACGGTCGGTGGTGCCGACAAGATATCCGGTGATGCGTTGCAAACGGTCGATAGCGGTGCTGTGGCAATGCGGACATTCTTTGAGGTCGGCCGACGCGTCTTCATATCCGCATACCATACAACGGTTGCGATTGTGGTTTACCGAACAGTATCCAATATCGTATTTATCCATCAAGTCAACAATATTGGCAATCGCTTCCGGATTGTGAGTGGCATCTCCGTCGATTTCGACATAGAAGATATGACCGCCTCTTGTGAGTTCGTGATACGGAGCCTCGATTTTGGCTTTGTGTCGAGGCGAGCAGTGATAGTACACCGGCACGTGGTTGGAGTTGGTGTAATAAATCTTGTCGGTAATACCGGGGAGCACGCCGAATGATTTGCGATCTTTGGCGGTGAATTTGCCGGAAAGACCTTCGGCCGGAGTGGCGAGTACCGAGAAATTATGCTGATAGCGTTCTGAGAATTCGTTAACTTTTGAACGCATATAGCCTACTATTCGAAGACCAAGCTGCTGCGCCTCTTCCGATTCTCCGTGATGTTTGCCGATAAGGGCTACGAGACATTCGGCAAGTCCGATGAACCCAATGCCGAGTGTGCCTTGGTTTATCACAGGTTCGATAGTGTCGGTGGGGGCAAGGCCCTCGGCTCCGTTCCAAAGCCGGGACATCAAAAGCGGGAATTGCTTTACAAGCGCGGTTTTCTGGAAATCAAAACGGTCGCAAAGTTGGCGGGCGGTAACTTCGAGCATATTGTCGAGCTTGCGGAAGAAAGCGTCGATACGCTCGACCGGGTCCTTGATTGGCATACATTCTATTGCAAGACGCACGATGTTGATTGTCGTGAAACTTAAATTGCCACGTCCGATGGAGGTTTTCTCTCCAAATCGATTTTCGAACACGCGCGTACGGCAGCCCATCGTGGCTATTTCATAGCGGTAACGCTCGGGGTCGTCTTCACGCCAGAGTTCATGCTGATTGAACGAGGCGTCCAGATTCACGAAGTTGGGGAAAAAGCGTCGGGCTGTAACCTTACATGCGAGTTGATATAAATCGTAATTGCGGTCGCCGGGAAGATAGCTTACACCGCGTTTTTTCTTCCATATCTGTATCGGGAAAATTGCGGTTGCGCCGTTGCCTACCCCTTCGTAGGTGGTGTTGAGCAATTCGCGGATGATGCAACGTCCCTCGGCCGAAGTGTCTGTGCCGTAATTAATCGAGGAGAACACAACTTGGTTTCCTCCACGGCTGTGAATGGTGTTCATGTTGTGGATAAATGCTTCCATGGCCTGATGCACACGGCTTACGGTGCGGTTTATGGCATGTTGCAGATATCGGGCGTCGCCTTCAAGGCCTTCAAGGCTGTTTTTGGTATAGTCCGGTATTTCCACGTTGTAAAGGTGACTTAGGTCTTGTCCGGTCAGATTTTCCAGATTTTTTACTTCTTCGATGAAAGAAGAACGGACAAAGGGCGCGAGATAGAAGTCGAACGCCGGAATGGCCTGGCCGCCGTGCATTTCGTTTTGCGCTGTCTCCATAGAGATACACCCTATTATCGAAGCTGTCTCGATGCGCTTTGCGGGACGGGATTCTCCATGGCCGGCAATAAACCCGTTTTTGAGAATCTTGTCGAGCGGATGCTGCACGCAGGTAAGGCTTTTTGTCGGATAATAGTCCTTATCGTGAATATGGATGTATCCGGCGTTTACGGCCTCGCGGGCCTCGGGCGAAAGAAGGTAGTCGTCGACAAACGGTTTTGTGGTTTCCGAAGCAAACTTCATCATCATGCCGGCAGGCGAGTCGGCGTTCATGTTCGCGTTCTCGCGTGTAATATCGTTGCTCTTTGCCTCTATGATTTCGAGGAATATGTCGCGTGTCTTTGCACGACGGGCGATATTGCGCTGGTCGCGATACGCGATATAGCGTTTTGCCACCTCCTTGCGGGGGCTTTTCATCAGTTCGATTTCTACACGGTCTTGGATTTCCTCCACGGTCATGCGTTCACGGCCGGTCACGCCGATTCTGTCCACTATTTTTTGGATAAGGGCTTCGTCTTCTCCGAGTTCGGTCTGGAGCATGGCCTTGCGGATGGCCGCCTTGATTTTTTCTTCGTTATATCCGACGACACGTCCGTCGCGCTTGACCACAGTCTGTATCATTTTATATATGAGGAATTTATGTTTTTGAGGTTATAAATTATGGTTATTGAGGTCGATTTTGTAAAACCGAAACTTCCGCAAAGTTATGGCAAATAATCGAAATAAAAAAATAAAAAATCGCAGAAATTTATCCGCGATTTTCCATTTTGGAAAACTTTTGCTTCTTGCAAAAATCTTATATTACTGAATATTAGTATATTATATGTTTGTTTTGGATAACTTTATTCTAAAAATAATTTATCAACATTGACAAATGAAATAATCCCACACTTATAAGACCTTGCTTTTATTCAAAATTTCAAAATCCTGTCGGCGCAGGCCCGAATCATCAAGCCGGACAGATTCGTTATAGTCGTTTAGATATATTCTCGGCTGCTCAACAAAAGCGGTATCCGTTACAGACCATGCGGGACGGTATGACGGAGTGGTGATGCCGGCAAGATTGATTAATGTATTAAAGGCCGACTTTGATGAAGAAATTTTTGATGACGCGTGACCGACGGCTGTATTAAACTTTTCAGGCTCGATTGCCCTTAGGCTATCCGACATCCACAAAAGCATCGGCACATGAATCTGGTAATAAGTCGGATTTGGCGATGCGTGGAGGAAACGTTCGCGTTCATCGTCGAAAATATCCTCTCCGTGGTCTGAAAGATAGACAAAGGCCGACGGCCGGCCGGTTGCGCCAAGGCAGGACGCAAGGCTGTCGAGAAACAAATCGGTGTAGGCTATCGTGTTGTCGTAAGCGTTGATAAGAGTCGGGCGATTTGAGGCCGTGGCGTCGAGGGCATTGTCGGGAGTGAAAACTGCCGAAGATGCCGGATAGCGTCCTTCATATTTGAAATGCGAGCCATAGGTATGAAGCACTATCATCAGTTTTCGAGCATCGGAATTTCGTGAGATAAATGATTCCATTTCTCCAATAAGGTCGATGTCGAATCTTTCGCCGTTGTCATTTCCGTCGTTGATAAAAATGGTTTCGTCGGCCTGGTTCCCGAAGAAATCAATAAATGACCCGTTGCGTTTCTGATTTGAGATGAACGCCGTGCGATATCCGGCCTCGTTAAACGTCTCGATTATGCTTTTAGTATGGTATATCGAATCTCCGAAATTCGACGCGTCGAGCGGAGAAAGTATCATCGGCACGCTCTTGTGCGTCGTATTCGATTCCGACAGCACGCGATTGAAAAATACTATGTCGTGGCGACGGGCAAGACGAGGCGTGGTCGGGCGGTTATATCCGGCAAGTTGCCAATTGCAGGCTCGGGCCGTCTCTCCGACAACCATAACATATATCTCCTGCAATAAGTCGGGGCGGGTCGACTGTGCATCGAACACGAAACCGGCCGATGTTTGCGGATAATTTTTTGTGGCGTGAAACCTCATGATGGCCTCACACATGTTTGATATTACATTTATAGGGAAAAGATTGCGCGACACGGCATAGCCCGGTACAGTGATATAGCATGCCACAAGTGCGCCTGCGCCTGCCAAAGCAGATATAATCCCGGCCTTCACGGCTTTGTGACGCTGATTGGCGGCGGTGCATATGCCTTTCGACGCGAGAATTCCGCCCCACACCAAAGGCGGAAGGTAAAGGAGGCAAACTGTCACAATGGCCGAGACAAGGTTGGCGAGCAGTTCTGTCGCTTCGGTAAAATTGGTCGTGGCCACATTCAGAAACATGTCCACGGCTATTATCCTTTCGCCATAAAGGAACAACAGTACAATCTGAAACGCTGAATAAATCATAAACGGCAACGACAGCAATGCGGCAATGCCGGTACGTTTCCAAAACCCCATCAAAAAAAGGTATATTCCAAAGGGCAATATTATGTTGGTAAATTTGGCAAGAAGCGGGTCGGTTTCTGTAAAAGCCAGTGCGATATTCGCCACAATCAACACGACAGGCACAAGCCAGATCAGCAGATATGAATATTTTTTCATTTTAATTTTTTTAGAAGGCTTCGTTGATACTGAACACAAAGCCCGGAGAATGTTTGCCAAAACCGAGATCAAGACGCACATTTACGCGTTGCTTGAATTCCCACCGATAACCTATGCCATAGTTCGGCAATACGCAGCGCCAGCGCAGCTTGTCGAAAGCGGGGAAAACAGTTCCCGCTCCCAGCCATATCACAAAACCGTTTCGCCGCCATACGTGCTGGCGCAGCTCCACCGTGGCATCGAGCTCGCACTTGTCGCGGTAGCGTCCCTCGAAATATCCGCGCATGGTGTTTGCGCCACCTATTGTCGACAGCAACCCCCACGGCACATTTCCATACATGGCCCGTCCGTGAATGCGAGTGGCTATCGTGGCGCCCTTCCATGCCGGATTGTAGCTTGCGGCTGTAACCTCGGTCATTGAAAAAGCCTGCTTATTGCCCAGAAACCGCGGGTTGAATCTTTGCGTCACATCGAGATAAATGCCGCGGAAAGCATTGGTAAGGAAATCGCGCGTGTCGAGGCGCATGCAAAAGCCGACACCGAGGTTGAACGTGCGGGTAGGCTCGTCGCGCCACAGCCACGGTTTATCGAAATCTCGGCCATGAATATAGTCAAATTGAGCCAATGGGCCCATATATACATTCTTCCCTACCCTTACGGTCCAGTCGGCAAGTATTTCCGATTTCAGATATTTGTAATCCGACTCGTTGGCATTGTTTGAGGCATCGTCGTAGCCTATGCCCCAGAATTGAGTGTGTATGGACTGGAAGTTGACATCGTAATTCAGACGCGACGCGTCACCCCTGAATATGTGCGTGCCCTCCACGCCCACTTTCAGCCACAAGTTGGTCGTGACGTCGGTGTATATGGATACCGACGACGGAGGTATCAACGAGTCATTGCCGTTGTATATGCCCATACCCATCAGTCCCAGCCCGAATCCGGCATCTGCCGAATAATGCGGACCTACGATGAAACTTATGTCAAAGGCCTTGTCGGATTTTGGCTTGTTGGCATTGCTGAAATAGTCGAGAATTTTGGTTATCAAATTCTTATGATGCACAACGCTGTCTTCCGGAGCCCGGGCATGAGTTGCCATAATGCCAAAAGATATGGTTGTAAACAGCAATAAAGCCCTGGTGCGTATGGTCATTAAAAAGAGTTGTTTAAAACGTGAATCATAAATCACTTGCAAAAGTACATAAAATAATGCTATAAAATTCGTCTTATCCACCACTTTATTGTTCCTTATGGGCAAAATGCCGGTTTTCTCCGGCTCCTTGGCTTTTGGCGTGGCTGTAAAAATTCGTACCTTTGCACTCCCAAAAGAATAATAGGAATATGAATCGTGATTCAATTGATTTCGGCAAGGACAAGGTTTCGGTCCTTTTCCGCCGGATGTTTATACCCACTTTGCTCGGAATGTTGTCGGTGTCGGCAATGATAGCCATCGACGGTATATTTGTAGGCCACGCCGTGGGCAGCATCGGCATTGGCGGTATTAATATCTGTGTTCCGCTGTCGATGATTTTCACCGGCTTCGGACTGATGATAGGTGTCGGCAGTTCGGTCGTGGCATCGGTGCATCTGTCAAAGGATAAAGAAAAGGCGGCCCGCATAAATGTGACACAGGCTGTCGTTTTTGCTTCGGTCGTGACAGCAGTGATAAGCGTGTTGATACTTACATTCCCCGATTTTACCGCAAAAGCTCTCGGAGCGTCCGAGACTCTCGAGCCATATGTGGTAGATTATCTCATCGGATGGATTCCCGGCTGCCTGTTGCAATTAATCGGCATGATAGGCCTGTTTGTGATTCGCCTCGACGGAGCGCCCAAACTGGCCATGTGGTGCAACGTTATCGGCTCAATCGCCAATATCGTGCTCGACTGGCTGTTTCTTTATCCGCTCGGCATGGGCGTATTCGGAGCGGCAGTGGCTTCGAGCATTAGCGTGGGAATCGGCGGTGTGATTGTGCTGATATACATGAGCCGTTATGCAAAGCGTCTGCGCTTTAAATCAATAAAATTATCTTGGAAAAGCATGTCGCTAACGATGCGCAACATCGGCTATCAGGCAAAGATTGGCTCGTCGGCCTTGCTGGGAGAGTTGACAATGGCCGTGCTTATGTACACCGGCAACCTTGTGTTTATGCACTACCTCGGCGACAACGGCGTCGGCGCTTTCGGCATAGCCTGCTACTATCTTCCTTTCGTGTTTATGGTGGGCGGCGCCATCGCGCAGTCGGCCCAGCCTATTATAAGCTACAATATGACAAAAAGCCCCGACCGCTCGATAGGCGTGCAACGCATAGCCATCTGCACGGCTGTGGCCGCCGGGCTTATCGTAACCTCCGCGTTTGTCCTTTTCCCTGATGCGCTTGTGTCGCTTTTTCTCTCGCCTGAGGATCCAACGGCGGTAATAGCCTCGGGCGGGCTGCCCTGCTTTGCTATCGGCTATACATTTTTTATACTCAACCTCACGGCTATCGGATACTATCAAAGCGTGGAGCGAATCTTCATCGCCACAGTCTATGCCCTGCTGCGCGGGGCCGTGCTCCTCATCCCGTCATTCTTGCTTCTGCCCAAGTTATGCGGCACCCCCGGCATCTGGCTTGCGATGCCCGTCTCGGAGTCGCTCACTTTCGCCATCATACTCGCCCGCTATTTCATCACCGGGCCAACACTTACGGCACATATGGCAAAATAAAAAAAGGAGGCTGCCAGCCTCCTTTTTTATTTTAGGATGATGTTATGTCATTTCATTATCTTCGATGTTGCTGTCGGAGATTTTACTATGTATATGCCTTTGGCAAGACGGGGATAGATATTGGAGTAGAATTCATCGGATGAACCTTGGTACACGACCATGCCGTTGAGCGACACCACCATGATGTCGCCGCCGGCGTTCGATTCCGGGCCGACAGCTATGTCCTCCACTCCGGAACTGCTGCCTGTTATCGTAAGGTCGAGAGTTGCGGATATGCCTGAACCGTCGCGTGTGGCGGCGTTAACGGTGATTTCTCCGGGCTTATATGCCGTGACGAGACCGTTGCCGCTTACCTTTGCCAAATCCGAGCCTTTGGAGATGTACCAGTCTATTTGGCCAACGCTTACGCCCGTTGGGGTGAGATAGGCGGTAAGCTGAAGTTTGTTGCTTTCGTCAAGGTCGATTTCATCGGATTCCTCGCCGGTGGTGATTACAAGGCCCGAGGCGAGTATCACGGCCGAGGCGTCGGCTGTGGCGGCGACATTAGACCTGGGCGTTTCTGCGTCTGCCCTTGATGCCGGTTCTGCACTGTCGTCGAACACTACGCCCACGGCATAGTAAGCCTTGGCGCCGTCGGCGGTGTAGGATGTGAGGTTGCCGCTCACGCTTTCTATCAGTTGCAGAGCGTCTTCGGTGTCGCCGCCATAAATCTCGTAGGACATTATCGGCCGTCCTTCATATTTGCTCCACATCAGGTTTACGCCGCCGTTCCAGCCTTTGTTGAGTTGCAGGTGCATGGTCTGGTGCGCCTCCGAGAGTGCGCTTTCTCCATAAGGCAGAGCAAAGGCTACGGCGTAGCGTGCGGCCTTGATGCTCGGGAGCGAGGTAGCGTCGGTGAACATGCCGTCGGCGGCTGCGACGCTGCCAAGCAGTTCATATTGGTTGATTCGCGCTGTCTCGCGGTAGACGAGCACATTTTCGGTTCCGGCCGGCATCGAGTTGGCGTCCCAGTATATCTCATTGGCATTGCCCTCGGCATTGATGGCTACACGGTCAATCGAAGGACGTGCTTTTTCGCTGATTATCGTGGCCGTGTGTTCCACTGTGGTGCTTCCGTAGCTTTCCGTAACGGTGTGACGGATGGCGAAATCCTCGTGTCCGGTAACAGTGAATGTAATTTTGCCATCGTCAACTTTCACTCCGCTTGTCCGCGGCGACAGGTCAAGAGGCGATTCTTTGCCATTGCAAACTATTTTCCATGTGCCATTTTGGGCTGTGGGGCACTCGACATTCACTGTCGCGCCTTCATATATCTCTGCGGGGAGGGTGAAATCGGCTTCGGGCGCGTCGTACACCATAAGAGTCGCCACTGTCTCGCCGTTCACTTTCAGCGTCTTCATGCCGCTTCCGGTCCAAACTGCGTCGTAAGATTGGCGGAACTCCGATTTCGTTACCGTGGCATCAGGGCCGAAATCAAACTCGGGAGAGGCAATATTGCCGATAAGTCTCACCGTCACTTTTTCGCCCGTAAGCGCGGAGGCCGGGGCATCGAGAATGGCTTTTGGGGGTACTGTCATTGTATAGACTTGTGAAAACGGACCAGTCACGCGTTGGCCGTCGACAGCCTGCACTTTCACTTCGTATTCTCCGGCCGGAATCGACGACAGCGGTATGGCAATGCGCGGAGCGTTGAGCAAGCGGTGGCCCGACGGAACCGACACATTGTCGCGGCCCATATTCATTGGCGAAAGGAGGTATGCGCCCTCGCCTTCCACGCCTTTCTTCTTCACCGAGATATTGTATTTCAAACCACCCGCGGGTGTCTCCTTGTCGGATGCTGCCGACCATTCGATATTCACAAATTCCTCATTAACCGAATGGCGAATCTCGCCGGGAGCCGTAGGCCGCTCGTTGGCGATATTATATATCTTCTTGGCAAGAGTGTAAGTGCCTCCGTCGTTACGGTGGAAGACACTATTATTATATACATAACTGTCATCTCCGGCATCTAATGAGTTGTATGAATAGTCAGGATTCATGTATATGATTTGTGAGGTCCCGTAATTTTTCATATCAAACAGGAAATCATCTATGCCATTGTTGTCGAAGTCAAAAACTCCGATTGTTTCACCGAAAGCATTTCCATCAGGACATTGCACTTTCACAATGCGTCCATTACCGTAGCATATGGTTACCGATTCGGCATAGCCGACAGGGCCAGCAGAAACCCAGTATCCATTATACAACACATCCAGTTTGCCGTCATGGTCGAAATCACCAATCAGAGTGGGGTCAATATCATTGTATTTGGGGATTTGTTTTCCCTCGCTGAATTTCATACCTCCTTTGTTGTAAAGGATGTAGTATTCATTATTATTTTCAGTGAATAAATCAAGGAGCCCGTCGCCATTATAATCATCGATATTCAAAACACGATTATTTGGCCAATTAAGATTTAGGGTCTCATAACTTTGGAAATTATCGCTGAATTTCACTATTTTATCATTATTCGTCTCTCCTTCTATTTTACCGTCATTGTCAAAATCTGCGTAAATTGAGGGGGCAATTCTAAACTCTTCGCTAATTTCAAGGTCTTTGTCGCCATTGTTGTTCCAGAGATAGTAAGTTTGGTCATCAGTAACTAAGAAATCAGCCAAGCCATCGCGGTTGATATCGACAGGGGACGGGAAGTGCGTATTGGTGTAGGACATATTGGAGTTGTACATTTTTCGCACCAAGTTAAGTTCCCCGGTTTCATTTTGCTCCATTATCCTTTGATTCTGCCCGCGTTTATAAAGGAACTCTTCCGAGCCGTCGGCATCAAGGTCGAATACACCAATAATACTTTCTAATGGACCGCTGCCGATTGTATCCACTTTTGCATTACGAATTTCAAGGCTACGCTCTTTCGAGGTGGAGCGGATGCCGTTGGCACCGGTTACGGCCACGCTTATGTTTTTATGGCCGGGTACCGTGAAGCGTATCTTGCACTCCGATTTGTCGGCGTTGGCACTAAGCATCTCGCCGCCGTCGAGATTCCAAGTCACGTCTTTTGCCTGCTTGTTTGTACCGATAAGGCGCAGCGCGATTTCATCATTCACAGAGAGAACGTCGGGAGCGTCAATTGCGAAATTGGTGGCGGGAAGTTTTTTGTCGAACACTGCCGCCTCGCTAAATTCCGAACCCAACATATTGGGGTCAACGGCCTGCACGGAGATATAATATTTGCCGGCAGGCCATCCGCTCACGTTGAACGTGCGGTAGAGCTGATGCCCATTTGCGCCAAGCGACATAGTGCGGCGTCGGCCGTCGGGCAGAGCGTCGGCAGCCACAATATCGTCGAGGCCGGGAGCGGTGCCCACGCGTAACTCGTAAGTGAGGTCAGCCGTGGGAGTCTCGGCATCAGTGGCCGCATCCCAAAACACTTTCAGAGTTCCCTCCTCTTGATTGAACATATATTGCGGCTTACCCGGGGCATTTGGCCGCTGATTTATCTTTTCAGTAGTATAGACAATTGGATGAGTGTATTCTGCATTTAATCCAGAACTTGCAGAACCGGCGGTTATGACAATTCGTCCGGAATTATCAGTATTAATTGTCCTTGTCAGCATACTATCATTACTGCCCTTAACATTTGATGTGTAAATTGTTTCTGCAATATTTGATATTTTTTTACCGGGTATCTCATAAAAACACAATTCATAAATATCATAATCGCTCTGCATTTTAGTCGCTAAAATTTCATACTTGCCGTCGGCATCGAAGTCGAGGCAATCGAAAAAGCGGACATATGTGTCGTCAATCCAGTTTTCGCTCTTTTTAAAATTGCCTTTACCATCGTTCTCGAAATATACGAGGAATGCGCCACCGTTGTCGTTGTATCGTCCTGGTTTACGGTCGAGCGGCACGAGGATATCAATATCGCCATCGTTGTCGAAATCATAGCACCAAATGCGCTCATTGCAATAATATCCACTCAACAGATCCACTTCCCGGCTGTTGTCGGGGCCGTCGGAAAGTATCAGTTTAATTGCAAGTGTCTTTTCGTCGAAAACGACAAAGTCCACGATGCCGTCGGCATTAAGGTCGCGGACTGTCACTTTTCCGCCGAACGTATTCTGCACGAAACTGCCGAGCCCCGTGTTAAGGTAATATCGGCCACCGGCGGCATCGAAAATATCCGAAAGACCGTCGCCATTAAGGTCGAGCGAACGCAAGTCGCCGTATGACGTGCCGCCACTGGAGCCAACAAACATGCCTTGTGCAACGCTTGGCAACCCGCCACCGTCGGAAAGCACAAGTTTGCTTCGGATGCCCTTATATTCGTTCCAGGTGATTATCGAAAGTTCGTCTGATTGATAATTGCCATCCGCATCAAGAGTATAAGCAATCTTGAACTCGGTATCTCCATATTTGTCATGAGAGATTATGCCAAGCGAGCCATCACCGCGAAAGTCGGCAGGATAATAATAGGTTTCTAATCTTTTGTAATAGTCATTAGTATAAATAGCCGGCAATTGAATCTGTTTCAACGAATAGTCTTTCTGTATTGAATAGACTTCCTCTTTACCTCGATTTATCACAATCAATGGCAGGTTTGCTGAGAGCCGCGAGATTTTAGGCTTTCTCAATTTAGTGTTTAATGTTTTGATTACTTGCGTATTGCCGTTGTCGTCGAGTCTGTATATTTTATCGCCGTCTATATATTCATTGCCGTCTATAAACTCGAGCTTGCCGTCGCCGTCAATGTCATACCAGGCCGAGGCGAGGGTCTGAATGTAGGGCGAGTCCGCTTCAAGCAATGGCGGCGATGCCAGCAAGGCCAAAGCGACAGCCCCTGTTTTTAATAGTTTTTTCATGTTTCGATTGGTGCCGCGGGCCCTTGTCGCAAGCGTTATCAATTTGCTTAAAATAAAAAAAAGCGTGAGAGCCTTACCTTATTGCTCGTTCCGCTCGTTGAGGCTCTCGCATTGCCCGATATAGTAGAACGAGCAACATGCAGAGACCTCACGCAAATATGTATATATACACATCGGGTGCAACGCTCGCGCGCTACCCCATGGCAGATAAATACATATCCACATAAGACATCTACCGTTGCTGCATCCTTGACTATATCTATGAAACTTGCGAGATTTCAACGAGCCAAGAAAGAGCGCAGATATACGCCTTTTCGTTATTATTTGACGCACCCGCCCGCTATCCCGCTCTCGGGTCTCTGCGGACGATATGCACTTGCAAATATAGCATCATTTCATTGCTGATGCAAACAATCGAAATTCACTTATATATTTTTAACATATATTAACGCCCCGCATGTCGGATATTCCGACATGCGGGGCGTTAAAAAGGACTATCTTCTACGGAGATTTTTAACGTTAATGTCCGTAAATAGACCGTCAATCCCGATTAATTAAAAATTAATGATAAATTTACGGTAATTAACGTAAAAAAACGTTTTGCTAAGTGTAATTATGGCGATCAAAGGGCTTCGACTTGCTTGTTGAAGGCGACCATTTTCAGGGCGCATTCGGCACATTCGGCGCCTTTGTCGCCATGAGGGCCGCCGGCGCGGTCGAGGGCTTCCTGAAGGTTGTTGACGGTGAGGACTCCGAACACCACGGGGATGTCGCAGTCGCCGTTGAGTGTGGTGATGCCTTGCGTCACGCTCTGGCACACGTAGTCGAAATGCGGTGTGCCGCCGCGAATCACGCAGCCGAATACGATTATGGCATCGAAAAGTTCGGCCTCGATAAGCTGCGAGGCGGCGAATGTAAGTTCAACTGCACCGGGGACGGTGAAAACGGGGCAATCATTATCCCCCACCCCGTGCTTCTTTAATGTGGCCACGGCCGACTCGGTGAGCCGACCTGTAATATTATCGTTCCACTCTGTGGTGACTATGGCTATACGCACGCCTTTGCCCGAAGGCACGTTGTCTTTTGCAATATATTGTGACATATTTGTTTAGAATGTAGGGGCGCACGAGCCGTGCGTCCATTATTAAATAACTGTGTGCTTATTTGCGGGCCTGCACGCCGAGATAGCCGCCGTGGTGCCGCTTTGCATATTCGTTGCGGGTGAATCCGGTCGCTTTCATCGTAGACACCACCAATATGTCGCCTATCACGGTCATCATTGTGGTCGACGTGGTGGGGGTAAGTCCGAGGGGACATACCTCCGCTGTGCCGCCTGTATATAGCGTGACATCGGCAAGGGCTGCCAGCGGGCTTTCGGCATTGCCGGTGATAACGATGAATGGAATCTGCGGATACAGCCCGCGGGTCAGTTCCACCAGCTCGACTATCTCCCGTGTCTTGCCGGAATTGGAGATAAGCAGCATCACATCATCGGGCTGAAGAATACCCAAGTCGCCATGCTGGGCCTCGGAGGGGTGCAGCGATACTGCCGGGATGCCGGTAGATGCAAAGGTCGTGGCTATATTCATGGCTATCTGGCCGGCCTTGCCCATTCCGGATGCCACGAGTTTGCCTCCGCGGACTTTCACATGCTCTACAATAAGGCCGACGGCTTTTTCGTAATCGTCGGTTACGGGGATATCAAGTATAGCCTTGCTTTCTCGCTCAAGAATAGAGCGCATAATATCTTTTATGTCGAAATCCATCTTGTTTCGTGCGTAATATTTTTTGCAAAGATATGTAAAAAAATGTCTCCGCGCAAAAAAATGTTAAAAATCGATGGTAAGACGCACGTTCAGTTGTCGGCGTGTCAGATAGTTGGGAACCGCATACTGAATATTGTTGACATCGGTAACCCAATAATACGAACTTACGTTGGAGATGTCGAGCAGGTTGAAGCAGTCGAGTCCGAGCCATATGCTTTTGAAATGACGGAGAAAACCGGTGCGCGGAGCGGCGCCTTCTTCCACGGGCGAAAGCAACGCATAAGACACGCCGATGTCGACGCGCTTGTAGGCCGGCGCACGGAAATAGCCTTCGTCGCGGCCGGAGCGCGGAGCCGTGGTGGGCAGTCCGTCGGAAAGGATTCCGCGCAAAGAAAATTTCAATTTTGGAAATTTCGGGAAGTAGTCGGTGAAATAAAGCGCGAAAGCATAGCGGCGGTCGGTGGGGCGCGGCACTTTTACGCCGTTGAGGTCTTCCTGAGTTTTCATGAGCGAGAAACTGATCCAGGAATCGGAGCCGGGGACAAACTGCCCGAACAGTTTAAAGTCAAGCCCGGCGGCGAATCCTTTCGATGAGTTCACGCCGGAATATACCACTTTGAGATTTTCCACCTCGTAAGGAATCAAGTTGCCGAGAATCTTGTAATATGCCTCGCCGGTGAGCTTGAACGGACGGCCAAATGCCCGGAAAGTATAGTCGGCACCGGCTATGAACTGGAACGACCGTTGTGATTTGATATCGGAATTGAGCACTATCCGGGTGTTGCCGTTCTCATCCACCACGGGCATGCGGTATTCTTTATAAAATGGCGACTGATAGTAGAGGCCCGTGGCAAAGCGGAACGCCCAACGCGGCGCGGCATCGGGGACGAATCCGAGATTCACTCTCGGGCTTACGAGCGTTTCCTTGTTGTAGTCCCAATAAGAAAACCGTATGCCGCCGGTTATATTAAGGTAACCGGCCGATGTGGAAAGCCGATAGGTGTCCTGGACATAGGCCGAAAAGCGGTTCGACGACAGGTTGTGACGCGAGTCGAGGTTGTAAATCACTTTCAGGGCGCCCGGGTCGACAGGCAACGAGTATCCGGCGGAGTCGCGCACCTCCCATTCGCGCGCACGGTCGTGGATAGTTTCATGCTTGAAGTCGACGCCATAGGCAAGGCTGTGGCGGTTGAGCCCGGTGGTTCCGCGCAGCCCTATGGAGAATACCGACGCTTTCAGACGGTTGCGGGCATGCTCGTGATAGCGGCCCACCCCGAGTTCTCCGCCAATGGCGCCGCCGCTTCCGCCGCCGGTGGTTCCGGCCTGGTCGAGCCAATATTCCCCGGAAATATCATAAGCCACGAGCTCGTTGGTGAGATAGCCGGAAGTCAAAAGCGACAGGCTCGACGATTTGTTGAATCGGTAATCGAGGGTAAGGGCGCCGAAGAAAGTTTCGAAACGGTCCTTCTCCTGTCCGTCGAAATACACCTTGAATTGCTTGGCGTCGGTGCTTGTGCCGAAATTTGTAGAGCGGCTTGCCGGGATGAATTTGTAATTATTGATTGCAATGTTTCCAAGAACCGATGCCGTGAATTTCGGCGAGATTTTCAGCGTCATTGCTGTCTGATAGTCGAAATAGCGCGGATCGTATTCTCCTTTGTCCTCCATCGACGAAAGCAGCGACGCGTTGCTCTTGTATCGCACGCCGTGGAGCTGTGTAAAACGCTTGGAGCTCGTCCCTATGGCAAGATTGCCTCCCATGAGCGACGCGCCGAGCGAACCTTCAAACGCTTCGGGCTGGCGGTAGGTGATGTCGAGCGCCGACGACATTTTGTCGGCATACTGCGGAGAAAAGCCGCCCGTGGAGAAATTGACAGAGCCCACCATGTCGGGGTTGATGATGCTCAACCCTTCCTGTTGGCCGGAGCTGATGAGCTGCGGGCGATATACTTCTATACCATTTATATATACGCTGTTTTCGTCATACGAACCGCCGCGCACCGAGTATTGCGACGACATCTCGTTGCCGGAGGTGACGCCTGCCATTGTGGTCAGCATCGACTCTACCGAGCCACCGGACACATCCGGGGCAAGACGGTAATTGTCGGTGTTGATTTCCTGCATGGAGCCGGTCTGCTTGCGGAACTCTGTCACCTCCACATCGCCGAGCGAAAAAGTTTTAGACGTCATCTTCACATTTAGCGTGACATCGCCTGCGGGCTTAATGAGCCTGCGGGTCGCTTCTTCGTAGCCTATGCAAGTAAAAACCACGCGAATCGTATCGGCCTCCGGAGCCGACAGTACATATGTGCCGTCAAGCCCCGATGTCGCGCCTATGGCCGTGCCCGCGATGCGGACAGTTACAAATTCAAGCGGCTCGTTGTTGTCTTCGGTCACCTTGCCGTGAATCTTAACGGCGGCATAGGCGTTTGTAGCGCATGCCGACACTATAATTATGGATAATAACTTTCTGAATATATTCATACTTTGATTAACGGCCGGACATAAAAAAAATTGTGTGGCGAATTTCTTTTGAAAAAACAAGAGTAAAAAGTTGCAAAACAGGGAAATTATGTGTAAATTTGCGCCGATTTTTGTTTCATTGCCATGTTGTAGATGGCGGTGTTAAGTTAAACAGCTATAAATCAATGATTAATATTACCTTCCCTGACCAGTCGGTTCGCACGTATGACAACGGCGTTACCCCTTTGCAAATAGCCGAAAGCATCAGCCCCCGCTTTGCTTCCGATGTTCTCGCCTCAAATATAAATGGTGAAGAATGGGATTTGTCGCGCCCCGTCGACACCGACGCTACTATCGAATTCTTCAAATGGGACAGCCCCGAAGGCAAGCACGCCTTCTGGCACTCATCTGCCCACCTCCTTGCCGAGGCTCTTCAAGATTTATATCCCGGAGTTAAGTTCGGCATCGGCCCCGCTATCGAAAACGGATTTTACTACGATATCGACCCGGGCGAACATCAGCTCACGGCTGCCGATTTCCCGAAAATCGAAAAACGCATGCTTGAGCTTGCTCAGGAAAAACAAGCCATCGTTCGTGCCGACATCTCCAAAGATGACGCCTTGAAGCTCTTCGGCGACAGAAACGAAACTTACAAGTGCGAGCTTATCTCCGAACTTGAAGACGGCCATATTACCACATACACCCAAGGCTCGTTTACCGACCTCTGCCGTGGTCCGCACATCCCCAACACCGCGCCTATAAAGGCCGTAAAGATCACATCTCTTGCCGGCGCCTATTGGCGTGGTGACGAAAAGCGCAACCAGCTCGTGCGCGTATATGGCATCACCTTCCCCAAAAAGAAGATGCTCGACGAATACCTCGTGCTCCTCGAAGAAGCCAAGAAACGCGACCACCGCAAACTTGGCAAGGAAATGGAGCTCTTTGCATTTTCAGCCAATGTCGGCGCAGGCCTGCCCCTTTGGCTTCCCAAAGGCGCCGCTCTCCGCGACCGTCTCGAGCAATTCCTGCGCAAAATCCAAAAACAATACGGCTACCAGCAGGTAATCACCCCGCATATCGGCAACAAGCAGCTTTACGTCACCTCCGGCCACTACGCCAAGTACGGAAAAGACTCATTCCAGCCCATCCACACACCCGAGGAAGGCGAGGAATACCTGCTCAAACCCATGAACTGCCCTCACCACTGTGAGATATTCAAGGCTTTCCCCCGCTCTTACCGCGAACTGCCGCTCCGTCTTGCGGAATTCGGCACCGTTTACCGCTACGAGCAGTCGGGCGAACTCCATGGCCTGACCCGCGTGCGCGGTTTCACGCAAGACGACGCCCACATCTATTGCGCCCCCGAGCAGATAAAGGACGAGTTCCTCAAAGTAATGGATATCATCCTTTACATCTTCAAAGCACTCAAATTCGACAACTACGAGGCTCAGATCTCGCTGCGCGACCCTGCCCATAAAGAAAAATACATCGGTTCGGACGAAAACTGGCATCTCGCCGAAAACGCCATCATCGAAGCATGCGCCGAAAAAGGCCTCAAAGCCCGCAAGGAACTTGGCGAAGCCGCTTTCTATGGCCCGAAACTCGACTTCATGGTAAAGGACGCCATCGGACGCCGTTGGCAGCTCGGCACGATTCAAGTCGACTACAACCTCCCCGAGCGATTCCAGCTCGAATACACCGGCGCCGACAACCAGAAGCACCGTCCTGTAATGATTCACCGCGCGCCGTTTGGCTCGATGGAACGCTTCGTGGCCGTTCTTCTTGAACATACCGCCGGTCGATTCCCGCTCTGGCTCGCCCCCGACCAAGTCGTAGTTCTGCCCATTTCCGAAAAGTTCAACGACTATGCATTCGAAGTGGCACGTCAGCTCAACGCCGCCGACGTCCGTACAATCGTCGACGACCGTAACGAGAAAATCGGCAAAAAAATCCGCGACAACGAACTCCGCCGCATCCCCTATCTCCTCATCGTAGGCGAAAAAGAAATGGAAAATGGCGAAGTTTCCGTAAGAAAACAAGGCGAAGGCGACCAAGGTTCCCAAAAAATTGCTACCTTTGCAGAAAATTTGACTAATGAAGTCAACCAAATGATTAACCAATAAACCCCTGAATGGAGAAAAAACCCTACAATCCCGGTCCTCGTCCCCCGAGACCAATGTCTGCCGGCAAGCAGCAACGTCAACTGCAACGTCGCTCAAACACAAAAGACGCCCCCAACGCCATCAACGATCAAATTCGAGCTCGCGAAGTGCGACTCGTAGGCGACAACGTTGAGCCGGGCATCTACTCCATTCAAGAAGCTCGCGCCAAAGCCGAAGAGCTCGAACTCGACCTTGTTGAAATCTCTGCAACGGCAGAGCCGCCGGTTTGCAAGATTCTCGACTACCAGAAGTATCTTTATCAGCAAAAAAAGAAACTCAAAGAGCAGAAAGCAAAGTCTGTAAAAGTCGTAATCAAGGAAATCCGTTTCGGACCCCAGACCGACGAGCACGACTACAACTTCAAGCTCAAACATGCCATCGGATTCCTTCAAGAAGGCTCAAAGGTGAAAGCCTATGTATTCTTCAAAGGCCGTTCGATTCTCTTCAAAGAGCAAGGCGAAGTGCTCCTGTTGCGTTTTGCCAACGACCTCGAAGAATACGGCAAAGTCGAGCAAATGCCTCTTCTCGAAGGCAAGCGTATGATTATCATGATCACGCCCAAAAAGAAATAAAAAAAGAGCCACGAGCTGGCTCGGCAAATATAATCACGAACAAAAACAATTAAAAAAATGCCCAAGATTAAGACTAACTCCGGTGCCAAAAAGAGGTTCGCCCTTACCGGATCAGGAAAAATCAAACGTAAACACGCTTTCCACAGCCACATTCTTACAAAGAAGACCAAAAAGCAAAAACGTAACCTCACCCACTCCGGCCTCATCGCCAAGTGTGATGAAAACAACGTAAAATCGCTCCTCGGCCTTAAATAAGCAAGAAAAAACAAGCGTGTCACGTTTCGATTCGATCGTGACTATAACAAACCCATTTTTATTAACCGGATGTACAGCCCCAAAGCGCATAAATTATAAATTCAGCCGCTGACATCCACAAACAACAACAAAATGCCAAGATCAGTCAACCACGTTGCTTCTCGTGCACGTCGTAAAAAAATCCTCAAACTAACCCGCGGTTACTTTGGATGCCGCCGTAACGTGTGGACCGTTGCTAAAAACACCTGGGAAAAAGGTCTTACCTACGCTTACCGCGACCGCAAAGACAAAAAACGCAACTTCCGCGCTCTCTGGATTCAGCGTATCAATGCCGCTGCTCGTCTTGAAAACCTCTCATACTCCAAACTGATGGGTCTCATCCACAAAGCAGGCATCGAAATCAACCGCAAAGTCCTCGCCGACCTCGCCCTCAACAACCCCGCAGCCTTCAAGGCTATCGTCGACAAGGTAAAGAACGCATAACCCCGCATACGTAAATTGCAATAGCACTTTACTATCCCAAAACGGGCTTCGAAATTTTTCGAAGCCCGTTTTTTTAGGAACACTAATCGCGAAACGCTTTGCCAAAGCAAAGAATCCTCCGGATTGTGAAAATGCTGCACAATCCGAGGCATGCCGTAATAAAGGCTGTCTGTGCCGAGATTGCAGGGCTGCACGGCTCGTTCATTCCCCGCGATGCTGCGCTTGGCACGAACTATCATGAACTATGAAAGAACCAAAATGAACCATCCTTTATCTCGCTAAGCTCGATTCTATCTTGAACCATCGCTCCACATGGCTTTCGTGCTTTGCGAGAAAAAGATAGTTGCAGATACAATGCCGCCCCCAAAAAACAGATAGCCCCCCGATAATTCGTTCATGGTTATTGATGGTTCCGGTACGGCGCAGCCCCGTGGACGCTCGGGCCTTACAATACGGTTCAAATGGCACAAACCGTAGAGTGAATACACCCGATAGGAACACAATCCTCCGGATCGTGAAAAATATAATCACAATCCGGAGGATTGTGTTCCTACATAATTGATTCAAAGCAATTTGTGAAGTTCGCTAAATTTGTGAAATTCGTGGTAAAAAAGAGCGCGGTCGCGCTTAGGGATACATAAATTGCACAGATTATTTATAGAATCGCCACGCGTATTTATCCACCGCATTTTAGGTTTATGCTAAATACGGATTATGTATATTTGGTGATGTTGGGCATTTTTTGTAATTTTGCACCGTCTTTTAAATAATGCTATGCTTTTTAATTCATTCGAGTTTATTTTTGTATTCTTGCCGCTCTGTCTACTGTTGTATTTCGGGCTCAACCGTTTCGGACAGTATAAATTGGCAAAGGGTGTTCTTGTGCTTTTTTCATTGTATTTCTATGCTTTTTTTAATTGGAGTTACCTTCCGATAATAATCACCTCCATATTAATTAATTATGCAATCAGCACAGGATTAAAATTTTCAGGCGAGCCATTGAAAAGAAAAATTCTCTTATCTGCCGGCTTGCTGTTCAATATAGGTCTATTGGGATATTTTAAATATTATGATTTTTTCATCAGCAATATGAATATGATATTCCAGTCGAATTTTACCCTTAAACACATATTGCTGCCATTAGGAATCAGTTTCTTTACATTCCAGCAAATTGCGTTTGTAATCGACAGTTATTATCGGAGGGTAATGATGCCATCGTTCTTGGATTATTGTAATTTTGTGACATTCTTTCCCCAACTTATTGCCGGACCGATTGTTCTGCCAGAAGAGATGTTGCCTCAGTTTGAGGAAAAGTCAAACAGGACACCGAATTATAAAAATATTTTTGATGGTATTTTTATATTCGGCATCGGGTTGGCAAAAAAAGTAATAATAGCAGATTCAATAGCGGTATTTGCAAATGCCGGATTTGATGGAGATATGGTTTCATATACTTTCCTGGAAGCCTGGCTCATATCTATCGCATACACAATGCAGCTTTATTTTGATTTTAGCGGATATTGCGATATGGCCATCGGAATCGGCCGAATGTTCAATATCTCCTTGCCACTTAATTTCAATATCCCATATATTGCGGCAAATTTCCGCGAATTTTGGCGCAGATGGCATATGACATTAAATCGCTTCTTAACTCAATATCTATATATACCATTGGGAGGAAACAGAAAAGGAGAACTGCGCACACATATGAATACCATGGTAGTTTTTGGCGTCAGCGGCCTTTGGCACGGAGCCGGATGGACTTTCATAATTTGGGGCCTCTTGCATGGGGGGGGGGTGATTATCAGCAAGTTATGGAAAAATCATGGATTTAAACTTCCACGTTTTGTTGCAGTTGGCATAACGTTTGTCTGCGTAAATATTTTATGGGTAATTTTTAGGGCCGACAGTCTGGGGCGTGCATGGCTAATAATTAAATCCATGTTCAATAATCTCTCTTTTAAATTGACCTCTGATTTCACATCCAATCTTCCTTCTATCTTTCCAAATAAATTTAATATGGCATTGCTTGCCATAGCCATCATCTTGTCGCTTTTTGGCCCCAGCGGATACATGCTTATGACTGAATATAGGAAGCCTCGTGTAAAAATTGTCGCAACGGCAGTATTGATAACATGCGGCATTATATTACTTAACAGAATCAGCACTTTCCTGTATTTTAATTTTTAGCGCTATGATGGATTATAAAAAGTATTTGTTCAATCTAATTGGACTTATTGTCGCTATACTTGTGGCGATAGCATTATTTGTGTATACTTTGGACCCGTTCCAACAGTTTCGTGGCAGCGACAAGTTTATCGGCAATCAACGTCTTGAAATAGGTGGTGTTGCCCGGCACCACGATTATGATGCGATTGTTACAGGCAGTTCTATGGCAATGAACCACTATCCCTCACAGATTGACTCTCTTTTCGGGTGGCGGTCAATGAACTTCTCAATAATGGGTGCCACTTTCGATGATTACGACATAATGTTAAGGCATGTTATATCGACCGGAAAGGTTAAACATATTATTTTAGGCCTTGACTTCTTTTCCTTCGCCCGTGCGAGAAGTTCCATCAATCCCTATCTCTATAATGACACATATTCTGATCTTTACAAATATATATACAATTATACCACACTGGAAAATTGCATAAACAAAATTAACGCTCCCTTGGGAAAGGAGAATCTCTATCATTTTGACTCTCCGCTCAAAGGTGAAAGTTTATGGACTGACTATGAAAACATGGTAAATTCAGGCAAAATATATAAAAATGAGAATTTCGACTATGAATTGATGAAGACGTTGTTTGATGAGACAATATTGAATATCGTCGAACAATCGGATAAGAGCATAGACTGGAAGATTTATTTCCCTCCATATTCCATAACAGAATTTATGCTTTATCAAGATAAGGGCAGCTGGGAGGATATAAAAAAATTCAAGTCCTATATAATAAATGCCCTTCTAAAATATAATAATGTATCACTGTACGATTATCAACAACCTCAATGGATAGAACGGCTTGATCAATACATGGATTTGCGTCATCATAGCCATTACTACAATAAACGCATTATAGAAAATATCCACTCGGATTCTCTTCGATTAACTTCTACGAATACAGCTGCGTTTGCCAATACTCTTGACAGCTTGATATTGGTTCACCGAAGACATAATTGATTTACAGATTGTATATACATTAAGGCGGCCCGGCATCACTGCCGGGCCGCCTCGTTATGTTTATGGTATCGTTAGTTTTCGAGGATGTAGATTGCGCGGGACGGGAGGGTGAGGGTGTCGGAGATGGTGATGTTTTCGCCGGAAAGGAAGTCGTGACGAGTGGAGCCTACGGGAAGGATTTCGGCTGTGTTGGCCATAGAGATGGTGCGTGGCTCGTTGGCGCCGTTCATCATTACCACTACTTGTTTGTCGCCGAGACGACGTTCGTATACATAGACGCCTTCTTGCGGAATGAAGTGTTTAAGTGTACCTTTGGCTATCACTTCGTTGCCCTTGCGCCAATTGAGGATTTTTGAAAGGAATGTGTGGGCTTCAACCTGTTTGTCGGTAAGGCCTTCGAGAGTGAAGGCATTTATGGTGTCGCCTTCGAATCCGCCGGGCATGTCGCGGCGAATATTGCCGTCGGAATGTTTTTTAGTTCCGTTCATAAGAATCTCCGTGCCATAGTAAAGTTGGGGGATACCGCGTGTGGTGAGAAGGAAAGTCAGAGCCTGTTTCCACCAGTCGAGATTTTCGGGTTCTTCAAGAAGGAAACGGTCGGTGTCGTGATTGTCAAGGAATGTGAGAATCTTGGAAGGATCCGGATAAAGGTAATCAAGCGTAAGATGATTATACATGGCATTGAGATTGGCTCCTTTCTCATTGCCTTTGAATGCGTCGCGTCCTTTTGTCGCTATTACAAAGTCCATAACGGTGGGTAATTTGGGATCGCCGTTGGGATTTACCTTCGACCCACGCTGCCAGTAGGCCTCGCCACCTTCATTTTCGACCCAGCACTCTCCTACTATGTTGAAATTGGGGTATTCGCGGAGCACTGCGTCAATCCATCCGGCCATGGCTCTTTCATCGGCGTAGGGATATGTATCCATACGGATGCCGTTGATTTTCGAACTCTCGATCCACCAAATTGAATTCTGAATAAGGTATTTCATGAGGTGGGGGTTGCGTTGGTTCAGGTCGGGCATTGAGCGAACGAACCAGCCGTCGACTGTGCGGGTGCGGTCGAAGTCGCTGGCATACGGGTCGTAGAGCGTGGTGAGGTTGTAGTTGGTCTGGACGTATTCGTCGGGGAAATTCAGCCAGTCGGACGACGGGCGGTTCTTATTCCATATATGGTTGCTTCCCGAGTGATTGAAGATCATATCCATCACCACCTTTATGCCACGCGAGTGAGCATCGGCCACAAATTCATTCCATTCCTCATTTGTGCCGAATCGAGGGTCGATGCGATAGTAGTCGGTGGTTGAATATCCGTGATATGAGCCGCCGGGCATGTCATTTTCAAGCACGGGGTTTACCCATACGGCTGTAATGCCGAGAGAGTCGATATAGTCGAGATGGTCGCGCATACCTGCTATATTGCCACCGTGGCGTGTATTGGGATTTTCACGGTTGTTCGGCACGACATACTCGAGGTCGTTAATATCGGCCTTGGATTCGCCTTTTGCAAAGCGGTCGGGCATAATCAGGTACAGCACGTCGGATGCGTCAAAACCGGCATAATCTTCCGGACGACGGTCGCGTGCTTTGAGGTCGAATTTCTTGTCGAATGATTTTTTTCCTACTTTGAATTTAAATTCGAGTTGGCCGGGACGTGCATTGTCGTTGATGTCGAGATAGACAAGAAGATAGTCTTTGGAGTCGAGGGCAACGGTCTCGATTACATTCACGCCGTCGTAAGGCTTCATCGTAAGTTGAGCATCTGCAATCCCCGGGCCATAGGCCATGATTTGCAACGTGTCGCAGGCCATGCCTGTCCACCAGTAGGGAGGGTCGAGCGTGTAGTCCGACGCTTTTACTGTTGCTGCCGCTGCGGAAGCGAAGCTCGCAAGGACAAGCAGCATTGAGAAAATAAATTTCTTCATGGTTTTTATTATTAGTTAGTGAAAGTTGAATCCAATATTATTTTTGCGGCGACACAGCCTCATTGTTTCGCCGATGCTCGTGACGGTAAAGCTGATATGAGTTGAATACGTTGTGCCATATTGAATAGAAACCGCCTGCGATGGCTGTAATCGGCGAAAAGAATGTGTAGCCAAGCCATATTGCAAACACTGTATTTTTCTGCCCGAGGGCTTGACCGGCTGTCACCGTGTCGTGGTAATGCGCGCCTATTTTTCGTCCAAGCCAAAACTGGAAAATACATGAAAGAAGCGACACCGCCACAAGCCACATCTGCGTCGACACTCCGATATTTGAATGCACGATGCTTCTTGCAGTAACGCCGATGGCAAGGGTGAGCGCAACGGCCCACATATAGAACGAAAGGTCGGGGTACCGCATAATCCGGTCGCGCAATCCGGGCATAAGTTTACGCACAAGCTGGGCAAGGACCAGTGGCATCAACAGCAGCGGAAAAACCTTTCCGAGAATAAGCATGGCCGAGTTCCACACGTCGAGCGACGGATTGGGATGCACCCAGGGAATCAATGCCGGAATCAACATTGCAGCAAGCAAATTGATAAGTATGGTATATGTAGTGATATGCGCCATGTCGCCTCCCAATTTACGAGTGATTACGGCGGCAGCCGTGGCCGTTGGGCATATCAGACATATCATCGCGCCTTCCAAAACGATGCGCAATCCGCTGTGGGGGAGCAATACAAGAACCAATCCAAGAAGCGCGAACAAACCGCCCTGCACGGCCAAAAGCCATACATGCCATCGGCAAGGACGAATATCGTGAGGATTGATTCTTACAAATGTAAGAAAAAGCATGAAAAAGATAAGAACCGGCTGCACAAATTCCACTGCCGACAGAATATTTTCTTTAATGGAATCCGATACCGGCAAAGCGACGCCGGCAAAATATCCGACAATACCGGTAAGAATGGCAATAATTAATGTCCAGTCACGAAGCCATTGAAAAAATTTCATCTTCTACATCTTTTGAAAAAGTCCACGCAAAAATAACGATAAATTTTCACACAAACAAATCCCGGATAATAGAATCTGAAACGAGCCACCGTTCTTCGGGTATAAGTATCTTTCCGTTGCGTTCCGCCAAAAGGCCCTGCCGGAGCATACGTTTAACCTCACGATTAAAATCCCGCAAGTCGAGGCCGGCCGACTGCTGTGGAAAATCGAGCCCTTCGGCGGTGCGCAATGCTGTGAGCACACGGTCATTAAACCTGTCGGATTCCGTTTCCTGCTCAACTTCCGGCTTGCCGATCGAGGCAAGATACACCCCTATCGACGGCGGGTTGAATCGGCGCAACGCTCCGTCGAAACTATGCGCGGCGGGGCCAAGTCCAAGATAAGGCACGCCGGTCCAATATCCGGAGTTATGCACGGCCTTTCGCCCGGGAAGCGCGAAATTTGATATCTCATAATGCTCATATCCGGCATCTGCCGCGACAGCGCACAGCATCTGATAACGTTGCTCCACCTCATCGTCGGTCGCCTCCGTTATTTTGCCGGCTTTAAGCATCGAAGCAAGGCGAGTTCGTGGCTCGTAACTCAGAAGATACGCCGAGAAATGTTCCGGATGGATCTCTACAAGACTGTCGAGCGAGTATTTCCAAGAATCTGTTGTCTGGCCCGGCAGGCCGTAGATCAAATCAAGGCTTATATTGTCGAATCCGGCTGCACGAAGCGTCCGGCAAGCCTTGCGGGCATCATCGGCAGAATGTCTTCTGCCTACGACCTTTAATTCCGAATCGACAAAACTTTGCACACCCATGCTTACCCTGTTGATTCCAAACTCTTTCCACATGTGTGCCTTTTGCTCGGTAACGTCGTCGGGATTAACCTCTATCGTGAATTCCGACACACATCCGAGTGGAATCGGCGCCAACATTTCACGGAGCATCTCTGCCGAAAGCACCGAAGGCGTGCCGCCCCCGATATATACAGTATTCACGGGCATGGGCACCTCTCCCCGGCGCATATCATATTCTTGCGCAATAGCCTTTGCTATCTTTTCGGCATCGTCGTGGCGGATGACGGAGAAAAAGTCGCAGTAGGCGCATTTGCTGCGACAAAACGGCACATGGATATAAACACTGCTCATATCTCAGTCCTCCTTCGGCTTGGAACGTCCGCACATTTGAGCAAAACGGCAATACTCACAAGCCTTCTCGTTTTCTGTCATTGAGAAAGGATAATCAGAGCCTTCATCAAAAATATGACGGATTACTTCTTCAAGCATGGGATTGAATTCGTCGGCAAATTGCTTGTGCGATTCTATTGGCATGCAATTCTTTTTAGCCCCTATCTTCAAGTCCGGTATTCCCATGGCAAACTCATTCACCTTATAAATCACAGGTTTTATATCGCCTTTGAATCCGGTCATATCGGCATAAGCCCGTGCGTATATCAACAACTGCAACATGCCGTGGCATTTCTTTTCTTCGAAAAGTTTGGCGACCGACGATGCTGTCGTGGCATCGGAACCGGTCTTGTAATCGATAAACCGGAGAGTATTTTCATCGAGGCGGTCGACACGGTCGATTTTCATCGTAAAGTTGATTTCAAGGTCGTCGGCAAGTCGCCACACCTTTTGCGGTTCTTCCATCTCGGCCTCTACAAATGTAAACGGAGAATAGTTGTCGCGCTCAAACATCAGCATCATCTTCACATATTCCGCCATCACCTTCGACAGCACTTGCGCCTCGCCCGGCAGCCGCGAGAAATCGCCCTTGAAACGTTCGCGGTAATAATCCCTGTCGAGTACCCTCATTGCAAGTCCTCTCAGGTCGGTTGACAGCATGGTATTGTAGGCCCGCGCATCAATCAAGCTGTTCTTATACGGCTTGTAAAGAGTTTCGGCCATGCTGTGAAGTATAGAGCCGTATGATGCCGGGTCGATGTATTCAAGTGTAAGTTCCTCACCTCTCAATCGTTTTACATATTGGAGGTAGAAACTCATCGGACATTTCAGATATTGCTTAATGGCGGAAGCCGAAAGCGCAAGGTCGCCTCCCGGGCGAAAGCGTCGCAAATCTTCTATCACATCGGGGGTTTTCTCGATGCAAAGTTTGCGATCCGGTTCGCCGGCCGACATTAATGATGCCGAAGTGAACCGGACGGTGTTGGTTGGATCAAGATGCCGGAGCTGGAATAAATAGCGCGACATTTCACCGGCCGATAGCCCCGACTGCCGGCTGTCGTAAAGCAACGCCACATTCGACGCGCGCGAAATAAGACGGTAGAACTGGTAGGCATACGTGGCCTCCTCATGGTCCTGAACAGGCATCTCATAAGCCTGACGCAACGAAGCCGGGATAAGCGACGGCGTGAAAGTGCGACGCGGAAAAACACGCTCGTTCATCGACAGGATTATAAGATTGTCGAAATCAAGCACACGGGTGTCCATCACACCCATTATCTGCAAACCTGCAAGCGGACGTCCGGTAAAACGGATTTTCGACGAAGCAAGCGTCCGTTCTACAAGTCGGAAAAACGAACTTTGCCGCATAGTCTGACCATAGCGGTGGCAAAGCTCGGCAAGCTCATCAATTGCCGACGTATATGCATCCAGAATCTCATTCTCGTAGAATTTCGGACGTTCTGTCCCCGATGAAATCTTACCGAAGCCATCGCGAAGCCCGTTTATAAGGTTGGTCATATATTCATGCACCTGCCTTATATTCTTATCGTCGGCAACGGCCGAGAAAATCATTTTGAGTTCCGGGTATGTTTTACACAGCATGTCGGCGGAGAGTGTGTATAGACGCTCCGACGCAATCTTGGCTTTAATCTTCACGGCGGCTTTCGGCGCAATCAAAGCCACATGCGGATGAGACACGACAGAAAGCACATCTTCATAATAGTAGTGCATATCCCCCTTCGAATAACGTGCCCGCATCTGCATCGACACTATCGACTGCAACAGGGACGCAAACGGCGTGGATAGAAACGGCACACCCATCGTGACATTGATTTGCTTCACTTCCGGCCCAATGGCATACAGCAATGGCATAAGCAAATTCTCATCCGGCAGAACTATCGCCGTGTTCACAAGCGCAGAATAAGGTATGTTTTGTCGCTTAATCCATGTTTTGACAATAGTGGACGCCACCTTGGTTTGCGCCACGTTTGACGGCACGGATACGACAGTGACGCGGTGGGAAGAAGTATCGACCGCCTCCGGCGCAAAATTGTCGGGCATAGGGAACATTTTAGAAAGAGGCAAAATGAATCTCCCGGCACGATTGCGATCGGTATCGGGTGTGGATTTCTCCAGATCGAAGTATGGCGAAGCCGTATCCCAGAAAAAGTCCGCTATGCCAAGTTTACGAAGATGCTTGAATATCAATATACGCGATATTGGCAATACATTGAACCCGATAAAGGCAAAACGACGGCTGCCGAAATCATCAGCCGTCATCGACCGTATTTTATCGCAAGCCCGTCGAGATTGCAGTCCGGAGTAAGCAAGCGGCGTTTCAAGACTATCCAGGCGTTCGATAAAGCGGTGATAAACCTCTCCGAGAATTTCCCATAATTTAATGAACCGCCCCGATGCTTTTTCTTCGTCTGTTTCCGGCGACAGATGCTCCCAAAACAAGTCTTCATCAACTTTCCCCCGCGGGCCGCCCCACAGTTCGGCGACAACTTCAAGTTGCGACTCGGTGAGATAGTTGGCCCTTATGTTTTGCCGGTCCTTAATGTTCATGAACAATTGTTCGGAATCGACCATATATGAATCGACATCGTTAAAATCGTCGAGAAGAACATTTCCCCAAAATATAAATGCGTCGAAGTCGCGTATTTGGTCGGCATGTCCGTGAGCCTCCAACACATCGCAATACGATTTATAAAGAAGGAACAGCAATTCTGTGGGCGTGCCCAACGCCGAAGGCTCATATTGTTGAATGAAATAAGTAACAGACACAAGCCGGGGCATAAATCCCACTTCCGACATATTTTCTTTCAAATACTTGCGCATGAACATGGCGCTTCGCTTGTTGGGAAACACCATGGTCATGCCGGAAAGGTCGGCGCCCGACTGAATATAGTACCGGGCAACTTGTTGCAAAAATTTCATTCTATTTGAGAAGGAGTATTACTTTTATGGCCACATCAAAATTAACCAGCTTTGCGTTGGCATTGGCAGCGATATCGGCTTTCGCGCCATTCACCACATCGAAAAGCCGCAATACGTTGCGTTCGTTTATAAAAGGTGAAAAACGCGACGAGAATTGACGTTCAGCCGGGTTGAGATATGTCAATTCATCGATATGCAGGTTCAAGATAAAATTCTCCCGAATCATTCGCGCGCAGTAGTCGTAAAACTTCATCATGCGCTCGCGCCCGAGCCCTGCAAGTTCAGCTGCCCAGTTTTTCAATTCTACCACTTTACGCCCATAGGCTGTGCGCATAAGAGCCATGAACATGTTCAGGAACAGTTCAGAATCCTTGTTTACTGATATAAGACGCACCGCCTCCGTGATGCTGCCGGCGGCGAGGCGGGCAATATCAGAAGCCGCCTGCGGGTCGAGAGAAAATTTGTCGCCAAGAAAGCCGGCTATTTCCTCGTCGGAATATCTCGATACGCCTATGCGCTGCGTGCGCGAATATATTGTCGGCAATATGAGACGCGAGGCATCGGATGTAAATACAAAAAGAGTGTCGGAGTAAGGCTCCTCGACAAGTTTCAGTATTTTGTTTGCGGCCTCCTCTTTCAGACGCTCGGGAAGCCACATCAGCACAATTTTGTATTTTGAGCCGGTGGCGGTGAAATTCAATCGGGAAATCAACGCATTGGCTTCATCGACATAGATATTCGGCTGGGCGTTGATATTGTCGAGCAAGGATAACCATCGCTCAAAATCCATCCACGGGCTGTCGGATATAAACTCCCGGAACTCGGGCAGATAGTCGTCGGAACGAGTCGGTCCGGAGCCTTTCTTTACAACCGGAAAAGAATAAAGCGTGTCGGCATGATTGAATGTCTCATGCTGACGGCACGACGGGCATCGACCGCAGCTGTCGCCGTCGACCCGCGAAGTGCAATGCACATATTGTGCAAAAGCTCGCGCAAGCGCAAATTTAGCGGCTCCGGCCGGCCCTTCAAGCAGCAGGGCATGCGGAATACGGTCGCTGTCGGCAAGTCGACGCAGTTTTTGTTTTACATCGTCGTGGCCCGGTATGTCGGCAAATCTCATTTTCAGTCGGGATATACGAAACGGTCGGCAGGCCGCGGTTCGAGCACGTCGGCAAGAAATCGACGGGCCACAGCTCGCGCCTCAGACAGGTCGTTAAACTTGTAATTGCCACACTCACGCGCAGAAGCACCCGGGATGTCGCCTTCAAACGATTCAATATATCTCATCATCTCGGTGAGCACATCGAGAATGTCTTCCGGCTTGTAATTGCCGGCAAGGATAAGATATGACCCTGTGCAGCATCCCATCGGACCCCAATACACTACGCGGCTCCCCCACTGAGGGTGATTTCGCAGAAATGTGGCTGCGAGATGCTCGATAGTATGAAGCGCTTCCGGAGCTACCGCAGGTTCGATATTCGGCGCCGTAAGGCGGATATCAAAAGTGGTGAGGGTGTCGCCCGAAGGCAATTTGTCGAGTCTGGACACATACACGCCCGGACGGAGCGTGAGGTGATTGATTGTAAAACTTGCTATCTTTTCCATCGGCGCAAAAAGTCAAATTATAGAAATAAGGCGACGCACGGCATCGAATGTGCGCGCCGGGGCATTTTCCCAAAAGTTCTCGTATTGCAACGCATTATCTTCGTGTGCGCCGGGGGTGTCGCTCACTATTCTAAGACAAACCATGGGAACAGATTTCAAAAAGCACACCTGTGCAATCGCAGCCGATTCCATATCGACGGCCACAGCTTCGGGATACATCGACAAAATGCGTTGGATATCATCAGGGCGCGACACAAAAATATCGCCGGAGGCCAAAAGGCCTGCGTTGGCGCCAAGCTCTGCGGCAACCTTTCCGGCATCGAGCGGACAAGCAAAGCGAGCCGGACAGCCTGCGGCCTGCCCGGGCTCCGTGCCCGGTCCGCACCAGCAGTCGTGATAAGCTATCTCGGAGGCGAGAATCACGTCGCCACGGCTCGCGCCATGGCCGGTGCCGCCTGCCACACCGGAATTAATTATCACCGAAGGATGAAAATTCTCTATCATCGTAAGGGCTCCGATGGCGGCATTGACTTTGCCGATTCCACACTGCATAGCCACAACTTCGCGTGAGCCGATTTCTCCAAGCGTAAACGTGAAGCCGTTCAAGGCAACCTGACGGCGGTTTTCTATCAATGGCTCAAGCAGGGCCAGTTCCTTGCCCATCGCCACTATTATTCCTATTTTCATTTTGTAACCTTTGTTTTTGGCAAAGTTACAAATTTATTTTAGGTTCTCCCTCACTTTGTCGAGAAATTCTTTCATGCCTGCCGCATCGCGGGCGGTGACGATAGTCTGCAATTCGGCCAGACGTTCGCGTATTTGTTCAAGCTGACGGGGCGTGTTTGGATTGAAGAGTATTTCCTGCAAAAGATAATCGTCCTCGCTCATCAAGCCTTTGGCAATGGCCATATGGCGTTTGAATGTAGTGCCCGGTGCCGACTGGTGTTTCATCACGGCACCGAAGACGAGAGTGGAGGCAAACGGGATTGAAAGCGAGTATGCTATTGTTGTGTCATGTTCGTCAAAGGAGTATTCTTCGATATGCAATCCGAGCCGTGAATACAGGTCGCGGAAGAAAATACGTCCAAGGTGGTCACCTTCTGTAATAATTATGGCATTTTCATTTGCAAGATTGCTCAGCGAGGCAAATGTGGGACCAAACATGGGGTGTGACGAGGCAAACGGACGGCCGCACTTTGCGTAGAACTCCGGCAGGCCGGTTTTTACCGATGCGATGTCGGACAAGATGCACTGTTGAGGAATATATGGAAGCACGGCCTCGAACGCCGGGATAGTATATTTCACCGTAGCCGCGTTAATCACAAGTTGCGGCTCGAAATCGCGCACTTCTTCCATCGTTGAGAACCGATAGCACCCGAATGTGAATTTAAGCCGGTCGGGGTCGATGTCGAAAATAGCCACTTCGTGATCTGACGAAAGCACATCGCAAAAGAAGGAGCCCATTTTCCCCGCGCCCAAGATAAGTATTTTCATTTTTGTTTGATGATTATTAGCGTAAACGGTCGTTGAACACTTCTATCTGCTGGCGCACCGACTCCTCGTGGATAGCGGAAAGGACTATGCGCATGAAGTCGCCCGACATGCCCATCTCCTGGGCGATTTTTACACGCGAGTTCATAATTGAATCGTAGCGTGCGGCTTGCAATACGGGCATACGATGCTCTTTTTTGTACTGTCCGATGTCGCGCGACACCTCCATACGTTTCGACAGCACCTCGAGCAATTCGTTGTCGAGCCGGTCGATTTGCTGGCGAAGCAGGCTCAGGCTTTCGGTAGTAGCGTTTGCATGTCGGTAGACAAGCGTGTTGAGGATAAAATTCAACACTTCGGGAGTAACCTGCTGGTTTTTATCTGAAAGGGCACAGTCGGGGTCGCAGTGGCTTTCTATGATAAGACCGTCGAAGCCCATGTCGAGAGCCTGCTGTGAGAGAGGGCCCACAAGCTCGCGCTTGCCTCCGATATGGCTTGGGTCGCATATGATAGGAAGCGACGGATAGCGACGGCGAAGCTCTATCGGGATTCGCCATTGCGGAAGGTTGCGATAGAGATGCTTGCCATAAGCGCTGAAACCGCGATGGATGGCCCCCAGACGCCGGATGCCGGCATTGTATATGCGCTGCAACGCGCCTATCCACAGTTCAAGGTCGGGGTTCACCGGGTTTTTAACAAGTACGGCCACGTCGGCATGGGCCTCGGCAAGCGCGTCAGCTATTTCCTGCATGGCAAAGGGGTTGGCCGATGTGCGTGCTCCAATCCACAAGAGGTCTATTCCGGCTTTGAGGGCGGCCTCGACATGGGCCTTGGTTGCTACTTCGGTCGACACTGCCATGCCGGTCTCTTCCTTTACCTTTTTGAGCCATTCGAGCCCGGGCACCCCTACCCCTTCGAATCCTCCGGGTTTTGTGCGAGGTTTCCATATGCCGGCCCGGAATACAGAGATGCCGTTGGCGTGCAATTCGCGGGCTGTGGCAAGCACTTGCTGTTCTGTTTCCGCCGAGCACGGGCCTGCAATAATCAGCGGTTGCTTTATGTCAATGCCTTCAAAGGCTATCGGTTGAATATCTTTCATTGTTTAATGATTAGTCGTTTGTTATGCGGTTAAGGGCACGGGTAAGCGTTTGCTCGTCGGCACATAGCGATATGCGTATGTAACGTTCGCCATTTGTCCCGAAAATAAATCCCGGCGTAAGGAAGATGCACTTGTTATATAGCAGTTCATCGGCCAGGGCTTCAGCCGACTTGGCATCAGCAGGTATGCGTCCCCATAAAAAAAGTCCTTTTTGGCCGGGGTCGAATGTACAGCCGAGGGCGGTCATAATCTTTTCGGCGACAGCACGTCGGCGCGAATACGCTTCGTTAAGATTCTCGTACCACGCGTCGGGCTGACGAAGGGCACATATGGCGGCTTCCATTACAGGACGGAACTGCCCGGAATCGACATTGCTCTTTACCTTTATAAACCATTTCACAAATTCGGGATTTGACGCAATCATGCCCACACGCCACCCGGCCATATTGTGACTTTTGGAAAGCGAATTAAGCTCAACGGCAATATCCTTTGCCCCCGGAATTGACAGGATAGAGAGCGGATTACTGTTCAGTATAAAACTGTAAGGATTGTCGTGTGCGATTACGATGCCGTGGCGTCGACCAAAATCAATGATTTTTTCAAACAAGGCGCGCGAGGCCGGAGCGCCGGTTGGCATATGCGGATAATTCACCCACATCAATTTTATGCGTTCGAGAGGCAGACGCTCCAACGCATCGAAATCGGGCTGCCAGTTGTTTTCCTCCACAAGATCGTAAGGGAAGATTTCGGCTTGCGCGATACGCGATGCCGAGGTGTATGTGGGATATCCCGGATTGGGAACAAGTACTCCGTCGCCGGGATTGAGAAATGTGAGCGACACGTGGAGCACTGCCTCCTTCGATCCTATCAACGGCTGTATTTCGCTGTCGGGGTCGAGGATTACGCCATAATGCTTTTTATAAAAGTCGGCAAATGCCGTCCTTAAACCCGGAATCCCGGAAAATGGCTGGTAAGAATGATTTCCAGGCTGTCGGGCCGACTCGCAAAGGGTATTCACCACGTCGTCGGCAGGCATCATGTCGGGGCCTCCGATTCCGAGAGAGATGATATCGCGGCCTTCGGCTTTCAACCTTGCCACTTCTTTTAATTTCCCGGCGAAATAATATTCTTCTATTGTATCGACCCTTTTGGCCGGTCTTATCTCTTTCATTATATTTTACGAATTTTGGTTTTCAATTTGCATGATACTCGCCAAGGAGGCGGAAATCGTTGAGGAGAGGGCGTATTGCATCTATGGCCTGATGATAGCGGACAAGAGAATTAAAAGTAAGGTCGACATAAAACCGATATTCCCACTCTCGTCCGATTATCGGCATTGACTGTATCTTGGAAAGATTCATGTCGTAGAAAGAAAGGATGGTGAGCACTTTCGACAACGCTCCGTTGGTGTGCGGCAAAGTAAACACTATCGAGGCTTTGTCAATCTCGCTTTCGGCAGGACCAATCTCGCCGGCGAGGAGCGGATCGGCAAGAATAAGAAAACGCGTAAAATTGCGTTTATTTGTTTCTATGCCTGTTTCAAGTATTTCAAGTCCATAGAGCCGGGCGGCGTATTCTCCGCACACGGCGGCATGTCCGGCAAGGGAACGTTCCGCTATCTCGCGGGCCGAACCGGCAGTGTCAAATCGCTCTACCATCTTCAAATTGGGATGCCGGCGCAGATACTGCTCGCATTGCATCAGAGCCATGGGGTGAGAATTAACCTCCGTAAGGCTGTCGACAGACTGTCCGGGAAGGGCGCACAGCACATGCGAGATGCGCATCTTATGCTCTCCTACAATCCTCAACGAACTTTGACGCAGCAGCTCATGGTTTTGCAGAAGGCTTCCTGCAATAGTATTCTCAATGGCCACAATGCCTATAAGCGAGGCATCAAGCGACAGCCTGTCGAACATTTCCGGAAACGTGTCACACTCTACTGTGCATACATCGTCGCCGGAAAAGAATTCTCTTGCGGCTGCATCATGAAAACAGCCTTCTATGCCTTGTATCGTTACCTTTTTCATTGTTACCTTTTACTAATAAAAAATCCCGCTGTATTAAAACAGACGGGACTATATCGATAGAATAATCATATCGCGGCTAAACGACTGTGCAAATCCCGTCCTTATCCATCGGATAAAAATAAAAATAGCGCGAATATGCATAAAATCGTGTCATTTTGTATTGCTTTTGATATGGCAAAGTTACAAACTATTTCCAAAACTCCAAAAATATTTGATATTTTTTACAGTCAAAATGCTATTTTTTGCAATATTTCATTGAATAAAATTTAAAATTTCGCTATTTTTGCAAAATACTACATCAATAACAATGAAAAAGTTTTTAACGGCTGCCGTGGCGGCTTCTCTGCTTGCAACAGGAGCTTGCGCCGGCACAAATAATAAATCGGAGACAATGGAAAATGAGAATACGCAAAAATACGACACGGCCACGGTTTATTTCACATCGGAAATCACCCCTGAGAGCCTTGTAAAAATTTTCAAAGCCATTGGTGTGGAGCCCGCCGGCAATGTGGCCGTGAAGATATCCACGGGTGAGGGCGGCAACACTCATTATCTCAAACCTGAGCTTATCGGCAAACTCGTTTCGGAAGTCGACGGCACTATCGTGGAATGTTGCACCGCCTACGGAGGCACACGTCAAGATCCGAAACTGCATTGGGAAACCATCCGCGAGCATGGATTCGATAAAATAGCCAAGGTGGACCTCATGGACGAGTTCGGAGAATTCAATATCCCTGTTTCCGACACCACGCATATAAAATATGACATTGTAGGCGAAAATCTGAAAAACTACGATTTCATGATAAACCTCGCCCATTTTAAAGGTCATGCCATGGGCGGCTTCGGCGGGGTGTTGAAAAACGCTTCTATTGGCGTGGCTTCGACAAACGGCAAGGCCTATATCCACTCCGCCGGAAAATATGACACCCCGGAAAAAATATGGGAAGACCTTCCCGAACAGGATCATTTCCTTGAATCCATGGCGGCCGCGGCACAGGCCGTACACGACTATATGAACGGCAAGAGCGACGACGGCACGCCACGTGTTGTCTACATCAACGTGCTCAACAATCTCTCCGTGGATTGCGACTGCGACGAACATCCGGCCGCTCCCGAGATGAAAGACCTGGGAATCGCCGCGAGCCTCGACCCTGTCGCCCTCGACCAGGCTTGTCTCGACATGGTATTTAACCATGTGTCGACGGAGGGTGATGATTCCGCGGCGTTAATCGAACGTATCAATCGCCAACACGGCACCTACATCACGCCATATGCCGCCTCCATTGGCCTCGGTTCGCTCGAATACAACCTTGTAAAATTAGATTGACAGCCAACGCACTTCGCGTACCCGACACAAATAACAGTGCGACCGCGGCTGCGGTCGCACTGTTATTTGTTTAAGGACAAAAAAAAGATATACGTTATAGAAATAGCGTATATCGGTTGGCGTTGAATGTATGTCTCCGCCCGGGTTCCTAAGAAAGGGAATTCAAGGCTTCTAACTCGGGGTTGGCGGCGATGACACGGCCTTCGGGGCCGATGAGAAGAGTGCCGAATCCCTCGTTCAGGCGATAATCGCGTATAATACGCGAGGCAGTGTCGCCTGTCACATTGTACTGGTTTGCAGCATCAAGAGCGTCTATCGCCACTATCTCTTTGAAAAGAGCTGCGTCTTCGTCAAAGTTAAACGCAAGATGGCGGATGCTGCCGCAGTGTCGCTTAGCCCATTGGGCATAGTAGTTGCAGTTGATACGTGATTGGGCGTCGTCCGACGACCAAAAAGAAAGCAACACGTAATCACCTCTCATTTGCTCGAGCGCGACATTGCCGGAATCATTACTTGCAGAAATTAACGGTGCGATTGCACCGGGTTCCGTGCTGAATGTCGTCTCGTTAAATGCGGAGGAAACAAGGAGCGTCGACGCCAGAAGCGCCATGCCCATGATTGTTTTCTTCATTTTTATCGTATTATGTTCATACTGAGAAATCTTTTTCAGGCTCTCGCTTTTGGAAGATTTCCTGCCGATTTTCGGCGATGTGCTCCAACTCTTTGGCGCACGCAGTGTTTAACTACACCGCAAAATTAATCATAAAATGCTCACAGACATAATTTTGTTCACAACGGATGCAATATTATACATCTGGTTTTGCTCTTGACTCCGCTTGGCAAGCGACTTTCGGGCGTTTGTTAAAAATGCTTAACAGGTATGTTTTACAACATATTTTCAGTACAATCATGGTTGTGTTTATGTGTTTTTTACTGACTTTGTCTAAAAAACATTTATCAGGTTTTGCTTGTTAGTTTTTTAAAGATTATTTTTGTAATAACTTTCTAAAAATGAGTTAAAATTTTAATAATTCATCATATTAAGGATATAGTTCCGGTTTTTGGCACGGTTATTGCTACATATATCTATGGATTCGGATGTGGCAGACAATGCCAATTAATATGAATCCGGTTTTCCGACATTAACCGTATATGGACAACTTTTCAACAGAAATACCCGCTCTGCTCAACAGATGCAAGAAAGAAGCGATCCGGCACAACAATGCCGAGATCACCCCGGCACATCTGCTGCTGAGCCTGCTCGACAATACTGAAGGGATGCCCTTTCGGCTTCTCGACAGCGTTGTGCCCGACGGCGCGATTATGCGTCTTCGCAGCAATCTCGACCAGACTCTCTTCGACCTGTCAGGTCCGGTGCCTCCATCGTTGCAGGTAAGCGAACTAACCAACCGTATTGTTAAACTCAGCGTTCTTGAAGCTCGCCAGCTCGGGCATCCCGAAGTAGAGCCTCTGCACGTGCTTCTGGCGCTTTTCCATAATCAAGCTGTGCAAAATATGGACTTTATCCAACCTTTCAAAGCCGCAGGTATAGATTACCACGGCCTGTACCAATCCGTCGCCCGAGAGAGCGCGCCCGGCCCTGTCGCCGGTCCCGACTTTGTCGACGACGATGACGATGACAAGCCGGCATCTTCCGGCTCCGGTTCCGGACAGTCTTCTCAGGGCCGTTCGGCATCGCGTTCGTCAAAGACTTCCGGCAACGACACCCCTATGCTCGACAAATTCGGACACGACATGACGCGTGCCGCCTCCGAAGGCCGTCTCGACCCGGTTGTGGGCCGTGATGTAGAAATCGAGCGTCTTGCCCAGGTGCTCAGCCGTCGCAAGAAAAACAATCCCGTGCTCATCGGCGAGCCCGGCGTGGGCAAGTCTGCCATTGTAGAGGGTCTTGCATTGAGAATAGTACAGCGCAAGGTGTCGCGTATTCTCTTCAACAAACGCCTTGTGTCGCTCGACATGGCCGGCATCGTGGCCGGCACTAAATATCGCGGCGAATTTGAAGAACGCATCAAGGCAATCCTCAACGAACTTACAAAGAATCCAAACATCATCCTGTTCATCGACGAGATTCACACCATCGTGGGCGCCGGAAATCCTTCCGGCTCGATGGATGCCGCCAACTTGCTCAAGCCCGCCCTTGCACGTGGCGAATTGCAATGTATCGGCGCCACCACTCTCGACGAGTACCGTAAAAATATTGAAAAGGACGGCGCGCTCGAACGCCGGTTCCAAAAGGTGCTCGTGGAACCGACCACTCCCGAGGAAACGCTCCAGATCCTTCGCAATATCAAGGATAAATATGAATCGCATCACAATGTAAGCTACACCGACAGCGCTCTCGAAGCCTGCGTGAAACTTACCCAGCGATATGTGTCCGACCGCAACTTCCCCGACAAGGCTATCGACGCCCTCGACGAGGCCGGCTCGCGCGTGCATATTACAAATGTGGAGGTGCCCGAGGAAATCGAACGTCTCGAACGCGAGATAGCGGAAGCGACACAAAACAAACTCAAAGCCGCACAGGCACAGAACTTCGAATCGGCAGCTTCCTTCCGCGACAAGGCACAGCGTCTCGCCGAGGAACTCGACCGGGCAAAACAGCGTTGGGAGCAACAGCTCTCGGAGCAGCGCGTTCCCGTCGACGAAGACAAGGTAGCCGAAGTAGTGGCCATGATGACAGGTGTGCCCGTGCAGCGCATTGCCCAGGCCGAAGGTCGCCGTCTGCTTGAAATGGGTCCAAAACTCAAAGATGCAATCATCGGTCAGGACAACGCTATCGACAAAATAGTAAAGGCTATCCAGCGCAACCGCATCGGCCTCAAAGACCCCAACAAGCCCATCGGCACTTTCATGTTCCTCGGCCCGACAGGCGTGGGTAAAACTCACCTTGCCAAGAAACTCGCCGAATATCTTTTCGACTCCGCCGACACGCTTATCCGCATCGACATGAGCGAATACATGGAGAAATTCACGGTGAGCCGCCTTGTCGGAGCGCCTCCGGGATATGTTGGCTACGAGGAGGGCGGACAGCTGACCGAAGCCGTGCGCCGTCGCCCCTACTCCGTGGTGCTTCTCGATGAAATAGAGAAAGCTCACCCCGATGTGTTTAACCTTCTTCTTCAACTTATGGATGAAGGCCGCCTCACCGACTCCCTTGGCCGTCATATCGACTTTAAAAACACAATCGTGATTATGACTTCCAACATAGGCACACGCCAGCTGAAGGATTTTGGCTCGGGTGTAGGTTTCAACACACGCGAAGTCGACAAGGAGTATTCCCACGGCGTGCTCATGAAAGCCCTCAACAAGGCATTCTCGCCGGAATTCCTCAACCGTGTCGACGACATAATCATGTTCGACCCCCTCGACAAAGAGGCCATCTTCAAGATTATCGACATCGAGCTTGCCGGCTTCTACCGCCGTGTCGCCGACCTCGGTTACACACTCCGTCTTTCCGAACCGGCCAAGACGTTTATTGCCGAGAAGGGCTACGATGCCCAGTTCGGCGCCCGACCTCTCAAACGCGCCATTCAGAAATATCTGGAAGACCGTCTCGCCGAGATGATTATCTCTGCGTCGGTGACACCGGGCAACGAAATTTTTGTCGATTTCGACTCCGAGAAGGGCGACATCGTAACAGAAATAAGAACCACGCCCACCAACTAACGTAATTTAAAAAAGTCCAATTCTTGTTAACCGGGAATTGGGCTTTTCCAACAATAACTCTTATTTGATTGTTTTTCCCTAAAACTATTTACTATGCAAGATAATAAGACCATGCAAGGAAAAATAGGTGTTACCACTGAAAACATCTTTCCTGTAATCAAAAAATTCCTTTATTCCGACCACGAAATATTTTTGCGCGAACTTGTCTCAAACGCAGTCGACGCAACACAAAAGTTGAAAACGCTGTCGTCGTTTGGCGAATTCAAAGGCGAGCTTGGCGACCTCTCTGTATCCGTCACCATCGACAAAGAAGCCGGAACGCTTACTGTATCCGACCACGGTATAGGCATGACTGCCGACGACATCGAAAAGTATATCAACCAGATTGCTTTCTCCGGCGCCGAAGAGTTCCTCGAAAAATACAAGGACACGGCCAATTCTATCATCGGCCATTTCGGCCTAGGATTCTACTCTGCCTTTATGGTGGCCAAGAAAGTTGAAATCAATTCGCTTTCTTATAAGGATGGAGCAACGTCGGTGAAATGGGTTTGTGACGGTTCGCCCGAGTACACCATGACCGACGGTACCCGTACAACCCGAGGAACCGACATCATTCTTTATATCGACGATGACGACAAACAGTTCCTTGAACAAGGCACAATCGACGGCCTTCTGCGCAAATATTGCCGTTTCCTCCCCGTGCCGGTAATCTCCGGATTTGAACAAGAATGGAAAGATGGCGCGATGGTCGACACCGACCGCCCCAAGGTAATCAACGCTACCGAGCCCCAGTGGATGAAAAAGCCGTCGGAGCTCTCCGATGAGGATTATCTCGCGTTCTATCACGAACTTTACCCCGGACAGGACGACCCCATGTTCTGGATTCACCTCAACGTCGACTATCCGTTCACCCTCACCGGTATCCTTTTCTTCCCCAAGATTCACAACAACTTCGATGTGCAGAAAAACCGTATCCAGCTGTATTGCAACCAGGTCTACGTCACCGACTCTGTCGAAGGCGTCGTACCCGAGTTCATGATGCTGCTGCAAGGCGTGATAGATTCCCCCGACATTCCTCTCAACGTGTCGCGCTCATATCTGCAAGCCGACACCGCCGTAAAGAAAATATCGTCGTACATCACCAAGAAAGTCGCCGCGCGCCTCGAAGAAATATTCAAGGCCGATCGTGCCGATTACGAGAAGAAATGGGACGACATAAAGGTATTTATCGAATACGGCATGCTCACCGACGATAAATTCTGCGAGGCAGCCATGAAATTTGTCCTTGTGAAAGACACCGAAGGCAAATATTTCACCCTCGAAGAATACAAGGCCCTTGTCGAACCCGAGCAAACCGACCGCGACGGCAATATCGTATATCTCTACTCCACCGATTCCGTGGCACAATACACCTATATCAACGCCGCCACCGACCGTGGATACAATGTCCTGCTTATGGACGGCCAACTCGACAATCACTTTATCGGCCTGCTTGAGCAGAAACTCGAAAAAACACAGTTTGTGCGTGTCGACTCCGACATTGTCGACAACCTCATCCGCAAAACCGATTCCAAGGTCGCCGACCTCACCCCATTGCAGCGCGACGAACTCACCACGCTTTTCCGCTCGCAGATTCCGGCAATCGACAAGACCAACTTCCTTGTCACATTCGAGGCCCTCGCCGCCAACGCTCAGCCGATTGTAATTACACAAAACGAATTTATGCGCCGAATGAAAGATATGGCCGCCATGCAGCCCGGCATGGGATTCTATGGCGAGCTGCCCGACAGCTACAACCTTGTTGTCAACACCGAGCATCCGCTCATTGTCCGCATCAAGGACGAGGCAGCCAAGGCTCTCGACGCAACGGTGCAACCCCTTGCATCAGAAATTGAGTCTAAAAATGCCGAAGCTGAAATAATCCGCAAGGACGCGCCCGAAGGCAAGACATCGGCCGAGGACGACCAACGCATAAAGGACATTGAGACCGAAGTAGCCCGTCTGCGTGGCGAGCAGGAAAAAGCGATTGCCGATTACGCCGCCACTCAACCCCTCGCCGGCCAGCTCATCGACCTTGCCCTCCTTGGCAACGGCCTCCTCAAAGGCGAACCCCTCGCCCGCTTCATCTCCCGCTCCATCTCCCTTCTCTAATAACCCGCATATTACGCTAATAACCAAGTCGGACAGGCAATCCTGCCCGACTTGGTTATTTTAGCTCTTATTAACAAATTTTAACAAGGGGGGGGGGTATTTTCATCAATTTCTTCTATCTTTGCAACATAAATATTTTATAATTCATTATAAATCTAATTTAATTAAAATATCTTTCCTAATACAAAACTATATGTTTGGTTTTTTTAGTTCTATTTTTGGCGGAGGATCTTCGGGAGGCTATCTCAGTTATCCCAATGCAGCCCGACCGGCTCCCGGCAATCTTGGCGATGCTGTAAGCGAATTTCGCCGGATGCAATCCATAATCTCGGACCTTAACAGAGAGGAATGTTATGGCCGCAGCTGGCTCCAAGATTATGAAGAAAACATGACGCAAAATTTCCTCTCTCAGGCAAATCGTATTATTGACTTTAAACCGGATAGAACAGGTACTGACAAGCCAACTTGTCGTGGAGGCGATATATGTAAACTATTGTCTATCGGCAACCGACCTCTTTTTTTGGCCGGCAGCCCATTCTATGACGAGAGTGGGTATTTCTACCGTCCGTTTTACCTATTTCCATATAGGGATTCTGACAATGCTCCGATGAACGGCCAACTTATCTTATTCTTCAATCCTGACGAACGCCATGTCCTTGTTGACCGTCAACGCAAAATTTGGATAGATTATCGCACACTCACTATATCTCGCTTAGGCTGATGATTCGATTGTTTTTGCTTTTTGTTTTAACCATTGCTGCTGTTTTGCCACAAAGTGCTGTGGCCGACGATTTATGTCGGGTTACTTCCTCTAAGAAACTCAACGTCCGCGCCGCACCATCCAAGAACGCGCCGATAATCTACCAGTTGAAACCCGGCGAGATTGTCCGCCGTGTAGAATCGCAGGGTGCTTGGGATAAGGTCATTATCGAGGGAGGCCAAACTGCATATGTGGCTTCCGCATATCTTGCATACGAGGCTCCATACAGGCAGGAACAATCGGCTGCAAGGCCGTCTAATCAAAATAAGAGTTCCGGCCTGTCGCCCACGTGGTGCATCATTATACTCATCGTATCATCATTCCTCATTATGAAGATTATAGATGCGTTTGATCCGGGCAGTGTGGGGCGTTGGATAATTCGTGCTTTTGGGTGCGTATTTTTTGGGGGTATAGCAGGATTGTTCGGATGGTGGATTTTTGACTCATTCTTTACGCCTTTCATCATTGTGGCAGGCGGGTTTGCAATTTTTGCAGTTATCTGCCAGTTTTCAGACGACGATTCTTCATATAGCGGAAGCGATGCTATGGATTGGTCGGGCTATCGTTCTTCCGGTTCTTCATCATCGTATTCATCGTCTTCTTCATCGAGCAGTTCTCGAAGCTCCAGCTACGATTCAAACGAACGAGAAGAAGAACAACAGCGGCAGAGCGATAATTCATACTTCAATAATCAGGCCGATGATGCCTACCGTTCTTACGAAGACTATCGACGCCGTGCTGCGGAGGCCGAGAGTCGGGCTCGGACATATGAGAGTTATGCCGACGACTATGAATATCGAGCCCGAGAAAATGACGATTCTTCTCTGGCTTCATTGGCCGCCTCCAACCGTCGGGATGCCGACCGCGCATACTCACGTGCCCGCGAATACGAAGCCGAGGCCGACAGATATTACAGCCTTTATCAAGAATACAAATCGCGTGTAAGGTAACCTTCGGCCATATCTGTATTGTTTTTATTAATAAATTGAGCCGCAATCGTGATTGCGGCTCAATTTATTAATATAGTTTTTAAGTAGTTAATGCATTCAGAAATCAATATATGCCCCTCGGCTGTGGCAGAGCCACAGTCTTTCAGGTAACACCCGGCTTCATCCGTGGGGATAATGCGCATGATATTCACGGTGTGGATGAGCCACACTCTATAAATGCAGCCACAAGCAAGAGTGGGGCTCCCCCACAACACTCGTTGGTGCATTCACGCACCACACGGCGGTTCATCAGAGCATAAATATTATTTTCATCTTAAATTTGTTTAATGCCAAAATATTTTCCTTTGGAAAATTTGTGTATTCAAAATATTGTGTATATCTTTGCAGTGTTTTCCATTGGAAATTATTTATAAACGAAAACAAAGCATAAAAATGAAGTACATAATTATTGGAGGTGTGGCAGGCGGAGCGACTGCCGCCGCACGGATAAGAAGAATCGATGAGCACGCGGAAATCGTACTCTTTGAAAGGGGAGAGCATATTTCATATGCCAATTGTGGCTTGCCATACTATATTGGCGGAACCATTGCCGACCGTGACAAACTGTTTGTTCAGACTCCGGAAGCTTTCGGACGTCGATTCAATATAAAGGTCAAGACTCTATCGGAAGTGACAAAAATAAATCCGTCAGCCAAAACAGTGACGGTAAAAACTGTCGGCGGCAAAGAATACACAGAAAGCTACGACAAGCTGCTGCTTTCGCCCGGAGCCTCGCCGGTGCGTCCTCCCCTGCCCGGAATAGATTCGGAAGGCATATTCACCCTTCGCAATGTAGCAGACACGGATGCAATCAAAAATTATATGCAGACGCATAAGCCGGGCACAGCTGTTATTATCGGGGCCGGATTCATCGGACTTGAAATGGCTGAGAATCTCCACGATGCAGGCATCGCGGTTTCGGTGGTGGAGATGGCCGACCAGGTCATGGCCCCCATTGATTATTCCATGGCGTCATTCGTGCATGAGCATCTTGCTCAAAAAGGCGTGAGCCTCTATCTTGGCAAAGCCGTGGAGGCATTTGAGCAAACGGACGGAGCCATTAATGTAAAATTTAAATCGGGAGAAGTGCTTAAAACCGATTTGGTCATACTGTCGATTGGCGTGCGCCCGAATACAATGCTTGCCTCTGATGCCGGACTTGAACTTGGCGACATGAAAGGCATAAAAGTCAACGATTATTTGCAGACATCCGATGAAAACATCTATGCCGTTGGCGATGCCATAGAGTTCCGGCATCCTCTCACCGGCATGCCGTGGCTCAACTATCTTGCAGGACCGGCCAACCGGCAAGCCCGCATCGTGGCCGATAATATGGTGTTTGGCAACAGCAGTACTTATGAAGGAGCCATCGGAACGTCTGTGGCAAAAATATTCGACCTCACCGTCGCTGCCACAGGCCTGCCCGCAAAACGTCTGCGCCAGTTCGGAATCGACTATCTGTCGGCCACTATCCACCCCAATTCTCATGCCGGATACTATCCCGGTGCATTGCCAATGACAATCAAGGTGACATTCTCACCTGCCGACGGCAAGTTACTTGGCGCGCAGATTGTTGGTTATGACGGAGTGGACAAGCGCATTGACGAGTTTGCACTTGTAATAAAACGCGGGGGCACCGTCTACGATCTCCAAGCCATCGAACAAGCATACGCACCACCCTATTCGTCGGCCAAAGACCCGGTGGCAGTGGCCGGATATGTTGCCGGCAATATTCTCAGCGGAAAGATGAAACCTTTGTATTGGCGCGAGCTCCGCGATGCCGATCTTTCCAAAGTGACTTTGATTGATGTCCGCACGCCCGACGAGTTTTCTCTCGGCGCGCTTAAAGGGGCAATCAACATCCCTCTCGACGATATGCGCGAACGCATTAATGAGATACCTGCCGACAAACCGGTATTCCTCTACTGCGGCGTGGGTTTGCGAGGCTATCTTGCCTCCAATATCCTCCGTCAAAACGGATTTGACGACGTGCGGAACTTGGTCGGCGGCATAAAACTGTATAAGTCCGCCACCGGCAAGATTCCTCAACCCGTAAAGCAGGAATCAAATGTCTCGGCCGACAACAATGTCAAAACTCGTACAATCAAGGTGGACGCCTGCGGCATCTCTTGTCCCGGTCCCATACTCAAATTGAAAAAAGGCGTAGAGACGCTAGCCAATGGCGAACAGCTTGAAGTGATAGCCACCGACCCCGGATTTCCCCGCGATGCCGAGGCTTGGTGCCGCTCCACCGGCAACCGCGTAGTGTCCTCAACTTCGGCAGGTGGGAAATACTCTGTGGTAGTTGCCAAAGAGGATGCCGCCGCCATTACGGCCGGAAAATCCGGAGATGAGAAAGGAAAAACATTTATCCTTTTCAGCGACGACCTTGACAAGACGCTTGCCACATTCGTGCTTGCCAACGGCGCCGCTGCGACAGGTAAGAAAGTGACCATATTCTTTACATTCTGGGGCCTCAACGCCATCAAGAAAGAAACAAAGCCTGCCGTAAAAAAAGACATATTCGGAAAAATGTTCGGAATGATGCTTCCGTCAAGCTCTCGAAAGCTGAAACTTTCAAAGATGAACATGGGCGGCATCGGCAGCAAAATGATGCGGCATATAATGAAAAAGAAAAATGTCGACTCTCTCGAAATGCTTCGTGCGCAGGCTATCGAAAACGGCGTTGAATTCATCGCATGTCAAATGTCGATGGACGTTATGGGTGTGTCCCGCGAAGAATTGCTCGACGAGGTGACGATTGGAGGCGTAGCCACATATATGGACCGTGCCGACCAAGCAAATGTGAATCTGTTTATCTGATGCACCGTTATGGAAAAGATAAAAACAATCTGCATAATGCGGGAACTGATAAAATCTATGGCCGAACTCGAAGCGCAACTACTCTCGCGTTATGGCGTTACGCCCAATGAAGCCATGACACTCTGTTGCCTTGGAAGCGACACACTCACCGCATCATGTATCTCTGAAAATGTCGGGCTTTCGCCCTCGAACACATCAAAAGTGCTTAGCTCTATTGAGAAAAAAGGCCTGGCAATCCGGTCGATGGGCGACATCGACCGGCGCCAGATGCGCTTTACCCTCACGTCCAAGGGGCAACAGCTGCTTCATGACATGAAAAATGAAGAAATAGACATACCTGAATTCATCCGTCCCCTATTCCTTCAATAAAATCTTAAAGGAGTAGTGTGTCATTCATAAAAAAATGCAAAATGACAGTTTTTTAGAATAAAAATTGCTAAATTTGCATACTCGTTGCAATAAGTCTCAGAGGAGGCAGCCGGCAGCGGGACATAGACATACGGAAAGCGTCAACTTACGCTTTGTTTTTGACCCTTTGGAATCTTCGCAACATTCATTTGGTATAGTCAAAGACATGGCAACGGTAGACGCCTCGTGTGATAGGTGTACATATATCCAAAATATATGTTTATTGAATTGTATATTTATACAAATCAATGAACATATGTTGAGTGCTATATAATACTTATCAGCGTGAGGCCTCGTCGTTGCTCGTCTTACTATACCGGGCAATGCGAAGGCCTCAAAGGGTGAGATGAGCAAAAGTGCGGACTCTCACGCTTTTTTTTATCCATATAGTCGCCATCGGAGAGTCCCGGCTCCTATTATCATATGTCAACGCCACTGTTCTCAATAGTGATTCCGGTCTATTGCGGAGGTGATTGTGCGGAAGCGATCCTTGACAACATCATATCGCAGGGATTGCCGCCATCCGACTACGAAGTAATATTCATCGATGATGCCTCGCCCGACAATAGTGCCGCGCTTATCAACAAAGCCATAACCGACTATCCGCAATGCCACGCTCGGATGCTTGCCCGGAAAGAAAACGGGAGGCAAGGTGCCGCGCGAAATAACGGAATCGAGATAGCGTCAGGACAATATGTACTATTCCTTGACCACGATGACCTTTTCCTCCCGGGTGCCTTGAAAGCCTTGAATGAGGCCATAAGCAATATCGGAGAGCACCCCGACATTGTAACATTCGACTACCACGAAGCACGGAACGGAGAAGTGACACCGCGCCTGTCGTTTGGCGGAAACTCTCAGGAAATGCTCTCAGGCCGTGAATATATGATAAAATGCGCTATCCCCTGGACGCCATGAGGGTGTATCATAATTAGACTATGGTACCCCCCTCTTTGTTTTTGGGGTTCTG